>Ga0136643_10009761_pt1 | contig 14141 bp, 3 predicted proteins | sample TergutLab28metaG_FD_96883 | JGI IMG/M metagenome (GOLD analysis project Ga0136643, IMG submission 96883) | Labiotermes labralis P1 segment gut microbial communities from Petit-Saut dam, French Guiana - Lab288 P1 (version 3) (version 3) | ecosystem: Host-associated > Arthropoda: Insects >... | reverse complement strand
CAAGCGGAAGTGTGTACATTCTGTGGGTGAGGTAGCGGTATGCTGCCATTTTGTGCTCAAGCGGGTGATTGGAGAGGAAATTGATGGTGGTGTCAGTGGAGGTAGGTTTGTGGAAGATACTTATGTTAAGGCAGGTTGGTCTTCTAGTTATAGAGAGGTCTAGAAAGTGGATGTTGTTTTCGGATTCCATCGTGGGGCTTAGTTGGATGTTGCTGTGGATAGTGTCGTCGTATTGAAGGATATTGTCTGGGTTGGTGCACGTGGAGTCATAGATGAGTAAGATGTCGTCCACGTATCTGGTGTAGAAGGATAGGATCTTGGCATCTGCATAATGTGTGGAATGAAACGTGTATCACATTAATGTAACTACGGAGGAATTTGAATGTACTTCACATGATCCTTATCTGTGCATTAATGTAATATTTACACATATGTAGTGAACCAACAAATGTACACTGGTAAAATACGCTTTGACATATAATATTAATCTCGTACATGTTTCGGTCACTTTTGTGGCCATCAGGAGGGTGCTATTAAAAGAATATTGGTAAAATATCAGCAGATTTGCCAAATTGTGTAAGTAAAATCACTTGATGTTACATTAATTATCTCAAGTGCTCTCTGTGGTTGTAAAATGTCAAATAATATTTTGTTAAAAACGGTTAAAATTTACATTGTTTTTAAAAATAAAACTGGATATGTTTATTTTGTTTGTTTGTTTGTTACATGTAGTTGATATGCATGCTGTTAAATGAGTAGAGATATGTACCACAGGAGAGAACACTTAAGACTAGTATGTAACACTGAAAGACTAGAATGTATTTAATGTGAGGTTCCTTCCCAAAATTTTGGTATGAACTGTGTTGAAGGGAGATATATTGTATACTCTTGCAAAATTGTCCAATTTTTAGGCACTTTCTTATGTCACAAAAAAGCACCTTTTAATTTCATGTCCATCCATCCATTCATCTGCCCACATGCATCATGTTGGATACCACTGGACAGATTTTCGTAAAATTTTATATTCAGGACTTTAGTTAAAATTTGTCAAGAAAATACAAATCTTGGTAAAATTAAACAAAAATATCAGGTGCTTTAAATGACTGTTGGCAGCAACAAAATCATTCATTAATACTAAAGAGGGTGCACTTTTGCGTTTCCATGAATGCTCACCAGTTTTTTTATTATTGACAGTGACGTGTGACTCAACAGTACATACATAACTCCCATGGCAACACTTAGCAGTTTTTTATTGTTATCAGTGACATGTATCTCAACAATACACATTGAACTCATTTTTCACTTTTCAGTGGCAACAGTGGTTACACGAATGCACCACGATGGACAGTATGCATATATTGTGTGTCTTGTTGCTGGATATTTTTTACATTATGTCACATGTAGCTTGACAGAATGGTTGTATATGAGTGAAGTCTACCATTACTGGAATTTTAAAATGTTAACAGGTTTCTTCCTCCCTCCCTCCCTCCCCCCCTTCAGAAATTGATGTACCTTATACTTAAACTTCGCCATGTATTCGTGATATTTAGCCTCGTCAACTTCATACTTTCACCAGCTACAAATGCCTTTTACTTGCATAATCCACAGAGTGCACAGGAATTACACATAATCTACTCCATGCATGGGTTGTTTCTGTAAATATTGACGATACAGCTGCATTACATGTTAATTTTGTTGTTGCCTTAATAATTAGCTTAAATTAGTTAAAGGGGTGAGCCTTAAACAACCCTTGTACAGTGACTTGATTTATTGTGCATGCCTTCTAGCAGTTCTCTGCTTCAGATGATGCTTATGGTTCCATATGAAAGTCACTTGTTTTCATGAAGTAGGCTCCTGTGTGACAAAATCATTGTTTTGATAGTTTATATCTTCCTTTCATCCCCAATGCTAATGATTGTATTGGATGTGAACTTTATATTACTTTCAGCCTCTTTGCAGTCAGTAAGTCATGGATAAAATGAACATTCATGCATATTTGAGGCTGCAGAACAGGCAGCAGTGAAGCTAAACGTGTGAATGATGTTTGAATGATTTATAGATGTTATTTTTAGATTCAGTGATTTAACATCCCTTATGACTTGTACCACTACAAGGATAGGGAGACAGAACGTCAAGATGGAGGATAAAGAAAAAAGTTACGTGGTATCAAGACTTTTCAGTAGCCACTGGGGAATTCACAGAATTTGTTACAAGATAGAATCATTTACTTCCCTGTAAAGTGGCTGGGGCAAATATGTTGTATTTATGTGTGTTAAAGGTGTCTGCACTTGCCTGAAATGTTCATATTACTGTATTATTTTCAGTTATATTATCAAGCTGAAATATTGCTATCGAAGGAATACTCCTTCTTATAAGTGTTTATTTAGTTACTCTATTGTCTGAACTCGCATATAGGTTTATGTAAAGGATGGTGACTTCTGGATCCTGAATATTACAGTACATATCAGAGTTCATTACTATATTTTTGTTACTGAATCAAATCTTGCTGTGAGAACAGAGATCTGTAGTGCCCTGTGGTTGCTGTGTTATATGACTGACATGTTATGTATATTGCATAATTACAGTGTTTGTTAGTTATGAGAATACTATACAAAGCCTTTATTTTTCTAATGTGTTATGCATTCCACCACCTGAAAGTTTGAACCACCTCACTCGTTTTGGGGATGCTTCACTAACATGGCAATAACTGTGATAAGTAAAAATATTATAGAATGTTTTGTACATAGTGTACATACATCTTGCGTTAAAACTGTATGTGACAAAGAATGTATATTTGTAAACTGTAATATCAGAGTTAGAAATGGTATAATTCATTATAATGACCAGTGAAAAGGTAATGTAATTTAATATTGTTAATAATGGACATTTTGTCTCCTTGTTAGGAACTTCATCAGAATTTCCCGTTGCTCCGTTATGAACTCAGGCCTGCTAACTATGTATGGAGTGTCTTCATTGCTTTCGAGACGGAACCAAAGTTGTTCCTTTCTTCCTGTTGGCTGATTCTCATTTTCAGTGCATTTGCGTACTAAGCACATGTACTTGTGTCTAGCTCGTACAGTGCCAATATTAATTGGGTCTTTCTTAGATGTGATGGCACAAATTACTTAATGCATCTGCCTTGTAGAGTGTTTTTGATTGCTGCTGCTGTCCAACTGAAGATGACAGAAGTCACAGTAACCATTTTATCTGTAATTGTTACATTAAAGAATAAATGCCATTTTTTGCATTTATAGTGTTTTCTGGAGACAGACATTGAAAGGATTGTCTGTTAGTAAGCATGAATACAGAACATGTACTGCAGATTTTGCCTCCCTTGTCTGTGAATGCATTTGAAACTGAAGAGTCCCAACACAACTTTAACGACAAATATGGGCATAAATGTAATTGTATTACAGTATCATCCATTTTGACTTACTAGAAACTGTCAAGTTTACAGGCACATTAGAGAAGTCACAAATTCACTGGACCTTGCTAAAGAAAGAAGTGTGTTTTAAGGCCGATTCACACATAACATGCCATGCCACTAAGGGTTTAGAGTGTGTCTTTCACATTTAATTTACACACGGTACGGCTGTGTCTGATTCACACTTGCCATGCCATGCTCCTACCATGCCATTTTTCTCAAGGTCACAGCACAGCACATCCGTCAAGAGATGGCCTGTGGGCTATCTGCCTGCTTTTGGCTTCTTCTGGCTACCATATGGATTTCCATGAAGGTAGTTATCAGAAGCATACTGATCTCAAATGCAGGTGGCCAGTGTGAAACTGAACAATGTTTGTCATGGACAAGGAAAAGAGTGGTAGCAGCACACTACAAAAAAGATCTGTTAAACTGCTGGACTAGCAGTTTGGATATTTCTGGCTACTACGCGGACTTTCACAAAGGACACGGCATGACAGGGGCGCGGCATGGGCACGGCATGCTATGTGTGAATTGACCTTTATACCTACAGACACAGAACTCTGATAAAGACTGTAACAAGGGAATCTGACTGTAAGGTACTGATTAAAACTTTCATAAACAGCAGAATTGTTGAAGTCTTTACAAGTTTTGGTAACTGATGATAAGTAGTAACACAAATTTTAAATTCATCTTAGTTTGACCAATAAATTAATCTTGTTTTTTACATGAGATGAGTGGGATTTGGTATACAAGCTACTCTTCAGTGCTAAAGATCTGAAAAAATATGTTTAAAAATTGTAAATTTGTGTAAGAAAGTCCACTTTCAGAATTTGCGGTAAGTATAATAGCTCAGAATAAAGGATATATTCTTTCTTTTCATTTAGCAGCACTGGTAAATCTCTTTTGAGACCTCTTGATATGAATCAGGCTTCTTAGTAGTATCAAAGGAAGTGTATGACGCAAGGATGTGCCTTGATCAGGAAATGTAAATGTTGTTATTTGTTGTGGATTATTTAATGGAGCATTAAAATAAATGTCATGTACTTTCAAGTACAGAATGACCAAAAGATCCAAAACCCACTGGTCAGAGCACTGCCTTTATTCTGTGGCTTGAAGTGTCTTTCCCCTGCATTTCCCCACTAAGCAGGAGGGAGAATTCCTAGGAAAAGGTGAGTTGCCAATTCACACTCACATTGGGTATCTTAGTTTGTGCTGTAGTATCACTGTGTTCACATTCTCTTTTAATAACAGTGTCAAGTGCAATGTGATTGCCAATAGTGGTGGACACGGGAGGGTAATTTAGCAAAGAGAGGAGGGTTTAATCCCAAAATTAGCCTGTATTTTACATATGTTTCAGGCTATAGTTCCAGGACTGTGCCATACATACTTCAGCCAGAATAATGCAGGCAGCACACACAGCCAGTCCTTCATATCATTGTCACTAGTTCTCTTGCAAATGATGCTGTGATTCCTTGAGAGACTACCAATTCTTGATGGCTCATTACCAAGGAATGTGCAGCCATGTACACAGTCACCAGTTATTTTGAGTTCTGGGGCATTTGCAAGAAGTCATTTAGCTTCTGGGTGATGGACAATGCACAACCATTAGAGACCCTCAGCAAGAGCTGGGAAAGGTCATACAGAATATTTTGCAAGTAGCATAAATCCTGCTAAAGATGGAATAAATGCCAACCACTGATACTGTTTTGTTAATATCAACACACATGGGAAAGAACACAAATTTTATAGTGATTTTTATATATAACAGTGGGGAGGGTTTTGGATTATGATCCATTACACTGCAAGTTGAAATTCTGTGGAAAATGGGACAAGGGCCAAAAGATTTTGACAGATAAGGCCACAAACAAAATATCAGGTGACGAATGACAGCTTTGTACATAATTTGAATAAAACAGTATAGTATGGAGTCCCATACCTTTGCTTTAAATTACAGGATGTACCAGTTTGTACCCTTTTGTTACTGGACCTGTGAAGAAGAAGATCTAGTTCAGACCTACCAGCAGTACTACTGGTAGCACTGACTGGTAAAGTAGCCCTTGCCACTCACGGAATCACTGTGTGAGCCACATTCATACTGAAAATCATTTCCTCTCATTTTGTGAATTAGTAGGTAATAATATTTGAAATTTCAGTGCTTTGTGCTCAACAATTCTACGCTGTTCATCACAGACTGCAGCTGATATTCAGACCATGTAAGACATCAGTGAACTGTGCATGTTTGTGTTCAGTAATTTCAGACAAGTTTCTCCATGCAGAGATGGATAATTTTTCCTATTCTTTCATTTGACCAAATTGATGTGTTCTCAGGACCTAAGCTATGGGAAGGTTTGTTATTTATGTATTACATGAAGTTATGGGATAGAAAAATGCTGCTGCTTTTGCAGTTGCCCTAAGTAGCATGCCTGATGAAACAATCTATACAGTGTAAGCGAAATTCAGTAGAGCTGTGCAGGTGGATGACACCCTTCCTGAAGAAGCTATCTGTCCTGTGACAAATGAAGAACTTGACACTTGTCCAGTCACCTGTAGGATAAGACCATGCTCCATTCCATCAGTCTATCTTCAGAACAATTCTCCTTGAGGATGTCTATCTTGAACCTAGTTAACTTCTTGTATGGTCCTGGTCCATTAATGTCTCTTTTGGAGGACTGACCATGATTGCAGTTTTCCCCTTTGTTCCTGGTCAAGGTTTTTCTCAAGTTTGGATTTACCATTGGGTACCAGTTCTCCTTTGGTTTTCTGTAGGCTTTTTAAGCTCCTTCATGACACAGCCAGGTAAACTGGCCTTTTTGTAGGGGTACATGCCTTCGATCATCTCTTCCTGCATACACATTCCTGATTTCCTACAGTGGTGTGTCACCACTACTGGCTCCCTGGAGAGAGATCTGTGACATTTCTGTGGATGGGCATTCCATGACCAGTGCTTCCTACCTGCTGCTGACATCTCTATGGCAGGCTCCTAGGCTTTGCTAGCACCCCATAATTGCATGTCTTTGTGTCTTTGTCCTAGGTCTCTGCAATGATTATCATCATTCTTGAGTAGGAGACTCCCACTTAAGTGCCTCTGCTCCTTTTACTTGATCTTGGTCATGTCTGTGTTATATTTTTATATTCTTTGTTGCACAATGGCTAATTGAAAGTCATGACCTACAATGCACATATGGGTGGGAAGTATAACTCATTGGGTTGCTGCCTAGCGCTTTAAGTTGTCATTCATGACTGTCATCAGCACTTCAGTCCTCCAACGCAACCCATAACATGGTACCTCACCTTGGTTTAGGTGACAGGAATTGCATTCCTAACTACAGATCAGTGTCTACACACTTCATTGTCCAAAGTCTTTGAAAAGGTTATGTACAACATAATACTCAGACAATTAAATGATAACATATTAGTTGAAGAACAATTTGGATTTAGGAAAAATATGACAACCAAAAAAGCAACCTATGAATTAATTAATGAAATTGTAAGCGCTCTTAATTACAAGTTGATTTTGGAAGGGATTTTCTGTGATTTTGCAAAATCCTTTGTGTGAACCATGATACTTGACTGTCAAAATTAAACTTCTATGTAGTAAATGACAAGGGCTAATGAATGGATCAAATCGTACCTCAGTGACATATCAAAGAGTGGAGATAAAAAACTACAATTATAATTATAATACATTTTCAGACTGGGGAGTTATAAAACATGGTGTTATTCAAGGATCAATTTTAGGTTCTTTTTATTCTCTATATAAATAACTTATCAAAAACTATTAATGGAAAATCTAAACAAATTTTGTTTGCAGATAATACTAATATAATATTTGCGGGCCGGGTAGCTCAGTTGGTATAGTGACTGACGGTCCGGGATCGAATGCCGGTGGGGATGAGATTTTCCACAACTGTCCAGACCGGCCCTGGGGCCCACCCAGCCTCCTTTACAATGGGTACCGGGTCTTTCCCGGGGGTAGAGGCGGTCGGGGCGTGAGGCTGAAGCCCCCACCCCCATCTCGAGTGCTGAGGTCCTAGAAAGAGTAGAGCTATACCTCTACTCACCCTAAGGGTCTTCGTGAGCTATAAAAAGGGTGAAAACCTACCTACCTACTATTATAATATTTACCAATTCTGACCACTATGATTTTAAAAATGATATAAAAATTTAATTTTAATCCTTAAACAATTGGATCAAAGCCAGTAGATTCTAACTGAATTTTTATAAAACCCATTTTACGCAATTCCCAACTAAACATAGTCCTCAAGTTGATCTGGACATTAGTTATGCAAATAATGTATAAACCTTATGATAAAAAAAAAAATTTCTTGGAATATATGTAGAAAGCACACTGTCAGAAAATTCATATGGAACAAATTACACACAAATTAAGTGCAGCTTGTTATGCAGTGAGATCTGTTAAGCCGTTTATGTCACAGGAAACAGTGAAGACTGTTTACTATGCCTACTACTCACATTCTATTATAAACTGTAGATTAATATTTTGGCGGAGCTCTTCACATAGTCCAAACATTCTTAAAATACAAATATATATATATATATATAATTAAATTAGAATTGTTACTGGATGAAAAAGTAGAGATTTATTTAAGAATCCAAAAATTCTGTCTCTCTAATCACAATACATTCTGTCGCTTCTCTTATTTGTGGTTAACAATAAAAATAAATTCAAATTAAATTCTGATGTATATAACATAAATACTTCACAAAAATATAACTTTTAGCGACCTTCATCAAATTTATCAATATGTGAAAGATGTGTCTAATCAGTTGGCATAAAAGTATTTAACAATCTTCCATAAAGTATAAATAATTTAAGTGATGACTCTGAACAATTGAAATCGCTGCTGAAGAATTATTTATATGCTCACTCTTTCTACTCTGTAGACAAATACTTTAGTGTATATACAGAAGGATTAAATTAAGCTTAATTGTTTGTACTGTACCAGCTACTACAATATTTATGTAATATTTTCTTCACTTGTTCCTTATCCAAAGTATACACCTGTTTTGGATTCATAGAATGTAAATTAATTCATTATCAAGATATTTTCTCCTTCCATGACAGGGATTCCAAGCTGGTTTGTGGAGAGGTTTCACATAATTTGTTAGACATGTGGAAAGTTCATACGAAATTTGAAATTTTTACATCAATATGCACGTAATTTACAGTGTTAGATGCTTATATGGATTAATAGCAATAGTAACCCTTGACCTATGTGCAAGTACAAATGTTAATGGCGGAGCAAAAATTATTTTGTGTTTCCGCGCGTTATAATGACGTCACCATAGAGGTCTGAAAATGGAAGTGTTTAACCAGGGATATCATGTTTACTGCCTAGCATCACTGTATCAATGTGTTGCTATCATTGAACATGCGTCTGAACAATCCAAGTCGGAGTGACGTAAGATGATGTATTCCTGTTATTCCACAATGAGTGTTGTTGGCGACAAAAAAGTTTCGAAGAGTTGTCAACAGCATTCGACAATGTGTTTTTTGTGTTAAAAGTAATAATCATTGTATAAAGATTCAAGATTTTATATATTTGCAAGACAATAATACTCAATATGTGTAACATACCGCCGAAATTTTATGAACTTTGTCGTCTTTGTTTATCGTGTGATGGTGTGAAATCGTCTATTTTCGATGACGAAGGAACTCAACGTAACTTTCCACTTAAAATAATGACGTGTCTATCTATATTGGTATGTTAATTAGGATGTTATTTTATGCTGAATTTTTGGTCTTTGTAGAAACATCTTACCGTTCTATGCCATACAGCAGCAAATTTGGGAGGATAGTGATAGGACACTGCATGTAGGTTGGCTGATAAGCCAAACGTGCAACTTGGTGGGAACGAGCTCTGCATTGGTCTTTGTTATGCCTTAAATAACAATATTTGATTGGAAATAATGTACTGTATTAAGGAAAGTGTGAATTGTGAAGTCATGCACGTTTATCCTTATAAATTTTTTAGGTATTGGGCCCATTCTTGCAGTGTCTTTTGTGTCTCAAATTTAGCAAGGTGTTAAATTATTCCTGATGACATTTATAATTGTGTCCTCTAGGTTTCCGACAGGGATCTTCTGCCATCGACAATATGTCATCGGTGTGTGTACAAGTTGGATGTGTTATATGACTTCAAGGAAGTATCAAGAAAATCAGATGTCATCTTAAAGCAATACTTAAGCTACACAGAGCATTTAGCCAATAAATCACAGGTTGGTAACCAGAGGATATTGTAAGACAGGGTTAAAAGTGGCTAAGATATGTAGTAGAAAGATACTTCTTGATTGTAAAAGTTATGTTTTCGTTCTTGTGTATTATTTCTCTTGCCACTAAAGAAGGGTTTAGTTTGTTTGGTAGCACACAAAATGGGATTTTAATTCACTGGCAGTTTATTTCGATACAGATAGTGACATGCTTGATTTGTAAATGAAAGGAAGCTTAGGTAATGCATGTTGTAACTGCCTTTTCTCAGAATTGTAAATTAAGGTTAGTCCTGAAGGTAAATGAATTAAAGACATAGGCAAGTTATCATGTATAATAGCAAAAATGAATGCACCCTTCCCCTACCACACAACCTCACATGTGCTAACATATGAACCTAATCCTAATCTTTGTAATTTGAAGGAAGGGTGGTTTACTATGCACTCTGACCCAGCGTGAAATGTGTGTTACTCTTTGCATATGCAGCCCAAACTCCGTGACAGTGAGAAGAAATGCAGTCTTGTGTTAGTAAAAGGGAGATAATGCATAAGAATATTTCAGTATAAATGAAATTCAGGAACGGTTTACATATTATTACATTGACTGACCTAAGGCTTCAATTACCCAGCTGTAATTCTGATGTGATATGGGCTGCACTTATGCCCAAATACAGATCACATTTCTTGACGTCTGTCCATAGAAGTTAAACTTGGGAAAACCGGGAACATCACCCATGAATAAATGATTGTGTTGATGGCTGTGAAGTAGGGTTGGTTGCTCTGATGATTATGTGAATAGGATTAATTGTACACACTGCAATAGAATGAATTGTCTTTTGATTTATGATCCATCCATACAGACAGGAATCCAGAAGTACATGTACATTTTGATGATAATGGTGTGGTGTGTGTGTGTGTGTGTATATATATGTTTGTGTATGTATACATATGTCTGTACATAGGTAGATACATGCACAGACACATATTTACAATCAACTAATAATTTTGTTTTGACTTATTCCCATTTTGTTACCTGATAACCTTTCAGATGGTTGTCTAATGTTATCTAACTATTATGTTACTGCTTAGAATTGTTTCTCATAATTGCTTTTTTATTTGAAGGTAACATATGTTACAGAACTTGGTTTATATCTGACAGTCTCTATATAAATATTTTATTGTCCAACTTATGCACAATTATATAATATGTAGATACAATTAAAATTATAAAATATTTAAAAGTGCTCCAGCATGTTTCAGATCACAGAGGATCCATCATCAGGGAGCCTTGTACAGTACTTGGCAAAAATTATGGGAATGGTGTTATGGCAGCATATGCTGCCATTAACACCGACTTTGTCCATGTCAACGGACATGATAGAACCATTCTCGTAATTTTAGCCAAGTACTGTACAAGGCTCCCTGATGATGGATCCTCTGTGATCCAAAACATGCTGGAGTACTTTTAAATATTTTATAATTTTAATTGTATCTTATATAATTGTGCATAAGTTGGACAATAAAATATTTATATGTTGATGATACACGGTGCAAAAGTGAAGATCTTACGGTCTCATTTAAGAACTGAGACCCATCCATGCTGTATTACATCAACATTTCTTGGTCTTAAGTTTGTGTTAACAGCATGTTAACTAATTACATTTAGCATAGTTCCTCACGTGGGTTATGAGACAGCCAGCTGGTCAAGAGATTCCTCACCTTTCACAGAATCCTAAGGTTTGTTACTGTGTTCACAAGAATAGAGTAGAACAGAATTAATTCACATTCTATAGTTCCTTTTTGTTACAAGGATGTGAACATGTAGTATGATTGTAATTTCCTACAACACACACATGAAATACATAATTTGTACATCTCATTATAGTCATTTGTAGGAATGTACTGTTATACCAACCAAAAATATAGTGAGGTTTTTCTGTGAAAAACTATTTAATACAATGCAGACTACTACTAAGCTTTCAGTTGGAAAAATACGTAGTGGAGTAGGAGGAGTGAGCTTTCATGTAGTCTTTCATTTTTGGCTTCAATACTTGTATATGCTGGTTTAAGGTTTTAATGCTAGATGGATCACTTTGTTCCTCCTTAGTACATGTCTTTGTGGTAACTAGTTAATACTGGTATTTGACACATTCATTCATTCCATTGGCATGTGCAGAATGTGATGATTCCTCACCATATTTGGCACATGGAAATGTTTATGTCCCATATTTCTACTGAGTATTTTTTCCCCCATGCCTACAGTGAAATGCATGAATGAGAATAGATATTTTCTGGCAAGGGGAAGTAGTTTCTTAAATAATTCCCCACAACAGATATTTTGTTGTACACCCACAATTAACCTTTAAAAGACGAGCAGTCACATGTGAATGCACTTAGAAAAAAAGCTCCCCTGAAATTTATTTTATATATTTAGGTAACAAGGAAATTCACTGCATTTTTAACACACACTGCATAATCTCTGTTTTATGGTTCACAAAATTCTTGTTTGTTTTATGGTTTATAATTCCATAATTTTAACCACATTGTTCAAGCTGCAGTTTGTTGTGTGATTACACATGCTAGCCACACAGAGCTGCAGTTTTGTGACTACACATATTGTAATGGTGTGCGGCGGTCCTCCCAACCGCCGATACGATTACCTAGAAAGAGTATTCGCTTCCACCACTTTGGACACTACTATGACGTATTGCACTAAATAATATATTCTATGACACTACAACATATTACATAAATATATAACACTAAAGAAACCACAATAACCAAATCAAAATCTAAGGCACTTCATAGGGTACTTCTCCCTCACAAAGATTACAATTTCCTATAAAGGAATTTCCATAAGGAAAGTCTGATCACCTCAAAAAAACCCAAATACAATCCAAATCATTTCTGTGCTTCAATTTGTTACAAAACAACCTAACCACACTTACCTGATACAATGATGAGCAACAAAGCCCACATTTTATAAAATTTGTTCCTTCTCTGCTTCAACGTCTGTTGTTACCGAAGGTTCAGCCAAGACTCTATTACTACATAGTTAGAACTGCAGTTTGAAGCCATAATTATAGAATTTTTTTTTTTCTGATTATGAGGTAACTGAACTTAGTACTTTACACTTCTTTTCCACATTGGCTTTACCAGAGCCCTAGAAATTCTGTCCTCTAGGTATGAAATTTAAGCGGCCCAGAACTGTTGAAAGCATTTAAGTCACAATTACTGTGATTTTAAATACCATATTTACTTGAATGCAAGTTGAGATTTTTTCTGTTCAGTTTGGTGCTAAAATATGTGAGGTTGTCTTAAATTAATGTATGAAGCACCAAGCTGGACTGCGCCAAACCAGGTTGCTCTGAGCCAGAACATGCAGAGTCAAACCAAGGCCTGCATTGCCAAATTGTCATGTGAGATCCCTGCTCTTCTGAGATATGCAGTACTGTGTGGTAATTCCTTACTGATGTTTTGGGACAACCTGTCATTCCCTTCTTCAAAGGTCAAGAAATCCCAAAGAATAGAGCACAACTGAAGTTAACTGAAACAGTCTTCTTTTTTTGGACTTTGTACATCATCTAATTTTTTAAAGAAACACAACATTTTGGAAGCGAGCTCTGTTTCCATTTATAGGCAAAAAAGCACTTAACCTGGTGGACCTCTGACATAGAGCTATTCTCAGTCACTGGGCGCTAGAGAAACAGTAACATGTTAACATATGTACCTGAGAACAGATCCAAGGGTCAGGTAAAAGGAAATTGGCTATTGAAAAATTAAAAATTAACTCAAGACTCAAAAATTATATCTGGACCAATCAACAAATGGAAAACCATAAAATGAGCCAAGAACTTGGATTGATTAGACCACCGGTAAAACAGACAAAGCCAGACCACATGTATTTCAATTATTAACACCACTTAAACCATCTGTGGAGAAAATTGTGAATCTTCATGGGTCCAAGTAACTTCATAAACCAAGAAATATAAATGTGTTATTTAGTCTCAGTGGATCATAACGGCATGACATTGTGTCTCGCCAGAAGTGACTGAAGGGTTTTAAGAAGTGCTGTATGTCCATCGCAGTGGACGAGATTGATGATGATATGTTGTGGAGTGGCAGTACAGAGGATGGGGATGTTAGGAGTGAGTGTGAGGAAGAGTAAGGCACTGCCTGTGAAGATTGAGATAGTGACACTGATTGGTAAAGGTAGATAGGATCTGATGTGCTGTGTGTTTTAAGTGTATGAAATTAATAGTAAATTATTTTTTAGCAGAAGTTTTATTTTGGGGGGGGGGGGGGTGTTTTTTTATTTGGGTGTGTTTTGGTTTGGGTGTATGTGTGTGTGTGGGGTTTTGGGTTGGAAAAAAAAGTTAACAGATTTTCTTTCTAACATTGTAACACAAATGTATTTTATATGTAAAGTAAGCAATGTGTGTAAAACTAATTCACAGTCATAAAACAAGTTTGGAGGCACAAATTTATT
>Ga0136643_10009757_pt1 | contig 14143 bp, 9 predicted proteins | sample TergutLab28metaG_FD_96883 | JGI IMG/M metagenome (GOLD analysis project Ga0136643, IMG submission 96883) | Labiotermes labralis P1 segment gut microbial communities from Petit-Saut dam, French Guiana - Lab288 P1 (version 3) (version 3) | ecosystem: Host-associated > Arthropoda: Insects >... | reverse complement strand
CTGATGATAAGCACATGTGCTCGAAACATGTAGAGGCATGAAATAAACTTATTGTAAAACGAAAATTTTGTGCATCAAGTTGGTTAATTGCTGAGATAAATTAACCCTATTTGTTAAATCGGTAAAAGTTTCTGTAAATTTTATGGATATCGACATAATTCAAACAGAATTGTTGTGTTTTTCTTCCTTTTTTTAACAGAGATATTTAAAAATTAAATGAACAAGGATTCACATTTGCCCTGTAGTATTTCCCCTGTTCAGCTGTTTTTAATTTAGTGCTTATAAACTTTTCTTTCATATCAATCATATTATTTCTACAGTGCCGTCAGCTGCAGTGTAATAGAAAAGCAATCGATAATATCCCAAATATAGGACCTTGAATGTGACCCTGCATGATATTCGGATAATTGATCGCTTGTGAATTCATTCTTTATTTCTCTGCGGTCAAGGACACCACGCTTGTTGCGTCACAGAGCATAATCATGAGAGCGAAGCTGCATTTACTGTTGGCGGCTAACCTAACACAGCTCATTCATCAACTGAGGTAATTTATAGCTCCTTTCCTCTGTCACTATAGCTGGTGTTTAATGCGCGAAGTGTCAGGTGTCGGTTACTGATGGTCATCCGTAAAAGAATGGCATAACTGCGTACAGCAGAGTCTTGCTTGAGAAGCTAATAGTGTCTCAGCTAATCAGGGGGTTTGCCTGAATTTTGTGGAATAAAAAGGTTAATTCTCCGTTCCTTAAACGCTGAGGAATGTACCATTATATTAATGTAGTCGGTCAGTATACAACAATCCAGTAAGACAATAATACGTATTTATACCTATTTGTGCAATCGGACCAACATATTGCGATTTCCCAGATCATCGTCAGGGATTCACAGTAACTGCACTATGAATGAAGTCCTTAAATTTGAATTATATCGATCTGAAAAATCTAAAGCTGAAATACACAGTCTTATTTTTTTAATTTTAGTCAGACAATGTTTCCTTTTTTAAAATAATTCCGTTCGTCGGCAGTATTGCCTTCTATGTACTTTCGCTATCCAATATTTTTGTACATTCTGTACACGATATAGCGCCAGACACAACACTTAACAAGACTAAAAGTGTGTGTTCTGGTATGTATGTGTACTTGTATACACACTGACATATGTCTGCAAGTGTGCATATATGTGTGTGTATATGTGTAAGTATGTACGTACGTATGTATGTATGTATGCATGAATGTGTGGGTGTATGTATACACATATATGTGTACGTGTATTATGTGTTTACAGACCAACACACACACACACACGTGCCGTACTTTATCAGGATCTGGATACTGTATTGTTCTTAAAACAATCTGATAAGGAAGGGGGATGTTTTTCCGATGAGACAGTAACGAGTTGCCCCAACTTCTATGGGAACTTCGGTGATAGTACAGAACACTAACCGCTGATTTTAAAAAATAAGTCTAGCAAACAATTTTTTTTAACTCGCGCAACTCTGTTAAAGTGTAGTTGAACACTTTCTATTGGAAGTTGCGATTTAGCTTATCGGGAGTTCCTTGTCTCCTCGTAAGATCTATAAATTTATTTCACTCTTCCATCTTATTTTATGAAATATCTGGACTACAGTTTTTATACACATATTAAGACAATAAATTTTGCATTTACATTCAGGTACTGAAACGATCGCGCGTGACAGATTATTCATAAAAACAGAAGGGCATTCAGATTTTGAATTTTAGATGTCTGTCTTACGCGATCACCTATGACAATAATTTTTCCATTCATACGTAATAATTATGGAACTACGACCGTAAAAATTTCAGAACAACTCGAATTTTATACAAAAGTGAAGCAAAAATGGCCAACAACATTACCACTTTCGTAATTGGTACCTGAGATTAATGTTCTTATAGTTATTTTAGATTTATGTATTTATTAATTTACTTAAAGATATTTTTAGTAGTTCAGAATAGGCCTGTAGGCTGCAGTTTCGAATGACATAGGATTGTAAGTAAAAGTAAATTAGAAAGAATTTAGAAGGGAAATGTAATCTAATTTTAGGTACTATCCGGAATTTGTGTAGAAATGCTCGGTAAAGCCACGGACAACTAAAGAACATCTATTGTCCGGGTTCTGTCGAGTAAAATTCCTCATTTGGTAGAGAGACTACAGTGGTGTGGGTGACGGTTACATGACCTATACTTCAAGAAAAATGAAGAAACGCAATCTTTCATCTTCGAAGACAGAAACTCAACCACCTCATTCACGACTAACTAGCAGCAACAGGTCAGAATATTATGAAAAAACGGTTCATTAAACGGCTGTATTAGGATGTTATTTAAAATACGGAGTTTATTTGTCTTTTTTTCTGACACGCAAAACAGATTAAATATGCAAATTCTAGATTTTTAAGGCAAATGAAATCGACTGATATTTTCGGAAATTCAGTTTAACAAGTTTATACATGATTATGGACCGCCAATAAGAATTTAGTGTATCCAGTTCGGATTAATTCTTAATAAGGCTATTTCTGCAAACTAAGGAGTGATGGGGTAATTAGGTACAAGATTTACGCAGTGAACGATGACGTAGAACTTTCAATAGTTTAACGCCTGAAGGAAGTGCTGTGGGCTCCTATCTCTCTCCACAAAGTTTTCGGAGGAAGAAGGCCCGTGGATAAGCCTGGAGGAAGATGGGAGATGGAGCGATGCTGCAGGACTGGAAGACCGCAGCAACGCACAGGGAAGGTAGGAGGAAGGAATTTGGGGAGGACACGCGCCATAAAGGAATGGAATTCTCATTTCTTTCGGTAAATCTGTAAAGTTAAGTTCAACGCAATTAATTGATTAGTCAATCGTTTTTTTACGTCCTAGTTTTTCTGACCAAGTTATGTGATTTCTGGGCCTCTTGGTAAAAAGCAATTTTCCACTTCCGGTACTGGGTAGACATACATTTATAGGACTTTATAAAATGTAGGTTTTCTTTTCGTATTTTCGTAAAAGCATGTGCAGATTTTTGTGGGCAAAAACAGTCAGATGATTTAACAAATATTACGCTTTTCATTGCGTATTTGAATTTTTATCCATCACTGTTGGGCCTTAAGCCCTCGCAATCTGCTTATTCTTTTACGACGTGAGGCTAAAACCAAAAATTAATAATAACAGGCTTAAAAAATACAGTGAGAATAAACTGGGTGAGCTGATTTAGGAACTAGCCTATGTCAGTAAGCGCTATCCGCAATTCTTACCACATTTGGCATAAAAATGTGCACACAATGTTAGTCGCATATTCATGAGTATGAATATTGCCCGCGGATCTTCCGAGAAATTTATTTTACGGTGTGACGATAAATTTTATTGGAGATTATGGATATTGGTCATACAAGATGTTTCGTTATTTCGCTGAAAGGCTAGAAACGCTATGTATCTGCATTATGGTCATGATCATAGTACTGACTGGGAAAACAAACATATTAATTCACGTGGAAGGAAGATATTTCAAGGCAGTAAACTCTAATTATTTCTCCAGAAGACATTTGCGTCCAACAAAACCAATCCTTCGATCTCCACAGTTGTTTTGTCCTTTGTGATATTTTCCGTTTAGGAGCACAGCCTTGAATGTCGTTGCTGCTTAATTTTTAATATAAACCGATAAAACAATGAAACATTCTACGGATAATTCTTTCCGCATTTTTACCATATATGAACTTCGTCTTGTTTCCTGAAAAGGAAGTGCGGAGATCTTTCACAATCTCTGTCTGTAGATCTTACTTACATAATTCATTCTTTCAGACTGTAAAAAGCGAATTACAAAAAAAGAACTGCGTTTGATGTCGTTTACAGGAGTAGTATATGGAAGACGAATTTGACGTTCAGGTGACCGTGCATCGTGATAAATTCATACAATAAAACCAACTAGATGAACTAATTTCTCAGATTCATTTTTGGATAAAACTCTACACTTTTCGGACAGTTCCTCTGTCCATCATCAGGAGTTTTTCACTGTACACGCAGCAATGGTACATGTCATAGAGATTTGCTGACAGCTTGCGAGCAGGATTAGGACGGAACCAGTTCCGTACTATAGAGTTTTATTCCAAAAAATAAATTTGAAAAATTAGTGCATCTAGTTGGTTTTATTATAAGAATGGAAGACGAATTACACAAAAGTTTAAAGGAATATAAATGGTGTACCGTATAAGAGGCAACCCACAGATCAGACATGGAAAAGTACTCCAACAAGTACACACGGAGCTGCACCGCCGCTGTAATGGACTGTTCCAACACTGGCGGTGTGTTGCAGCACAAGTTCACCGCCCTGCTTCAGTTTGTTTGGCTACCGGTTGCGCGGTATTTTCGTAATCGACAGCATGTTTTCTTTCACAAGAAGGGGTTTATGTGTTGGGCATTTTGTTTTTTGTTACGAAACATGGTTTCACTTTAGTAGATATATTATTGGTCAAAATAGTAGAATATGGAGTGCTGAAAACCCACATGCACTGCATGAAATCCTCTGATTTTGTCAAAATCGGTTTTGAGTACCTTTTGTCTCGTAAATGAATTGTGGATCCAAAGTTATTTGAGGAGAATGGGGCAGAGGTTGCGTTTTCAGCATCGGCTCTAATTACACACCGTTTGTGACATTCTTGGCCTCTTCGAAAAATAAAATAAATAGTTAACATTATTGGGTTGCATTTTGCACGATACATCTTATGTTACAAAATACGCATGTGTTAGGTAGTGCTACTGTGGTCGGTAATTTAAAGATTATTGAGGGACATTTGCTATACCTTGAATTTTGTTGTATTACTTTTGTAACATTTTAACGCGAGGTGTTCAAGACAAGGCGAATGTCATTAAATCGATACTGAAGGTACATGTGACAGTGCGTGTTATGTGGTACTCGTCATTGTAAATATTTAATTACTGTTCTGTTTGTAGTTTGAGGAATCTGCCAGTAACTCCGTCAATGTATGTATATCGGTTTCAAAACGTCGTTGTACGTAGTCCAACATCTAGACTCCATTGCTTTCTGTCTTCCCACTGGCCTTCATTTAGGTTTCTTTCGTTCATGGCCTTCCTTATACCTTCCATCCAGTTTTTCTTCGTTCTTTCTCGTGCTCTGTTCTGTTTCGGCATCCACTTCAATGCTATTTTGGGTAATCTTCCTTCTGCCATTCTTTGAACATGGCCGTACCATGTAAGCTGATTCTGTTCAGTTTCTTTTATAATTGTTTCCCCTAATCCAATTTGTTGTCTTATAGTTACATTTCTAATTCTTTCTTTTCTTTTCTTGATAACTCTATCTACGGGCTTAAAATGTAGAATAACGGAGTGGCAGTGAAGAGGAAAGTATATGTAAGAAGGCAGTAGCAGCTTCATTTAAAGTACAACCTCGGCATTTTACAAGAAGAACTGAGGAAGAAAAGGAAAAAAAATTGTTCTGGGTAATCAATATCCTGGACGAAACTCGATCCGTTCATGTCTTAAGTAGCTCGATTCATCTTTTATCGTTCATTGCTATACAATGCTATATAGCATGCCTGTTCGTTGAATAAAACCCCTTGACGTGTTAGCCTACTGAGAAAATTGTAACGAATTCGGACAATAATTAACATACAAATTAAAATTACAGAATTACAGGTAACCTCGGACAAAATACCTGGAACTGTGTCTGTCGTTGTAACAGCCCTAACTGGCTACTTCCGACAAATGCAAGAACGATAATAATTATTTTGTTATAAGTCCCACATTTTGAATAGGTATGGTACATCGCTACTGTAACGCACATGAAATGACATTCGGCCACGAAGGTCACCGGATTTGACACACTATTCTTTTGTTAGGATTATATAAACAGTATAGTTAATTAAAGGAGGAAGTTGGAGGACATGTAGACGGTGTATATTCAGAGCTTTCAAGCGTTTGTTTGCGCATCAATATCATCTTCGCCGACAAAAAAGAGAAAGCAACATAATTATGTCTTGGTGGTAATTTTCCAGGAATCTAAATCATGTACGTAAATTTCTTGCAAAAATTTTACCAACACTGTGTTAATTCCTACGTTTGTACGAGTATGTCTGTATGCCTATTCATCTTTCGCAGGTGTATGTAGGTCCATATATATATACACACATATTTCCCCCCATGGTGCAGGAACCCCTAATGAGCCAGGGCCTTCTCATTATCAAGGCTTTACGATCACGCTCAGACACACCACACTTGGCAGGACTCCTCTGGACGAGTGATCAGCCAGACTCAAAGACCTCTACCTGGCAACACACAACACTCACAACAGACAGACATTAATGTCCCCGGCCGGATTCGAATCCACAATTCCAGCAAGCGAGCGGCCGCAAACCCACGCCTTAGACTGCGCGGTCACTGGGATCGGCATGTGTGTATGCATATGTTTATTATATATATATATATATATAATTGCATGAGATCATGGATATTGATTCTACTTGTAGATAATTTACCGGCCAGACACGTTACGTTCTGTAAATATTATTGATAATGTTGGTACAGTGAATAATTACGTAGGCCTGCATCAGGTACGTCTAGACTTCACACAAAGTTTAGCACAGAAATACTGTGCGAAACATCTGTTTCGTTTTAAATATCAAGAAAATTCTTTATGTTAATATAAGTGCAAAAATACATTTGGTAAGTCAGGGATATATTGAAGGTTATTAGTAAAGTCAATCTTAAAGATAGGCAGTGTCAAGTTGTTGACTGGATTCATATAGCTCAGGATAGAGTCAAAATAGTAAAAGAACCAGAATGGCCCCGGGACCTACCCGCGGATAAAGTGACCAAGTTGCGAAGCTGACCACTCATCTCCATCTAGTGCCGAAGCTAAAAACGATTGGAGCTAGAAATCCACTCCCCGATATTATATTTTCCTGGCCTGCGTAGGGACAGCTTTATTTTATCTGGCATTGAGCACTCGGGTTTCAGCAAACGTGAGAAATTTCTTGTCTGAGTATGGGACTATTACCCTATCCAGAAGGACTGAGATTCCTGTAATTACGATGTGTTTGCAAGAAGAGCGCAGTAAAGGTCCTTTAACCAAAGGATGACCTGCAGTAAACGAAGCTTCATCTCTATTGTAGTCCATTCTACCTTTGGCGTTACCGGGAGGAAAATTTAAAAACTATAAAGGTTGGAACTGGACGGAAATCATCGGGTATTGAACTGTGGATGGTGTTAATTTGTTAGGACAAGAAACAGCAAGTCTAACATACGCTAGCGAGAAGAGAGGACGCTTTCGCTAATATTATACAAGAGTGGAGTTGTGACCACTCAAGGTTGACCTTCTTGGTATGAAGTCTAACTTGCTTCAGTAAATGTTGGTAGATCTAGTGTTTAAGAATGCCCATCGAATGTAATATCCGAAGTATCATTCGAAGTGCCACCTTCGTTTTCGTAGCTTGGTGGCTGTCCTCCATCTTCTACATTAAGGATTTGACAGTAGTGGTGGTACTGTGAGAATATGCTTGCACTGGATGGTTTTAATATACATTGCAATATCCACTATGTCTCTCGGAATCAGCGTATTGATCAAGGCGATGGCCATAAGAAGAGAGAGAGAGAGATCGAAGGTTGACTTAACAGAAATTTAGAACAAGAACAGGGGTAGAAGTAGATTCTCCAGTCGTAATGTACATATTTCCAGGTATTTTAGGTCCGTTGGCTGCACTGTACTTATAATTGCTGTTCCTACCTGAGTGAAGTCTGCCCCAATGAAGGCTTGCTCCATGCCAATCCATATGGTTATAGGTATCAGCAGCTGTTGGTTGGGTTTCCTCAGATGCGATGCTGTTGCTGCTAATAACTGTAAGCCAGTGAGATCACCGCTCTCGCCTTTTTGTTGCTTCTCACCATATCTGAACAGAAATAAAATACGCGTTACTTACATATGTAACAGACCAGTTTGCAGTGAACATTCAATTCTGAGATGCTGTGACGTGTCGACTGGGAAATGTTTACAAGTAAATTTAAGTGTTCAAGTTGTAACTACTGGTCTTTCGTAACTACTGGTCTCTCAGCATATGACGCTGCATAAGTTTGGCGTAATAGCCAAACGAGGCTAGGTCGGCTCGCTTTTCAAGCACGTTCGCAGCATCATAATTTGAAATACCCATAGTTTCTAGTAAATAGTTAATTTAAATTTACCTTTATTCAATAGACACACATACAGACATTTTGTTCGATGGTTTATTTAATTTATTTGCTTATGGTGTAAAATATCAACGGTGTAAACATGAAATTTAGGTTACTCATTTTATAATTTGTGCTGCTCTTGTATCCTGTGAAACTTGGTACCATTCCGTAAAGGTGAGTGGATAGACAGTTTGAAATCGTTCATTCTCTAACGCGCAGTGATCTTACTCAATGCAAAATCATACCATCATATGACGTCATGACGGCGTGATTACTGAATGGCAGAGAAAAGGATGCTCCATTAGAGAATGTATGGACCTAAGATAGGAGGAGAAAGATGAGGGTGAAGATAACCACCCAGATGAACTGGAAGTAACTGAATTGGTGGGCTGGAAACTGTTATCGTGTATACACGCAGATGTGTTTTGTCTGGTCGTTTGCCACTGAAGTCGGAAGAGGCAAGCTTTTGAAATTTCCTTCACGAAACGGATTTCTTGTTTCTCTGTGTTCTCCTTTACTTGTTTCTTTTGTTTTTTCTTTCCCTACCTCATCCATATCCATTTAATATAATAATAATAATAATAATAATAATTTATGAGTTCATTTTCAAAGTATGTTCCTTTGGATATGCCTAACAACACCAAGATTTTACGAGTGCACATCCCCTGTTTTGCTGGTGTTAATAGTTCATCTGTACTAGTTATTATGATTTGAGAGGTTCTCGTCTCATCCATGTTGTTTAAAGCACTTCAATCGTACATACAGTTTTATCCTTGCATGTTCCAACCTCATTTCTACTTCTTAGTCTGGCTTTCCCGTTTACAATTATTCTTGTATGCTAGGGTACCTAAGTTTCTCTGTTCAGGCATTTTTTGACGGTATCTTACTGATACATATTTCCTCGTTCATTTGCTCTTCAGGAATTCCTCTCTCCAAATCTTGTGTTGCTGGATATTTCACAATAGGTGGGATTCGCTCTCCTCCCCCGCGCATAAAAGGCATCCGCCCCTCTCCTTACCTCCCCCGCCACGCTTCTTTTATTTTCCAAATTCCCAGCCCGAACCACGCTGTGCCACTTCTTTATCACACTCCACAAAACATTTTACACGTGCATTTATCCTTTCTCTAATACGCGGTATATTTTCTGTCCATCTCACCTCATTTATTTGAACGCCTTAGAACTGATCCCTTGGGAATAAGTGTCGCAGTTTCAAAGCCATATTATTACAGTAACTTCTAGGTATTTAACATGAGAGCTGAAGTCACGTGACAAAGAGAGCATGTTGTGTTCCGTACAGACAGAGCATGACGTTGATGGTCCTGCGAAGTCGCAACTTACGTGTTTGTCAAGTGTACCTTTATGATTACAGTAATTACTGTTCTTGGGTTCTACGTGAGCCTCTGCTGATGTACCTCGGAGATACATGCAAGGCCAGAGTTGAGACATTTCCTTACAGCATAAGTTCAGCTTTGTTCTACACTATAATTGTGACAAAAATGAATTCAGTCCTTCATAGTTGCGACAGTGTTACATAACAATCGCGCAGTTCTCACGACTGAAACATGTTATACCGTCTTGTTTTTTTTTTTAACATGGATACCTCGGATAGGTTGATTTTTTTTTTACTAGTCGAGTCATTCGAATTTTGCAAGGACAACAGACGGAGCTGTAAATTGTTTTCCTGGAACAAAGAATGCAATTTCCGAAATACAGTAACCGGTGTGTTTTTCAGAACTTCACCTCTCGTCTTATTACAGGCCTGCGGTTTTAACGTGGCCGGATCTAAATACGATGCGCAGAAGACCAAAACCTGTGGTGACGTGTTAATGGCTCGCAGGCTTATATCTGCTTTAGCGCAGCCCAGCCGCCAGCTTGTAGCAGCTTCTCTGTATCACGACGGACACTACCTTCTGCCGCTTCTTACTTTAAGTGTAGCGTGACCTGAAGTTTGGCCGAATTTGTCCGGGAGTTGTCAGTTTTGAATCTTAGCCAGGACACTGATTATTCTGATTGAGGTTTTACGTGGCTTTCTCAGGCCTTCCAGCCATACGTGTTTGCTCACGGCCGCTTTCTTCCACATCCTGTCCAATTAGTTAAGCTCTCCCTTACTGAGATATATAATCTTAGGTACTGACATCGTCATTAACTACTCTTTAAATAATAAATTATAAATAATGTAACTCCTCGCACAACGCGGTTTTCTTCCAGCGCAGTTGTGAGTATACTCAGTTGAAAAAAATAAAATATGTGAGGGAAAAATTTGCCGATCTCTGAAGTGTTTAAATACACAAGGATACACGACGGCAACTATTAGTTACCCAAACACCGGTAAACCTGGCAATATCAACAACCACCCAAATACTGTGTAAAGCTTTACTTCCAAAAATATGTGTATTGAAACCGTTGGGGGGGGGGGGGTCCGTACGCGTCCGTATTAACATACGCTTTTTTTCCCCCACAAGGAGTTGGTTCAGCGCGGTTTTGCGCAATACGCCATTATCCATCCCCCTCCTCCCCAACCGCTGCATTTGTTGCGGGATCACTGTGCAGGGAACAAATTTTCAATGTAGACTCACACGAAAATTTAAGTTCTTCAGTTCAAATGTACAGTCAGTTTTAATGAAATTACATTATTAATTAAGGTGACCAAACTGAGTGGTTGTGAACGTTTATGCGAGCCGTCCTACTATAAACGTGCTATGATGATTTGGTCTTACCTGGACAATGGATCCACGAACATTGCAATTATTCCAACTGCGACGACAATACAGCACAAGTAAATACTGCTAATTTCATAGATTTCCACATCTGGGGGTCGCTCTAAGTTCTCGTTTCCAGCGGTCGAGACCATACAGAAATTGGCCCCACACGTTTCCAAGTATTCTTCAGACTGGTTTGCGTTTGTTTGGCCTCCTCCTCCTCCATGCCCTTCGCCAGATGACAGTACTGTGGGATTGGGAGAAATAAATATATGTCAATTCTAAATGTTTCCATATATTACTATAAAGTGCAAAGGATGTAACTCTCACCAACGTAGCACTGAGAATGTGGAGGCATACGTAGTTAGTAAATTTATTCTTATTTCAAAAATTCCAACTATAGCCCCTCTAACAGGGCCTGACCAACTAGGACATGATGCAGTATTCATGCAGGCCTGTATTAACAATACGCACTTTTATATTAATAATAAAATTGTGTTATTTAATGCAGAGAAAGCAATTTAAAATATACAAAATCTAATACTTTGATGGAAATTGACCTTTGATATCCCAGTTTTACATGTATTTACTGCCTATATTTATGAGAATTTTATTAGCGTTCACACTTTCACACTACCAATTTTTCGTTTACATTCGTGGTGCCGTGCATCGTAATTCTAGGTTGAAGAAATCCAACGAGATACAACAGTATACAGATATTTATTTACTGCTAAATTACTCTACATGTTTCGGGCGTCCATCGCGCCCATCATCAGGTTACATAAAACTCTAGTTGCAGCTTGCTCCCCAGATAGTATGATCCGTACCAGAAGCTGTAACTAGAGTTTTATGTACTCCTGATGATGGGCGCGATGGACGCCCGAAATATGTAGAGTAATTTAGCAGTAAATAAATATCTGCATACTGTTGCATCTCGTTGGATTTCTTTAACCTAGAACCTTTCACATTACCAATCATAATTTTTCACAATCACTTATTATTAGTAACAACTTGGTGTAATTCTTGAAAGGACAGTTAAGGAACATACTTTCACATTTAGTTCTCTATTTCTATATACATTCCGCGATTTGTTTTTGAATTTAATTCTTTAAATATTTTCGAATATTTTGTACCCCAAACCAATGTAGACTGCCCTTCTCTCAAAGTAGAATTCCACCTTCAACGCACTTTAATATAGTTCAAGCTAGCTGCCGTAGATCAACACCGATCGCTTTATACACATGCAAACGGTTACGTTTTCTATGATACTGTATTAATCTGGATTTGAGCACTTGCTCTCTTCTAATTTGTAATCCTTTCCATGTTATTTCCATGTTATATGTTTTCTAGATATGGGATAATAACCAAAATATTTAACTCTGTTAATAACAATTAGTCTAACTAACGTCGTTCCCTGAGTGATTGGTCTTTACTTTATAGATTCCACTTTAATCTGTACATTGAACACTGCAATCGTTTACTGAGTTTGCTAGGATCATTACCATGGCGTAGTATGTCTTTCGACAGCATGGCCTTCCCCAGATAGTGTTATCTTAGTTCTTCCTCTTCCAAACTCCATTATCTTCTCTTTCTGCAAGGTTGTCTAGTGGCTGTTTACCTCTTATTCTTCCGCCTATTCAATAACGTGTACTAGAAGGCGTTTATTACGCAGGATTTGACCAATCCATTTAGCCAACCTTCCTTTCATTGTATATAACATGTCCATTTCTTCTGTAACTCTACTTAATACTTCATTTCTCACACGATCGGTCGGACTGAACCCTTCCCTCCTTTTCCTGCACTACAATTTAAAATTTTGAAGCTATTTTTCTCTATTTCCCGAACCCTCAAAATGTCGTTGCCTTACAAAGGTATGCTCCAAAATAGCATTTCTTTAGTTTCTTAGTTAATTTTACATCAAATTTGCTATTTAGAACATACTTTTCCTAAAAGAATCCCGCTTTCGCCATGGCGATCCTGGATTTAAGTTTATTTGTGTGGACTACCCATGTATTGGAAATATTCCACATTCTACAGTTTTTTTTATTACCATAATTTATATTGGGGATGGTGTTTGATATTCTCATTACTTTATTTTTTCCAATTAATTTCTATAACCTAGAGTCTTTTAACTTAAACCAGTCGATCAACATCCCCTGTAGCACAGTTTCTTCCTTGGCTAGTAACACTAGGTCATTTGCATATTTCACAGTGAGAAGTACTTGCCCACTTGTTTTGAAGTCTCCAAAACTTTCAAGAGCATCCTTGGTAAGGCATCCATTGTGTTAGTGTAAAATCGATGACAAACAAATATCTTTCTCTGAATTTTCTTCCAGTCTTCACACTCAAGGTGTCTGCTTGGTCGAGTCGTATTTTAACACACTGATCCATACACAATTTCGCTGCCAGTGTCCTTCAGAAACTGTATTAATTTTATTCCAGTTTTCCCGGCCAAATACTTTCTGTCAGTCTTTGAAGCAAACACTCCTATATTCATGCCCAAAGTTTATTCTGACACTATTTTCTAGAATATCCTATTTATTTATATTAATTTAATTTAGATTTTATTCTTTTTCTTCTGACATTACAGTTCCTGGTGAAACTTAACCCCTTCGAAAATTGTTCTTCACTGTTGTCGATCCTGTGACTTACGTCTCCAGGTCCTAACGCCCGTGTTCTTTGGATCTTCCTCAACTGACTCAAGTCTATGAGGCAGCCTTGAAGTCGACGAACAAACGGAACGTGCTGGTTCCATGTTCTGAGGTCTTCGCCAGGATTTGTCTCATGGACTGAGTTTGATCGATTGTTGTGTTCTTGGATCAGGTTGCGGAGCGTGCCGCTTCTATACACAGACAGCACTTTCCACGTTCCCACTCGTAAATCCTTGTTCATGCTGGGTTGCCTTTGTTGTTTCCGTCCGGTTTCCAGTTTTAGAAGCTTCTCAACAACTATGTTTTAATTGGGTGAGGTTGCAGTTTGACGCCTAACCTCCAACATGGTGGACCAGGGTATCCCTTTTTGGCTGGATCATCACCTTTGACCTGTCCGGCATTAGAGGCCCTAACAGTAGCTACGCTAAAGCCAACATATCTCTCAGGATCATTTGACCACGCAAACCCCACCACTACGTCAAAGTAAGGACACCTTCGGGGGGGGGGGGGGGGGGGAGGTTTTGAGAAAAATTCTGTTTTAAAAGGGGTTTGTGGAAATTTAAAAAAAAGCAAAAAATACATATAACATAAAAAAAAAAATAAAATTAACAAATACCCTTATTTTTT
>Ga0136643_10009753_pt1 | contig 14145 bp, 16 predicted proteins | sample TergutLab28metaG_FD_96883 | JGI IMG/M metagenome (GOLD analysis project Ga0136643, IMG submission 96883) | Labiotermes labralis P1 segment gut microbial communities from Petit-Saut dam, French Guiana - Lab288 P1 (version 3) (version 3) | ecosystem: Host-associated > Arthropoda: Insects >... | reverse complement strand
CGTACTTGGAGGCGGGCGGGATGGGCAGGGCGGGGACCATGCACCCCGGTATTGTTTCTACCTAAGAACATTTTTTTGGGGCTAATGAGTTGAAGACAGGCAAATAAAAACAGTCTGGGTGGGAGTGGGGGAAGGGATGTACATACATTAAATGCCGGTTCACACCCATCTTCTGCCTCTTCCTAACTTGGTTCCATCATAAATTAAAGTTTCTAATACTTATGGGTGAGATTGGCCCCCAGTAGAATAGACTAACAGATCAGGAGGGTGAGCACACTGGTGACCTACGCACTTCGACCATATTTGATCCTTTGTGTTGCCCTGCCCCTTGAACAAAGTGCAGTATCTTGCTGACCTGGTGTAATATAATGTCGACCCAGCTGCTTGTATCTTAATGTGGCCAAAACCCGCAGTGACGAAGAATGTGTGAGGCTGTTTCAGATGCCTGCTTACATCCATCACACTTCGGACTGCTACCCAGTTCAGAAAGGTGTCCCTTCAAGCTGAACAACTCTCAACCTTTTTAGCACACAGTTTCTAAGACAGTCTTTAGTCTGCCACTGTCCACATATGGACTGCCAATGCTCTTCAGGTTTCCTGTTCATCCAGTCCCTGATCACTCCCCCAGGAACCTTTGCAGATATTTCAAGTGCAGGCCCAGGTTCTATAAGCTGATGTGAGGAGCCTTCTCTGTCTAACTGCTCAGTTATTTCTTTCCCATCAATTCTCACATGTCCCGGCATCCATACCAGTTGAACCCCATCATGTTCTGTCAGTTTCACCAGTGAGTGATGACAATTCCTCACTAGTTTGGAGTTCATGTAGAAATTACTGGGCACTTTAATGACTGTATATGTTCCTATCTTCATAGCCTTCTCTGTATTCTCCATTAGGCATGCCTTGATAGCACATATTTCTGCCTGAATTGGCCCCCAGTGTCACTAGCCTCATTACACTTATCAGCAGACGTATCGCCATGCAAGTGCACCCACATGTTGCTTTCGGTTTAGTTTTTGTTGACTTCCAAACATGGCAGTACTGACAGAAAGCCATCGACACTGCCGAGTCAGTACAGGGCACTGTACTATCTACTTTACTCCTGAAGGAATTACATGAACCTAGCAACCAACCAAGCAAGCAACACACAAATCAACAAACCAAACACATTTTTAAAGAGCCAGAGATGTCATCTCTAGCAGCCAGGATAGTCAGCATAGGGACTACGCTACACAGTGGACTTCCTAGGTATCAAGGTTAAATTCATGGCAGGGGCAAGATACTTCTCTCTTATTCAAATCATTCAGACTCCCTGTGGTGCCCACTGAACCTCCCAATCAGTGGGTTCTGTGAGCTGTTTACCCAGGGGTAAAACAGTCAGGGTGTGTGTGTTTGAGTGGTGTGTGTGTGTGTGTGTGTGTGTGTGTGTGTGTGTGTGTGTGTGTGTGTGTGTGTGTGTGGGGTTAAACACTCCAACCACCTAATGCCACAATTAAGAATGAGTGGCACTACACTGGCACTCCCTCAAATATCTGACTAGTATGCACAAGACAACTTTGCAATTAGATTACATCTCTGAATTCAGAACCCAAATCAACTTAGCCATTTTTAGAACGGTAATCATTCAATCCTTTCACCCTAATAACATCAATGAAAATGTGTGCATGTGTACATCTACTGTGAATAATTTCTCTACACATGTATCAGTTGATACATATATTACTTACTGGAAAAACACAGGACGGAATAGGAATATACAATATGTGGGACACAAATGTAAACATATGAAAATAATGAAATATATCTATCAAAAGTTAACAGACTGTAGTATTGATACAGTAAAGGTACTGTTGCAGAATAAAATGTACAAAGAAATGTGCCTCCTAGTTTAAGATATTACAGTAGAGTGTTGATGTTTGACCTAACATCATCGCCCATTTTAACACCACTGTTTTGACCTTGTGTGACTGACCCCAGTAAATCAAGATGAGACCATATGGCTGGTGAGTCAGTCAGTTCCTACTACTCGCAACTAACTCAAACTCTGTCTTTGATGTGGTGAGGTCAACTGCTGTCACCAAGACTCCGCTTCAGTCACATCATGCATTTTATGCTTCCTGAGGTTACTACATGTTTTTAACACACTCACTTGACACGTGCCAAGACAAATATGTCTTCTACACTGAAAATGGATTTTTACATTCTTACACTTTCATCAGTCCCAATTAATCAAGAACAACAAGACATTAATTTTATGTTGCCCATACCTTGCATATTCTTACATCCAATACATTGACCAACAGACGCACTCAATAAAACACAATAAAATGCAAATCATAAAATACACTTCATGACAAGTACCAAACTCCTACATGTTTTGCACCAGGGTGCCATTCTCAAGGAGTCTTCTAGAACAAATAGATGCAAGTCCAACATGCTAATCTAAGTACTGATCACCATCGGTAGAATCACGGTTGCAGTATCATGACACTAATTTTATGCTTGTATACTTTACATATTCTAGAATTTTAATATTTTCATGATTCCAGTGAGAGCGATTCATACTTAGATTAGCAAGATGGACTTACATCCGTTTGTTCTAGAAGACTCCCTGAGGAAGGCACCCCGGTGCAAAACATGTAGAAGTTTGATACTTGTCATGAATTGTATTTTATGATTTGCATTTTATTGTGTTTTATGGAGTGCATATGTTGGGTCATGTACTGAGTGAAGATGCTACTGTATATGTCCAGTAGCTAGGTAAGGATGTACACTGAAGATGCTACTGTATATGTCCAGTAGCTAGGTAAGGATGTACACTGAAGATGCTAGTGTATATGTCCAATAGCTAGGTTTGGATGTACACTGAAGATGCTACTGTATATGTCCAGTAGCTAGGTAAGGATGTACACTGAAGATGCTACTGTATATGTCCAGTAGCTAGGTAAGGATGTACACTGAAGATGCCACTGTATATGTCCAGTAGCTAGGTAAGGATGTACACTGAAGATGCTACTGTGTATGTCCAGTAGCTAGGTAAGGATGCACACTGAAGATGCTACTGCATATGTCCAGTAGCTAGGTAAGGATGTGCACTTAAGGTACTATTGTATATGTCCTGTGACAAGGTAAGGATGTACACTGAAGATGCTACTGTATATGTCCAGTGCCTATGTAAGGATATACACAACAGCTTACCTTCAGTTTCTTCTCATTCGTCACAGTCTCTGTAGAAATGGAAATTGTACTCTAAGAAGTCAATTCCAAGTTTATCGTTAGTAAGCAGACACGTTTGCTGAAAGTCAAACATAACCAAATCACACCCTCTGCACAGATGATGTAACATGACACTCAGGCAGTGACAAACAAACATGATACAGTTTTTGACAAGGGCTCTGCACTTTCATAACTTTTCCATTCAAAATGCTGAACACCCACTGTAGCAGGTACTAAATTCTTAATGTTAGGCAACTCTGTCATGGCACCGGCACTAAACAACGTTACATTCTGCCTACTGTGAGATACCAAACATTAGATACACTTTTACAAATCTAATGTTTCATTGACCGTGCATCATGATATATATGTGTTATGTTGACTGTACCAGTTGCTGTTTATACACAGCTGATCCTCCTGATGATAAGCAGCAAGCTTACTCGAAACATGTAGAGGCTTTCTATTGAAACAAATTAATAGAAAATGGTGCATCTTGTTGGTTCATGTTACACAGGAACTATTCCATCTGACCAAAAGCCTTTTTCACATACATACATGATAAAATTACGGGACATATATGTGTTCTGGTGCTCATTTTACACCATCCTTAGTGTCATTTACCTACTGGTAACTTTACGTACCACAAGGTTTAGCATTAAAAAATTCTACATTCTTGATCACTTGAAATTTTGTGTGTTTTGTATTAATCTCGGAAGAAACGGCAAATGTTGCCTAACACAACATTAAAAGATTGGTTTTTATAACCTAAGTGGAGAGTGTTTACTGTGCAGTATGGACTGAGTCCTTACATAACACAGGTAAGTTTCGTATTTGAAAGGTTAATGCATGTAACATAACGAATATTAGTATTAGTAACAACGAGGATGGCATGAATGAGTGCTGTAACATGCATGTCCCTTAACCTTTCGACGCCCAATGTCAACTATAGTGGTTGTACCGGACCGCTAACCTCTAAAGTTGCATTTTGTATATTTATTCAACAAATATAGGTACTTAATATTTTAAACATGGTATACTCTCCGTTTTTTTCTCTTCAAAATGCAGTTTGTTTCATAATTCTAACGTATTTGGTTCCTGCATTATTCACATTTTATATACAGGGTGTGCTAAAATTAAAAAAATAATTCCCGCGGCAATAGGTTAATATCAAATAATATTTAACTGCACTGCACCATTTCATGTTATTACAGTTATGCACACTGATCTTACACAGTCATGTGGAAACTCTGGGTTACAACAATTGTCATCTGCCTTCATATGTGATAGTATCAGCACTAGGAATTATTCCACACACACTGGTACAGCATCCTCCAGTGACCAGGGTTTGAAAAATCGACCAGTGCCATAAAATATGTACACGTCACACAAAGAACATAAACCTGTGAGCTGTGAGGACCTCCCTCTGGTGTTACCAAAGACTGAAATCTTTTGGGATGTCACACTGTGTCATTGGGCAAGTAGTTTCAGACATTTCAAAGGACTGTAGTGCCTCAAAATCGTCTGGGACCCTTAAAAATGTCGGGAGAGCCATCAGCCCAAAAAACTTGGACCATTAATATGAAGCTGCTGCAGGCAGTCCACATACAGAGATGGGCGCAAAGCAGAGAGTACAAAACTAGAACTGATAATGACAGCTTGTTATGTCTGCCATAACTCAACGGATCAATACTTTGAGGTGAATATTTAATTTCATTTCACACAAACCACAAGATGAGGAACCAGCAAGCAAAGTACTTCATTGTAAACACTTTCCATTCATCATGTTTGTTGCATCATCACTGTATACCAATTACTAATTATAACTGATCTAAACAAGCAACACAGTATACATAACTGTGGACTAACCAATTTATATGTTTCAGCCTTGCAAGGCCATCTTCAAACAAAAGAGTTAATATCAGCATAAACAACTAAGTTATAACACATTCTTATAATAAAACCAACGACATGCATTAATTTCTCAAATTTATTTTTGGAATAGAACTCTACATGTTTCGGACAGGATTTCTGTCCATCATCAGAGTCTAGTACTGTATACACAGTGATATGTATATGTCATAGAAGTTGTGCTGACTGCTTGCTAGCAGCAATAGGTATATGTCATAGAGGTTATGCTGACTGCTTGCTAGCAAGCAGTCAGCATAACATGTATGACCTAAACCTATTGCTGTGTGTACAGTGCTAGACTCCTGGTGATGGATAGAGATACTGTCTGAAACATTTAACAGTTCTATTCCAAGAATAAATTTGAGAAATTAGTGTTTCTCAGTTTTATTATAAGAATAAATCATGATGCACGGTCCTCTGCATGTCAAATTATAACACAGCGATATCCCAAAGTCAGCTGACCTGTTAAATACTACTTGAAATGTGGACGCTAAAAGTTTTTTAAACTCTGTGTAGCATTGAAATTGATAACCAACATGCTACAACTATTTTGATTTATTTACTTTAATCTTCAATCAGCTCTACATGTTTTGGGCAATGTTTTCGCTCATCATCCAGTCAGTCAGTTCCATCCAATAAGCAACACCAGCCAGCAGCAACATTGGTGGACATTACCAGAAGCTGTAGTTACAGTTATATGCTCCTGACGAAGGGCGAAAACATCGCCTGAAACATGCAGAGCTGATTAAAGATTAAATAAAATAAATAGTTGCATCTTGTTGGTTATCAATTGTAATTGCACTGGCGATGCACAGAAACATGAATGTTACATCTGTGTAGCTTGTCAGCTGACATAGATGTTAGTAATGTCCCTAACATGAAAGGGGATGGCCTGGCAGGGCCAAAACATACATGACAATGGAACTGACTGCTGTGTATCCAAATTTTCATACTATGTGTACCATGCTGATTGTTTATTCATTTACACCTTAAGGTTATTTTCAGCACCGTGTTGTTTAAGGTTTAGGAAAGTGACTGTCAACTCTTACACACCTGCTAGCAATATGGTTGCTACCATTAGGTGAAACGTTACTTACAGAAACAGTCTGTACCAGCGGTACCCGGCATCGAACCGTCGTGCGTACGTAGGCTCCCACATTGATTGGGAATGACAAAATGTTAGGATGCATATCTCCATTCTGTTCATTGTGAAGACCTGAGTTCAGGTCATCAGTAGGCCAGCTGTCATGGCTACGACTCCACGCACATGCAGAATTGCCAACGTCGCACAACTCAGCTGTCTGCGATCGTGCCAAATTTGAGAAACTGGAGAAGACAGAAAGGAATTATGAATACAGAAAATCCTTTTGGTCATGGATTACATGTCATCAGCTCCTGAAACCTACTGTGGAAGGTGCAGTCAGTACACGATTCTTCTGTTAGGGGGAGGATACAGTACAATCTGCAAGTCATTTGCTACCTACTTCAAAGTTCTAGCATGCATCAATGTAAAGTAATGCATTGTAATGTGTGACTTTGTGTTGTAATACCCATGATTACAGGGCCTTTAGAAATGGCTGACTTTAGAGAACAGAGCATTTGCATCAATCTGTCAAGTTCTATGCAAAATTGGGTGAACCACAGAAACTTTAATTACCTTAAAATTTGCTTTCAGAGAGGAAAAATAAACAGAATGAAAATGTCGGATTAATTTTCAAAATTCAGAAATGAAGCGACACCTTGTGCAGATGCTGAAAGTTTGGGTCATACATCTACCAGGCAAATACACATAAGTGTGGCACCAATTAAGAAAACATGGAAACAAATGCATCACTATCTACCGGGGTGCTGATTAAGTCCTTAGCCCGACCAGGAGGGAAACAAGCTGCGCCTGTCAAAAGTGTGATGGACAGAGGAATGGATTGATTTGGCTAGGGTAGGCACAGGTGGTGGACTCTTATGAATGTGGTAATGAACCTCAACTCTTGTGAATGTGGCTTGTTTCCTTCCTTGTCGGGCTAAGGACTTATCACCATCCCGGTAGGACTTGGCCAAATGACATGGAATGTAATTTTAATAAGCCAAGCTACACTGACACATGACATGAACATATAAATATGATGGATTGTTGTGAAATTCATGTCTTGTCTGATGTGCGTTGAATAGAAGGAGAACTGTGTCAGTTTGAGTGAGGACATTAAGGGACACCTTCAACAAGGCCCACAACTCCATTTAAGAATCATCACACATGCTGAAACACATGTTCACAGGTATAAATCGGGACGAAAACAACAGTCGCCCCAATGGCAACTCCCATCATTTGTGTACTGGTGTGTGATGTGTACGCTGATGGGTTTCTTGGATGTGCACAGAACTGTAAATCCTACATTCATTTTCCTGGGACAAACTGTGAACCAAACCAATCTTATGTTTACTGGACTGTGCATCATCTTGATAGTTGAATAAAGAGAGACCAACTTGATGTCACTTGCTTTATTATTTCATTATTTACTGCTCAACATGTTTCGGAAGTTAATACATCCATCCTCAGGAGCTTACGAGTTATTTCATGGGTTGTATTGTTCTGATTCGATGTGTGTTGGTGTTACGGTGTGGTTCGGCTGGGGTGGTGTGGTATCCGTATGCAGGCTGAAGCCTGCATACCACAACGTAACACCAACACACATCATACCAGAACAATACAACCCATGAAATAACTCGTCAAATAAGTTTCAAGCTCCTGAGGATGGATGTATTAACATCCAAAACATGTTGAGCAGTAAATAATGAAATAAAAAAGTAAGTGACATCAAGTTGGTCTCTCTTTATTCAACTGTGAACCAATATTTTTATGGACTGCCACGGAAACAAAGTAAAAAATGGTGCAATCAAGATTGGTGTGTCTGACATGAAAATGATTCTGCTTGCTCTGCTTGGTGCAAAAACAGCATGACTGTTGTCCCACATCCTCTGTATCTAACACATTGTGACTTCTCCTTTTTCCAAAAAATGCAGTAGGTACTGAAGGGACGTCAGCGTGACCCAAGAATAATCAATGGCTGTCACTGCAGACTTCCCAACAGAGGACATTAGCTAGTTATTTGAACAATGTTGCAATCACCAGGATTACTTGCATAGAGTAGCAAGGGGACAGCATGAAGTAGTTTGAAAACGCTACTAACACTGAGAAAAAATACTGTCTGGAAACTTTCTTTTTACTTCTTGCATGTGAGAATCGTAAGTCAAAATTCTTTTCACAGCCTTAGTAATCAACTACAAACACTTCACTGTATTTTGCAGGATTTGCATAGCAAACTTGCAGATTAAATCTGTGGACTGAGTGAATGCTGGGAATACAGATTCATGGTGCAAACCTCAGTGCACATACGATGTGTGTTGGTGTTACATTGTGGTTTGGCTGGGGATGCAGGCGGAAGCACTTCAGTGCTTTAGCCTGCATTGGGATACCACACAACCCCAGCCAAACCACAACGTAACACCAACACACATCGTACCAGAGCAATACAACCCATGAAATAACTCAACAAATAAGTTGCAAGCTCCTAAGGATGGATGTATTAACATCCGAAACATGTTGAGCATTAAATAATGAAATAAAAAAGTAAGTGACATCAAGTTGGTCTCTCTTTATTCAACTATCAAGATGATGCACGGTCCAATAAACATAAGATACAAAAGGACACTGTAGACTGCCACAGCAACAAAAGGACACCACCAATGAAGGCCAGTACAGTCAGATCTGTATACACAACAGCAATCATGGATACTGCAAGCCAACAACAAGACACCACTAAGTAGTATCTGGAGGCATCAGAAAATGGTTAAAGAAACCTCAACAGAAATCTATGGAAGCCCCGGATGATGAAACAAAAATTTTGGAACGTGTATGGTGTAATGCAAGGCCTAAAACAAACAAACCAACAAACAAAGAGTAGTGTTAATTAGTGAGACACACTCACCAACACCACGCCAAAATGTAACTGTTAAAGACTAACAATCCTGGGAACTGGTTCCCAGAATGGATGAACTCAGAAATGAAACATGTAAAGTGACAGATATTAATTCTCCATTGCACACACACACTCCAGGCAAAGAATGCCTAAGAACACAGAGACACATTTTTACTGAACCTTTAAAATGTTTGTGATTTATCATCATAATTATCATCATCATCATCATGCTGCTGCCTCGTGGCCCATTCCAGTCTCAATGCAACAATCCACAAGTCTCTGTCATGGACAAGCTGGTTTTCTTTTTTCCTGCAGTTGATATTTTGTAACAGCCTGTATCAGTCTGGACCCACACATTCTATGGACAGGTTGTGTCACTTTGATGTTCTTTAAGTTCTTTTACATTGTTGTGAATTCCTTTGTGGTCAAACAGTATTTTGTAGATTTTCTCAGAAATGCTGCTGTGATGCTAGACCTGTCCTGTTCCTTCAGTGTTCAAGTTTCACTGACATACAGTAGGATGGCTGCTGCTGATGTGCGATATATCTGTAGTCTTGTTTGCTTCTACACTTTTCAAAGTTTTATAACTTGATTGATAATTCTCACTATCTGTCAAAATTTTGTTAATTTGTTTGTAACATCTTCTGATTCACACGACAGTGTGCATCCCAAGTAAATGTGTGTGTTTGTTTTGTGTTTCAATTACCACCCTCCTTCTGACGGGGTCTCTCCCTCTGAATGCTACTGTCGTACTTTTGTCAGTTGATAGTCTACAATAGCGGCTTTGGTGGTCTAGAGGTAGCATGCTGGCCTTTGGTACCCAAGTTCGCGGGTTCAAACCCGGCCGAAACCGTTGGATTTTTAGGGCGAAAAAATCCTCAGCACGCCTTCCTTTGGAGGGGAAGTAAAGCCGTCGGTCCCATGTCGTAGATTTGCGGCATGTAAAAGATCCCTAAATTTAAGAGGAAGTCGGAATTTAGGCAAAATTACTACCGGACATCTTTCTCGCCCACAGTTCCACCTTTTGCTGCTAGGATCTCTCGCATCGCTGCGGACGCAGAGGCAAGTGGCGGCGAAAGTGGGAGCGTCTAAAGGCGGGGGAAAGCAATGGCAAACTATCCCCAAGAACTTGCCTAGGATGCATTGTGCCAAGAGCCATATCGGTTCCATAACCAGGCTCTGGCTCCTGCTGGACCGGCCTCTAGGGCTGAATACTAACGAATGAAATCTACATTCTGATGCTACATTTTCTAATTCATCTATACACTTTTGAAACACGGTTTTTCATTCTGTTTTATTACCCAATTGTCTGCAAAAAGAAAGCTTATTATGTTAGTATTTCTTGTCATTTCTATCCCCTTATACTGTCTGTGTTTGAATCTGAAAGTACTGAGTTTATGTACATGTTAAATAGTGTTGCAGAGAGAGGGCTGCCCTGACATACTGCACTGTTAGTTCATACTGACTGTGTCACTTTGCTGTTCAGTCTTATATGATTTCATTGTGTTCATACATCTTTACTGGTGCTGCCAGTAAGGGTGCATGGCACATTATGTTTAATGGCACAGAGAGAAACTTCTTATTGTTACCACAGCTTTTTGTTAATGTATCGTTATTTATTGCTGCATCAATCATAATGGAAATTACAAAATGTTTCAGGTGCAGGCATTCAGGCCATACTAGTTCAAGATGAAGGATAATCTCCAGCTAATAACAGGCTGTGTCTGCTAGAAGGCACACTACTATATGGAATATCAAACACAAATAATGTTGGGCCTCCATCTTCCAATAATATACGCATAGAATCTTCGATTTCATATAAAAACCTACCAATGTACACTTATGTTATTAACACCACTTTATTAGCACTGTGTTACTGCGACATGTTTCGACCTTCAAAGGGCCATCTTCAGGGAGCATTTTCACAGCCAGATCAACAGAAGATGTAACAAATGTAAAATCCAGTTTATGAACAAAATATGTACCAGATGTAAAGTTCAGAATTATACATCTGGTACATATTTTGTTGATCTGGCTATGACAATGTATCAGTCGTGCTCCCTGAAGATGGTCCTTTGAGGGTCGAAACATGTTGGAGTAGCACAGTGATAGTAAAGTGGTGTTAGTAACATCCGTGTGCACTGGTCGCTTTTTATGTGAAATAGTGACATCAGTGCACAGAAACGAATGTGATAAAGAAATTTCATACTTGAATTATATATGACACAAATAAACAGAAAATTTTTCCTCCTATCAGAACCAACGACCCTAACTCACATTGCTATGAAAGCCACAGTTTGCACTTATTCTAATCTAATTACACCTTAACATGACAGGCCTTACATATTTTACCTACTCAACTCACTATGTGCCAATCACATTAAAAAAATTTAAATCACACCTTATACAGGAACGTTACTAAGAATGCAGAGCACAAGAACGCATTCTTTCAAACAAAAATTAATGTTCCATTTGTGAATGTGAGAGAAACAATATCTCATTCCTTGTAAATAGGATCTTGTAACTACTCAATCTTGCAATATCTGTATGTTTTATATGAATACTGGAGGTGATCAAGGTCCGAGCTTTCTGGCCAAAACACGTCATGAATTCCTGTTCGACTGATAGCACAATAAAGAACCATTTCAACGATATCAATTTCTCTCTCTCTCTGCTTTCATAAATTATACTGAACAAATATGAATGATGCTTCTGGGTGAAGCAACACACCCATAACACAGGAGAAATTAACAGGCCTCTGTACTGTGTGTGGGGTACAGTGGAATACAAGTTCATTATTTTTGTTATTGAACGCTTTGAAAATCTAACATTAAGTCTCTAACGTGCCATTTATAAGGTTGCGTCAATCTACACTTCAATTCACTGTCACCTAGAGAAATACACATTAAGCTACACTCCTGTGACTGGTGTATTTGATAAATCTGTATCCCTAACTGTGCACTGTACAAGGAGCCAAGCTTCAACTGGCATTCTTACATTCAAATGTAAAGAAATATTGCAGATTCCTGCAATGTGTGTCACAGATCCTGACGGCTGGTGAGAAAAAGAAAAGGGGCTTATGTCTGTACCAGCACACAGTTCTCAATATGTGGAAAGTACCCACAAATGGTGAATGTTTGTCAAATATACCAGTCATGGGAATGTGGCTTCAGATGGGTGTATCACCATAAATATAGGAATGTACTTACTGGAACTGGAGGAGAATTGATTCATCAGGCATAAACCTGCTGAGAGGAATTGTGTATGTATAGTTGGACGCTGTGCGGTCAATACAGGGCACAAACTCTGCTCCATCTTGGCCAGAGCAAAACTCCCAGCCTAAAGTCTGGTTGAAGTGACGCCCTTTCACACTCACAGACACGCCTGTATGATCCACATCTGACATAACAAACACACATGTACTTTAATTGTTAAGGAAATCAACAACAACAACAATAATAATAATAATAATAACAATAATCTCCTCCCTTATGCAGGGTATTTATACTTATATTCCTGAGACAAACTGTGTCCCTAGGGAATACAGTGTTGCAGCTATTCTGTTGTTACTATTCATGATGCTTATATCATTAGTTCCAGTTTTGAATCTATTGTACTTTTACATTAGTACTTTCCGAAGTATGTGTGCAGTGCCCAATATGACTGTTTTCTGTAGTGCCTTGACTTCATGTTTTCCCGGTATGTTGCTCATGTATTTTCTGAGTGACTTTGAAATAGTCCCAGTCGCCCCTATTATTACTGGTATCACCTTTGTTTTACATTCCAAATGCGCTGTATTTCTATTGTAAGGTCTTTATATTTTAGAATCTTCTCGGCTTCTTTTTTAATCACATTTCTGTCTCCTGAGATTGCATTTTGCATTATTATTACTATTATTACAACTATTTATTAATGTGCTTGCACAAGGGCCATAAAGCAAATTATAGAAAATACAAAACACAGAACTAACAAACTGTAAATGTAAACAACAGAGTTGAGATAAGAAACCACAAATTAGAAATAACAGCATTAATAATTAATATAACCGTTAAAGAAAAATTTGTTTAGGGAGAGAATTTGTTCCTGAATATATTGACAGTACTGTTCCAATCAATGCAATTTACTGACAGGCAGCAGGCTTGGCAGTACAGGTTCAGCTGCTATGTGAACACTCAGCAGCAACAATATGCAAATATGTACATAGATTGTGCACAATTTCTTGACAACGGAAGACAATGCAGTAAGAAGGTACAAAATATAATGAAATTATATCTAAATAGCCTACCAAAATTAAAAACCACAATTCACATGAAACATCGGTGTATGAACTACAGTGTCACATCTGTTTAAAAGTTCTGATTTACACAGTAAAAGTATCTACATACAACAGACGTTGCACTGAGCACACCACAGTTCCTACTGATGGTATTAGCTGCTGAACTGCAGGTAGTGGAAGGGCAGTTGGAATGTTTAAACTTGACATCAAACTGAACTTTCAACATTATGATTTGGCTTGTGATGCCAACAGTTTCCAGAAGCGTAGAACTAAATTTTGAACTGCTGGAGATGTTACTTAAAAAGCGTGGCTAGGTGACGCCTCCAACACTTGCAGTATGAAGTTTCAAGTAATTTAGAACAGCCATAGCTGAGGGTGTTTGACAGCATGGTGTTGAGGAGAATATTTGGACCTAGGAGGGACGAGGTAACAGGGGAATGGAGGAGATTGCGTAACGAGGAGCTAAATGATTTGTACACCTCACCCAATATTGTGCGGGTGATACAATCAAGAACAATGAGATGGGCTGGGCATGTGGCGTGTATGGGAGAGGAGAGGGGGGTGTATAGGGTCTTGGTGGGGAAACCGGGGGGAAGGAGACCACTGGGGAGACCTAGGCATAGATGGGTGGATAATATTAGGATGGATCTCCAGGAGGTGGGATGTGGGGATGTGGACTGGATTGGGCTGGCCCTGGATAGACAGGTGGCGGACGCTTGTGAGTGCGGTAATGAACGTTCGGGTTCCGTGAAATGCGGGGAATTTCTTGACTAGCTG
>Ga0136643_10009752_pt1 | contig 14147 bp, 7 predicted proteins | sample TergutLab28metaG_FD_96883 | JGI IMG/M metagenome (GOLD analysis project Ga0136643, IMG submission 96883) | Labiotermes labralis P1 segment gut microbial communities from Petit-Saut dam, French Guiana - Lab288 P1 (version 3) (version 3) | ecosystem: Host-associated > Arthropoda: Insects >... | reverse complement strand
TTTTTTTTTTTTTTCATTATGCAGAAATTAGAAATCTTTTACATTGATGGCCTTTATGATGCCATAAGTTTGGACTCTGAAGACAGACATGCTATATACCTAGCACTAGCATCTCCTTTGCAACATTTGTAAGAAGTGTAGTTTAAATAAATTTCTGCAGGTACACACATAGACAGAAACAAAGAAGTATAGTATTCAAACACAGATCCAAAATATATTAGGCAGTGATAGTGTGTATGGTGGTCATGGTTGTTAAGGAACTGTGGGTTTCCCAAGTTTTGCCTGTGGCAGGTTGAAGAATATTTGATGTGGCCATTGACATTTTTGGATTGCCCAGAAAGTAGTTTCTTTTTATTTATGCATATGAAAGCATCATATTTTGTATGCAAAAAGCTCACGAAGATTCCCTTTGTCAAATTGTGGGCATTCATGCAGAAGTATGGAATAAACTTTGCATGGCAAGCAGGGACAGAGATGTAGAAATTTGAATTTGATTTCAAACATGGATTAGGAATAGTCAGTCCTGATATGTTTTGTTGTTCTGAATATGTCATGTTGTTTTGATAGGCCATTCTGGATGTTTTTTTAGTAGCTTATTCTGGACTTGTTTGTTTCATTGTTCTGATGGCCCATTCTGTCATCATGATGAAGATCATCATCGTATATCTTTCTTGGAGTTGGGCCACTTGTTGACCCGTTCCAGTCTCACGTATCCAGAAGTCTCTTCAAAGGTCTACCATGATTCCTTCTGCCAATTGGGGTGTAGTATTTCATTACCCTGGGTAATTTATTTCAAGGCATTATATTTACATGTTGTATCCAGCTTCTCTTGTATTCCAGTAATTTGTCCAAAATTGGTGTTATTTTTAACTCCTTTGCAATTTGTGCATTTGTTTTATAATCTGTCCAAGTGTATCCTGTTGTTCTTCTCATTTATTTTATCTCTGCTGCTGTTATTCTTCTGGCGTCACTTGCTTTAATAGTCCAAGTTTTGCTGCCATATAACAGGACTGGAAGGGCTAGTGTATTGTATAGTTTTATTCTTGTTTTCTTAAGGGTTTTTTATGGTCTAAACACATTATTTAAAATACCTGTAATTTTCAAAAATTTATTTAATTTGTTATCAATGTCCAGTTCTCCTTTATAAGATATTATATTTCCTAAATAGTTAAAAAAATTCACTTGTTCTATAATTTTATTATCTAGTTCAATTTTAGTTCTCACTGGATCTCTGCCTTTAAATGCCATTGATTTTGTTTTCTGTACAGATATAGTTAAACCATATTCTGTTATTATTTGACTTAATTTACGCAAAGTTTTCTGTAGGCTATCTTCTGTGTCTGCTATTATGACTTGGTTGTTTGCAAATAACAGCGTTGACAGTTGCTGGTTTTTTGAAAGTTTGATTTCGGGTATGTCTTGATTTTGCCATTTAGTTGTTATTTTGTCGAAATATATATTAAACAGTGTAGGTGAAAGAGGGCAACCTTGGCATACTCGTTTATTAATTTCTACTTCTTTTGCTAGTTTGTTGTTTAATTTTATCAATATTTTGTTTTGTGTGAAAATAGCCCATTCTGTATGTATTTTAATTGCTTATTCTGGACTTCTTTTTTTTGTTATTTTGGTAGCTCATTTTGGATATGTGTTGTGCTGTGACAACTCACTCTGGATATGTATTATTTTTTTTATGGCTCATTCAGTGTCACTATTTTACCAATGGTGTTTTTTCTAGACCTGCATTTCCGAACTGCTTCAGTTGAGTGGGACATGAAATTTTGAAAATAAGGACTTTATTAATGATGTATATAATATGGACTGTATATATTTACAAAATTACACCTCTTGGAAGAAGGAAAGATATGTTTTTACCGTGACCTTTTTTTGGACAAAATGTCTTGTGGGACACAACATGCAGTAGTTTTGATTCACCATTCTAGACAATCTGCTGTTTCTTATGAAAAGTGTGTAATTGTGAGAGGACAGTTTTGTACACTTTAAGTTTTGACCGCCTAAATATTCCCGTAGATACTGATCCAAAAATGATGCTGTCTTTTCCAGTATTTTGTCATTTAGATGGGAACCCTTGTGCTAATACCTCCATAGTCACTACTCACAGTCATATGAGAAAATTAAATAATGTGTAGGACCTGTGCCATATTTGCTGATGCTCAGTCTGTAATAATTACCTTATTTGCATATTCCAGCATTTCTTTACTTTCAATAATGCTATTTTATGTGCATGTGGCTTGTGACAAGCACAAAATGAAATTCACACGTCCTGTGTTTGTGTTCAAGTTCAAAACCTTCAGTGAAATGTGTGTTGAATTTCTGTGAGTTAAATCTGAAACCTTTCTGTTTTATACAATTTGTGAGATTTCAGTGAAAAAACAGTGTAAGCTTTGATTCAATCTGATGGGTAGTATTGTAGTTGCCAGAGAAATTTCCTTCTTCTGATAGTGGTGGAGTTGCCACAGAGACAGTACTGTAGCTGTCAGTGAAAATTCCTCTTGCAGAGAGGCACCGATGTAGTTGTGTATGAAACTAGCTTCTTAAGACCTTGAACCTTTGAAGGTTAAGACAACTAGTACCTTCTTGACATCGGGAGCCACATACCCAGCGGCACAGTTTCATTGTCCAGAAGGTCAAAATTCTTGATTACACCACAGTGAAAACCTCAAATCTAACATCATCGTAGTTGTATGTGAAATTTCCTTCTCCTGAACGGTAATGTTTTAAAGAGCCTTGTGCCAGTTATGGGTATTGTTTGTCCAGGGATATCAGAATGTTTGAAACCTACTCAAATTTGTTTCTAGAATTGTGGGAACTGATCTAGAGTAAGTACTGGCACCAACATGATGTTGCTGAACTTCGTACTGTCATTCGTGGAATTGCATTATGTCTTTAATTTATGAGGGCCGGGGCCGGGAGAGTGTAGTCGGTGTAGAGCGACTCGCTACTGGATGAAGCCCGATGGGGGAGAGACATTTTCTTTTCTTCACACACGTTCAGACGGGCCCTGAGGCCCGCCCAGCCTCCACTACAGTGGGCACTGGGGCTCTTACCTGGGGGTAAAACTGCTGGGACGTGGCGTTGACCACCCACCCCCAACGAGCACCACGGTTCAAGTAGACCCTCTCCTTCTGTGCCTTCACGGTATGTTACGGGGGCGACCTTTACTGTACTTCTGATTAATGAACGACTTGTAGAAATATTAAAAGGTTAAAGAAGAGAGTCAGATGAGAGTTGACGTTTTTGTGGGAGAGAATATGTAGATATCTATCCCCTGGTTTGTGCATCATGTAGTATGGTAGGTGGTTATCAGCATTTTCGAGGAAGTTGCTCCGTCCGTTTTTAAGGCAGAAGTGAAAAAATTTTGGAAATGAGAAGGTTGGTTAGGAGAGTAGGAGGGACTGGGTCATAGATAACGGGCTGATTGGGCATTTATGTTCTGCATGATCTTGGGGGCTCTTAACGTGTTTGTTAAGGTTTATGGCCAAGCACTTGGCTCGAAGGCTTAAAATGTCTTTGGTAAATTCTTTCATTGAAAGACCGGACTCTCTTAACTGTCATTATGATTCCCTTATTTACTGAAAGAAATAATTCCCAAATTATTTCTTTTTTCATATAAAAGTTTTTATTGGCTGAGACACCTTACAGGAATAGCCCTATACATCAGCTTTCCCTTTTTTTCGGTCGCTGTTAGGAAACATGTATAAACAAGTCCGTGGTGCAAGATTCTATTTGGGAAGTTGTAATTCTGGCTAAATAGAGCAATTCTTTGTCGTTAATCGAATGAAGATTGTTGCCTTGTTCAGAATGGTCCATTACTGGGCCTTATTAACTACGTGCCAAATAAGTATTTGTGTGTGTGTATACGTATACTTGTGATGTAACATAATACTCCAACGACGTAATGTTCGTATGCTTCACTTTTACGCTATGTGCAGTTATCTTTGTTTTTCTTAGTGCTATTTACATGATGTATAATTAAGGAAAATAGAAAGTGCAATCCAAATATTTATTGTTGTATATAGGAATATGTGATTTGGTACCTAGATATGTTATGAATTTTGCTATAAATTGTGAACCAAGTATTGTTTGTAAATCAGTGGTTAAAACTATTTCGACCGGGTGAACATTCGAATTGATATGTGATCTATGTATTTAACGTACACAAAATCAGCGCAGAGATATAGACAATAAGTTCTTCCAAGAAATGTAATAGCACACCACAGTAAACATAGTAGCAGTCTCTAATATCTACAGCAATGTGAACAGTAACAAAAAGTGTGACCGCAGTATACTAAATTGTGTGACTATATAAGTGCCCAGAATACAAGATATATATATATATATATATATATATGTGTGTGTGTGTGTGTGTAGTATATTTTGTGTATTTTTTTCTGACCAAATGACAGTAGGGACGCAAAATGCAGAGGGTTGAGAATTACTGAGCCGAAAGTTTCACTGCATGTTGTTGGTAGGCTTAATTGTTCGTCGTGTATATCATGTTTCTACTTCAAGAGCCTGCGTAATTACTGTGATCTTTAAGAGAAAGGTTAAGTTGATCCTGTGTTTAGTTAAGCATTTCGCCATGAACGCATATGAGGAGTGGAGGTGTAGCTCCACGCATTCCTAACTTCACTAGTTGGAGGTTATTGGCAGCTTTAAGCCCGGATTGCTTGGCCCTAGGTGAAAGAGCTTTCTATACCTATAGGAGGCTCTTCTGTCCCCAGACCCGGTCTGGTTACTTTGGAGGAGGAAAGCACCTCTTGTACCTGCCGGGAAAGGAACCGCGATTTCTCAGTCCTTTCCGTAGCTTAGACAAACTACCAATTGAGCTGTTCCGGCAGCTAATTTTGTAAGGTAGATTTAAAAATGGTTTCAAAACCTGGCTTAGTAAAATACAGAGCGGGGTCGAACCGCATCTTTGAACTGACCGTAGGTATCGAAATATCAAACGACAGACCGTAGATCGAATTCGCCCTTCGAAAATATCGAAGGTTCGGTATTCCAGTTTTCTGCCACTACGATTCTGAGACAGTTTCGTCTACTTCACATGCTCGCAGATTTTTTCCTTAAGATCCATCTTACTGTTAGCCTGCAATGTCATTCTCAGTCTTTCAAGTGGTAATTTTACAAGAGGTTTCTCCACGAAATTTTGTATGTATACCCAATCTTTTACTTCCTAGGTACTTGCCCACCCTATCGAAACTGCTCAGGTTCTGTCGTCTAAATTACGAAGTTCCTTGATTTGTAATATCCTGTATTTCCCGGTAACTCTATTCGAAATAATTTTCGGAGCCTTTTTCTTCAGTTGCTTTAACTTGTGGTCTTCTTTAACACCCATACAAGACAAATGGCAAAAACATTGTTTTGTTTATTCTCGTCTGTTACCTGTTATTGTTTTATGTAATATCTAGTCTTGGTCACGTGGGAGAAGGCCTCTGTATGTGGGCGTTACATTATAGCAACCTGTTTGCCTTGTAATTCTGGAAGTTTCGCCAATAGAATTCCGGCCAAATATCCCGTGTTGTGAATTTTAGAGTAATTATAAACTCACCAAGGCATATTCCTATCGTGTCATTTCCTCAGCGGAGGAATAAGGCCATTATCATGAATGGGCATTCGCTGCCGGTTTAACGACACAAACGAAATAAAATATTGGGATACAGATTCAAGTCTTCTCGGGTGTTAGGCCGTGAAAGTTACTGATGTTTCGGAGGAGCGTTGGGCCCACATCTTCAAGGTTAAGCAGTTCTTTCTTTTTGAGGGCCCTACGTTCCTTCGAAACGCCGGTGATTATTTACTGGCCGAAGATCTTCTTGGACTGCTTGACCTTGAATATGAAGGCACCGCGTTCCTTTGACACCATCTACCAGTCTATGCGGCGGAACATTCCAGACAAGAACCTTCAGCAGCTCCGCTCTGAGAAATTCAGATGTCACAAATGTTGGGCTGTTGGGAGATGTAGCCTGTAAATCGGCTGCATGAAAATTGTGTGAAACTGTGATAGTCCTATCTTGGGACATTTAGTAGAAAGCTTCAGGTATCTGCCCTTCAGTGCATATCCGGTTTAAAATTCCCAGATAACGGTTTATCGCGTTTGTCAGTTTTTATTAAATTACATACGAACGACATGCAGTTAGAGCGCAACCCTTCTTGACAATTTTCAGTCTACTTTGGATTTGTAAAAGGGAAAAAGTAGGCATGTTGAAGCACATTACTGTTTGCGTTTGTGTTGTAGGGTGTGTGTGCGCGCGTTCGTGTACCCCAGTTTCAACTTTTATAAAATAACTGGTCGAATTTCACAAAATTGGGATGAACATTATGCCTTCAAACGTTACTCCAGCCCTCTACTTTATAACATTGTGGCGAGTATGTCTGTTAGACGTGGGTTCGGGTCAGGTGACGAGACATCTTTACAGTATCGTTGAGTAAGTAAGAACGTGGCCAATGCGCAAAATTGGGAAATGGGAGCACCAATATCGCCATGTACTTACGGGCCCTGAAATGGTATATGTTAATAGATGGTGGAAGAAAAATACCTTTTGTTAAGGTAGTGGTTTTGTAGAATATGTGACATGGTGGCTGTGCGAGCGTTAGGTTTGGTTTTCGGTTTGATACCGACTGTAGCGAGGTACGTGAAATTTGTTATGGACGCAGACCACAAAGCTTGTTACACATGACGTATAATCTGTTGCGTCTAAGTCAGAAATTGCGAAGATGATGAGGATGCAAACTTTGGGTTATGCTCGACTGTTTAAAGTGATCCGAATCTGTACTGCATTAGGCTGTTAACAGAAATAAGCTAAAACAGTAGTAGAACAGCAGGTCTGTAGAACTAGAAGTGTGTTCATTAGGAAGGTAGGGTTTGATTTCTGCTCGGAACTCTCTTGTTGACCCCTTGGAATCAAGAGTACGTATACCATGCCGACTTCTGTTTTGGGAATAAGAATATTGGCATTCAGAGTGGTCGACTGAAGTTCTGTGACCTGTATTGAAGAGTTCTCGGATTTGAACTTCGTTGAAGACAGGCTTCTTGACTTTTTTTTTTTTAAGTACATACGGGGAAATGTAGTAGTAGTCGAAAATACATCGACACTAATTGTGTTTGTAACTCCCTCACGCAAACATGGAATTGTAAGTACAACGGGATGGTTCTTAATTTTGTGCCGTATATGATAGGGTAGCATCAGACGTGTGCATGAGACATAAAAGTCCAATGGGCGTACGGTCGAATTGCTTCTGTGAATAGTTAACGGAGGCGTCGAATACTAATCGATGTTGGTCTTCCGCGTAGTGTACGCCCACAAGTTGTTGGAAGGTGCACATGATAGTGTAATAGATACCACACTCCTTCTATTTAGCGACGAAGCTTGGATTCATGTCACTGGGAACGTGAACTGTCAATAAGAGGCACTAGTTCACAGAATATTCCATTGTTAATTTCTGCAGTGCCACGGCATACCGTGGGTTTGGTGTATAGAATGTTGTGTGTGCATGTAGGATTATTGTGTCGGTTTTTTCGTGAGACCTTGGACACGTGTTTCAGATTCTGACACCATTTTCATCGCCTGTCTGAGTACGAGATAACTTATTCCCTTCGTCAGCAAGATATTTTGGCAGCTCATACGGCAATTCTGTGAGGTATTCAGGGAGTGTTTTTGGTCACGGGTTAATAAGCAAGGGGCTGTGGCCTCTACATTCGCCTAATGTGAAACCATGCGATATTTACTTGTGGGGCATGTTATAGGTGGTGAAGTATCTCGTAGTAATAATGCTGGCACTGTAGACGAGATGAAAGAAAAGAAAGCACGCAGGATTAAGAGTGCGCTGTGTCATCAGTAAATCTTTGACTTTCTGCGATCATCGTATTAGGTTCGGTTCGTGTCTGCGAGCCGAAGGAAATCTTTTCCAGCTTCTGTAAAAATTGTGAGCAAAAACCTGATATTGGCTGCATTACGTTGAAGTAAAGCTTAACAGCACCATCTTTAAATATAGTGAGTAAAAGTCTAATATTAACGGCACTACATTGAAATTAAACGCTTGGACATGTACTCACGGCAGGTTGGAATGGAGGCGAAAGCTGCACTAGGTGCTGCCATGCAAAACGGTCCGTGAAGTGACCAAAGATATGTACCAGGTAAACCAGTCGTGCTGTAATTTCAAATAGGCCCATGTAGGTGCTGCAAGGATGGGAATTTTCTCAAAGGAATTCTGCTTTATGTCGGTCGGATAGAGTGGGGTTGTCTTCTAAAATGTCTGTTGGTTGAAATCTGCTTAGACTTAGGCTGCATTGTGTGCGTAAAATCGTGGTGGGGTTTCAGTCAACTGTTACTGACAATGTGAGACAAATGGTAGGACTAAATGGAAGGTGAAACTCTCATAGTTCGAGCTGTGCAAGTGGCACTGATGCTGTGGGAATAGATTGTGTCTGGAGATAAGATGCGAAATTCGGACAGCTGCATCATTTATGTTGCCAGGGCAGAGAAGGGTTCGTTGCACATTGTGGATGGCACAATACGAGAGTGATTTGTGTGAAGCGTGAATAATGTCGCATGTTTAGTGTTCCACTGGCACACGAAAACATTTGTCAGTGATAAGCAGTTACAGAAGACTAAGTTCATCAGGCAGACAACGTTCAGAAAAGCCGCCTGTTAGAGAAGTTTCAGCTGAAGCCACCCATGTGAGGCTCTGTTCGCAGCGCAGATAAATCAGCGTACAAATGCACAAACCACCTACCGTATGGGAAGACTGCTGTTCACAAGATGTGGAAGAAGTGCCTGTTTTTTGCTGGCTTCCAGCTTCGCACTCCAGCCAAATGATAATCGCAAACGAAATGACTTTGCTGCGCATATCCTCCATGAGATCAACAATGCTGAGCAGTTCTTGTTGCAGTTAACGTCAGTGTTGATGCCACCCGTTGCAAATTGTACGCCATATTTGTAGACACAGCATCGTCATAATACGTACAGGGTTTTACAGCCACACGTCGTAGCTGAACGCGAGTGCATAGGCCACCAAGTTAATGTGTGATGTTGCCTTGCACGAGACAAAGCAATAGGCCGCATTTTTATTTGCCGAACCATCTGTGACATCGACCCTCTACCCCGACATGCAGGGGTAAGAGATTTTCCTATTCTCGAAAACGTGCAGACCGTCTCGTGGTTTCATCCACTCTCCTTTTCGTTGGTTACTGGAGGTAATTTCCCTCGGAGTCAAGTTGTGTGAAGCTGATTACCTTCCTCCATCGTGCCGAGTTTAAGAATGAGTGGAGCTGTACGCCCACTTCCCCATACGCTTTCATATTATGCATATTGGATTTATTTGTAATGCCCCAAATTTGGAGCAACACTTACATAGTATCTATCAGTTTGACGGTGCCTTTCGGTACTTGGTCAGAATCATCAGATTCGTAAGCTATTTCCATGCGGATTGATTAGGGGAGAGGGAGATAGAATGAGTGGCCAACTTAGATGCCACTTCCCCCTGAGTTACATCAGGAAAGCGGTATACATTAGAACCACAGAAGACATAACTGATCAGGGTTACTCTTGAAACTACCACTCCAGATGGCCCATGTTGTGTGTGACAGGAACGGGGGTACAGGTTAGATGTCTGCCGGGCGACCAATTCAACTCCGTTTAGTACAGAAGTAATAAATATATGAGAGCTTCTGTTGCATTTGGTGCTTGTTAATCTTTCTGCCATATATGGTTACTAAATGACAGGCAAATGAAAACCCACGATGGATCTACGGTCACGCTTCATTAATGTGTATCTGTATAAGGAGTCCCTGAATTAGGATAGGGTTGTCTTCCGGAATCTTGCTCACATATCTTGTTCGGAATCTGATATACCATAAACACAGTGCTAGCAATAAACATTCAGTTCCCATGGAAACCCCGAGTATTCTCTTCAGCAAGTAATTACGCCGAGATACTGCTATTACGTTGGGAGTGAGCAATAGGAAATACGGAAACCAAGCAGAAAACCGAACCAGTCAAATACTTTTTGTTTTATTATTTACGTGTTATATTACGTGCTGGCAGTGGTGTTTCATGATGCAAGGTGTATTTAGTTAGGGATGGACGAGGTGGAAGAAAGAGACCTCTCAAGATTTCCAGAGGACCACTGCGCCGCAGAATGTTCGGTGTTGTGTACACGTACGTTGCATTGCGGCGCGACAGCGCACGTAGTTTTCCCGAAGAAGTACTGGATTTGCATTCATGTTTCAAAATCATTCAAACATTGAGGTAGGGGATCGGAATGTCCTGTGTTGTGAACATGTACCCTCGCAAATAGTTTTCGAGAGCGAGTATCGGTTATTACGCATGAATCTACATGCGTATGGCCGAGTCGTCAAAACAGTAAGGTAGGAGATAGCTTCATTCTTATCTTGGTGACTCTTGGTGTGAGTAACTTTGGAATTGCGATCAAACCAAGTTTCATTTCAGTATCACTTTGTCTTTTGCCAGTAAGAACGTCTTGGGGTGCGTCCAGGCTGCATGTGCTGACGATGGTTCCCGCGTTCCCTCTTTCGTGCCTCTGTACATGTGAACTGTTAACAAACGTCATCCCACTGGATCCCCTTGCTCGAGTGGTTCGGCACAGAGCCGGTAGTTCAGAGACAGGCTCGCCAAGGCGCATCACGATTGGAAATTTCAAGCCAGTGAAGAAGTCGGTACACATTCTGGAACAGTCACTGCGAACATTACTACCGCGAGTACGAACACGAGCGTAAACAGTCCAGATGCCTTTTAGTGTTCTCGTTCGACAGAATGATGCGAGTGGAGTTTCGACATGCTTTCCACGAAGAAAACGCCAGCTTCGAACTGTGTGTGCAGTTGTGTGAGGGGGTGGGCTTAGGGAGCAAGCCCGTAGCCAGGTTGGGTTCAAGCCGGTGCCATGCACGCATTACAAATCTGGATGCGCCCAGTAGGGATTTACAAAATATGGAAGACAGACGTGCTGATCAGTCCGCTAAAAAAACGTCCGACACTCTAACGCATCCACGTGTCGCCTCTGTTGAACCGCCGTGCTTGGGCAGAACTCACTTGAAAAAAAAAATTTGTATATGCAGGATGTTTTATGAAGTGTTAACAGAGTGCATTACGTATCTAAAGTGTCGATTTTGTGGTCCTGACATAGGTGCTTTTTACGCTTATATATACATAATGTATATACAGTATATGCATAATAGAGCATTATACACGTATATAAACCCGCACTGAAGGCCGCTGCTCCTATTGTGGTCATAGCGTGGCTACGGGCCTGGTGGAGAGAGAGTTGACAAGTCAATAGACGAGGGCTATTTTTGCGACGGAAACAACATACAGCTAACCTCTTTCAATACTTAGGAAGGCTTTAGTCGCAAGTGCGGGTTGCACTCCTTAGTCTCTTTCATTGCCGCTATGCACCCTGCTGCCCTGCGATGTTAAGAAAGCCTACCGTCGCAGTTGAGTGGTTAACTCTGTTGTTTCGCATTCCAGAGGTCCCGTGTTTACATCTGGACCGAGAGACTGGTAGTCCGTAATGGTTTTCGTGGGTTTCAGCATTCCGTACAGGTTGGGGTTAGTACCACATTTAGGCCATGAACGTTTCATTCCACACCTTTCTAATTCATTATTCTCTAAATCATTCAAACATTCGATGCTATGTATCATGGGTCTCCGACCCGCGTCCCACCAGGTTGTATTATGCAGCCCATGGCCACATTTTTAAATTGCGCGCATGCTATAAAACTTCCACAATAATTTAGGCAGTTAGGTGTACAACGTATTGTCATTTTTGCACGTGCGGCCTGCGAACCAGCCCGCAATATCGGGTGTGGCCCTTTTCCATAAAAAAAGTTGGAGAACCATGATATATATACTGAGTTTCTGAGAGCCCGTTAAATTGACACATGGAAAGGTGGAGAATTATGGACTGGAAGGAACTGATACAAGTCTACGTAAATTTGGTCCAATTAGAATGGACAACAACTGGGTACAACTGCGTGTATGAGGGGACGGAAGTCCTGTTGCATGTAATTTGTTGCACTATGTAATGTTGGTATTTTGTTTTGTAAAAGTGGTACTATTTCCTCTGTATTGACCGACCTTAACTACACGTGTTCCTGGAAATGGGTAATAATATGCAAAGACAGACCTTTGTGACTGAACTCTCTGTCTATTTGTAGATGCGACAACCGATTTAGAATGTTTATGGCCTTGTACAGTGTAGAGAGAACGAAGAGGAAATAACTTGCAACATACTGGGGCGTAAGTAGCAGACTGTGTTGCATGATTGCAGGATTTACGGTTAGGCTGAATAAGTCACGGCTTTGCTTTGTTTAACAACGCTGTCATTATCTCATGCAACATACCGTCGAATGATAGGGTGATTAGTGTTGTTGGTACTGGCCTAGATTTACATGCATTTGCCTGGAGAAACTGAGGAAAATCGCAGACAAGTAAAATGTCCGTAGAGCGTATAACACTTCTGACGCGTTCGCTGTCTTGTTGTTCCTTTTAAATTCGCGAATAAGTTTAAGAAAAGCACTGAAAGTGCGAGTGTTTTAAATGTCGCTTCCCGCGTTATGCACAACACGCACTGTATTATTTCTTACCATCATAGCACTTTACTTAGTTGACCGTCTTCTACCGGTAGGTGTAGAGGGTTTACAAAGAGCTCTCCATCTCTTACGGTCTCGAGTTATGCCTCTTACTCCATTTCGTTCAATTCCTCTTTCCGTCAAAATCATCAGTATCCATTCTTCCCAAGTCTTTCGGGTTCTTCCTTTGGGTACCACCTTAGCAACTGATTTAAAATCGATAGTAATCGACGTCCTGTATACGTCATAATAATGTAAACAGGGATAAGGATAATCGCTTTTCGCAACTGCTGTGGGAACCTACCTAAGAGGCTGTTACCATAGCGGGTCCCAGGTTCGACCTTGTGAGCTGGGACGTGACGAATGCGAAGCAGGTTTGATAACTGCCCGATCGCGGTGTTCGGTGCTTCACAATTCGAGGAACCGCAGAAGTACAGTAAATATTTGTTTGTGTGTGTGGAATACAGCTTACATCATTTCGACCAAAAGCCTTAATCCTCACAGGCTGATTCTTACTGAAACGTAACAATAAAGGAACATAACAGTAGAGTATTTTAATTTGAGACATTCACTGTTCCAATTTGTTTTGCAGCATGGGTAGTGATCATACACAGTGCGTCTGTGGCGTATGACTGGCATTATAACAAGTATTTGCTTGAAAGAAATGACTCTTTTATTGTTTAGTTTTCGACATAGATCACTTGTAACTGTACACACAGATTTGCACGGTCATACAGCTTCTGGATGCCTTTGTAGAAGTCGACTTTGCATTGGTGTTTTATGTACTTGTCACGGCTGTCTGGATGTCCGAAATCGAGTCAAAGAGGCGCAAGTTTAAAACTGTAATATCTGAGTTTGTTAGGCCTGTGTTTTCTGTTAAATACTACTTGTATACTCTCTTTTAGCCTTTGTTACTGTGCTTTTTATGCGTGGCGGAGTTTGCGGCTCCAGCGTTTGGAAATCCAGCGAAATTCTAAATAAGTCTACAACAGGAGTGCTTATGTCGGTCTGATATGCAGAAAGTGTAGAATGAAAAATCACTCGTGTTGTGTGTTTTAAAGTACTTGATATGTGTTATTTAATTCAAGAATGTAAACAGGAAGGCGTAATTTTGTACTAAAACCTTTAAAGTTTAGTTTCCAACCCGCAGAATATTTTGGATTCAGAGGCGAAACGTACACTGTAATAATAAATTGAGTAGATTATCATTGGCAGAAGGGTAGTCATGATGAAGCTTTTGAACCGACAGGTTTGAATTTTGGCCAGCTTACGTACTTTCGACAGGCGTTCTTAGTTTTATCAGTTATCCAGGCCAGTGACGGACGGAATACGATGACTTCTTCCAGTGCAGTGGAGATAATCTCTTTCGCATGGGGTGGTTGGCATTAGCTTCTTTGATTTGAATTCAGAGTTGTGTGTGTCTGTTAGTTACTTCCCCCCCATGTTACTGGGGGGGGGGGGGAATTTAAAGGCAAGAAAGGAAGGTCCACAGCCGAACGGGCAAAGAAATTTTGTCTTGGAGGCTAATGGACCGGAAGGGTTA
>Ga0136643_10009750_pt1 | contig 14147 bp, 4 predicted proteins | sample TergutLab28metaG_FD_96883 | JGI IMG/M metagenome (GOLD analysis project Ga0136643, IMG submission 96883) | Labiotermes labralis P1 segment gut microbial communities from Petit-Saut dam, French Guiana - Lab288 P1 (version 3) (version 3) | ecosystem: Host-associated > Arthropoda: Insects >... | reverse complement strand
GTTTTTATTAAGAAACATAAGTAAGGAGAAGATATACTGGGAGGGCAATGGTAGTATTCTCATTTTGGTAAACAATTCTCTGCATGATTGATTTCCTTTACATCCCATTATAATTCTTATTACATGTTGGCACAGTTGGTTAAAGAACCGTGCTACAAGCCGGAAGGCTGCGGGTTTGAGTCCCAATGGTGTCACTGGAATTTTTCATTGACTGTCCTTCCAGCCAAACCATGAGGCTGACTGAGCCTTTAACATAAATGAGTACAAGGAATATTTCCTGGGGGTAAAGGTCACTGATGCATATGGCTGACAACCTAGCCAAATTTATGTGCCAACACTCATGAAGTCTGGGAGACGCAACCTCCTTGAATCCTCAGGCCCTGTCCAGGCCTGTGCACGGATAACTTTACATTTCCTTTACCTTCATCACGTGGCACCCTGCCTGTCACCTGTCCCACTTGGATCACAATGCAACTGGAATAATTTTTTCTGCAAGAAACTGCCAACCAACAATGTAAGCTACAGCAAAACACAGTGTGTAACTGAAGTTTCATGTGTACTGTAAGGTATAGTTTTGTGTTCTCCTACAGCCTTACTCCTCCTCCTCCACTCTTGCTATGCAACACCTCCACATTTCAACTGGACTCATTTCACTTCAAAATGGAGGCAGGACGCTCCTTCAGAACACCAAAAGTTGTCAATGGTGTCATAAACCAAAAGACCAAAAATTAAGAACCTACCTTTTCAAATTTTCTTGCTAGTTCCTTCTCATCTTCATTCCTCACCATTTCAAAGAAATCCAAATGCCTGAAAAAAAAATAGTATTATAAACACAGAAAATCATAAATTTGTAAGTGACTTGGGCACTGCTGATTAACTGTGTCATCCTGCACTAAACAACAGGAACAACCTATGTCTGTATTCTCTGCAATACTGCCAATTTCATTAACCCCTGAAAACTGAAGTTTGTCAAAAATTTAATTCCTGCATTGCAGAATATACACCACATCTCCTCTCCATTAGCAAGATCAACAAGCGAATTCAGTTTGTTCCAATAATCACCATTTATTCTGAGAATCACATAAAACATAGATATACTGTACACTGTGTGTGCAAAGCACAAAGTTTTAAATTTTAAAGCAGGTAGTGCCCATCCAATGTGCTTAAAAAATTAAGCATTTTAAGGAATTACAGCTTTTCCCCAACCTAGGGCATGACAATACTTTAATACTGACCTGTTGAGGGTCTCATTCTCATGACCACGCAGCTTGTCAATAACGGGTTGGATGCCAAGCATCAAGAATTCATATCGAAGATGAAGGCGAAAATCCAGGCTCTCCTGGCCTGGTCCATAGTTGAGGACGGCATTCACAAAGGACATGATGGCTGTCTTGAGATTCACCTCATCTCGGTAGATGCCAGTACTGCGATCCAAGTCATTCACAATACCCTGTAAGAGTTGAAATGTGAGTTGCAGATGCAATGTCTTTATATAAGTAGGTGCACATATTACCTTGGGTGTATATATACTGCGTGTGCATGGTAGTTCCACATAAAACTCAGTCACAGCAAAACTAAGTGACCTGTATACTAGACACTATGTAAAAGACATCTACAGGAAGTAGTAATTACGTAGTGTCAGAACTCAATGCATACAAATTGTGTAGCTAGGGCCTAAAACTTTGGGAATTAAGTGTATACCAAGACCAACAATTCTGGTGCATCCACTTCATGTGGGTTACTCACTTTAAAGCACTGAGAGTTTCAGAAAAAGTGTATTGAACATAAAAGATTTCCTCATGTATTGCTAAAACATTTGATAAAAAAGTTTTCACTTCAACAAATCTTTATTTATTTATTAACACTCGAGAGACAGAGATGGGATAGCTGTCAGCATTGACATGACTAGTGGCAGAACAACCAAGGGATCACATTTTGATTTCCAGCACAGGCAAAAGAATTTCCCCATCTTCAAAACATCCAGACTGTTTCTCATGCCCACTCAGCTACCAGGGGCTTTTTCCTGGAGGTAAGGTGGCCAGGAATGAAACTTCACCTCCATCTAGTGCATAAGTTAAGAATGGATGAAATTACACCCCAGTTCCCCCCATATGTCATATTCATGGCATGCACAAGTACATATTTCCTTTTTACACTCAAGATACATGTAAGAGCTCTACAAGTCCTTATGCAAAGGGTCCGCTACTGGTGTCCGATTTCAATACAAATTTGGATAGGTCAACAATTTGTATGCAGACAATACCAGTATAATAGTAACTAGTCCAAATTTGGAAAATTTTGGAACGAAAAAAGATAAAATATTTGGGGATATTAATTAATAATTGGTTTAAAGTAAACCAATGAATATTAAATTACAATAAAACACATTACTTACAATTTAATACAAAAAATAGCTGGGATTATGCTTTGAAACTTAACTACCAGGGTAATTATGTCACAAGCTCATCAAATATAAAATTTTTGGGTTTGATCATTGATGACTCCCTATTATGGAAGGCCCATACAGACCAAATGATGCCCAATTTGAATACAGCATGTTTTGTAATTCAAATGATACAAGCTATAATGTCTCCAGAAACTTTAAGAATGGTTTATTTTGCATACGTACATTCAATTATGAGTTATGTGATAATTTTAGGGGGAAATCAACCATATTGTGATACAATTTTCAAAATTAAAAAAAGGGTGATTAAAATTATCACAAATTCAAGAATGAGAGATTCATGTATGGAACTGTTCAAAAAATTAGAAATACTACCCTTATATTCTCACTATATCTTCTCAATATCAGTATTTGTGATAAAACGCAAACATTTATTTTATACAAATAATCAGATCCACAGTATTTGCACAAGATTTAAAACCAGCTTACATCCACCTACAGCCAATCTAACAAAGTTCCAAAAGGCAGTGTACTATTCAGCAATTATAATTTTTAACAACCTTCCTCACAATATCAAAGACTTAGCTAATGAGAGAGTACTGTTTGGAATGCTTTAAAGAGGTTTTTACTTATAAATTCCTTTTATAATAGTAAAGAATATTTTAATTATCAGATATTCCACTGAAAACTGAACTGACAATTGGTTTTAGGTGTTTTATTATTGTACTTTATTTATAGCTAAGATTCTTCCAACACTGTGTATATTATGTTAGATATTATGTATGTGACAATGTCTATATCCACAGGATTGTATCCTAATTTGGATTTATAGAACGCAAATAAATTACATTACATTACATTACAATTTTAATACCATGAATAGCCATTCAATGTTGCGGCAACTATTACATGCCAAAACAAGCATGGTGAAGGTAATAGGTGCATATTTTTAACTTCCTGTTCTGAATGCATCAAGAAGTTAGAGTTCAAAACCACATTTAAATAAAACATATTTTCACAGTTTTATTTAATTATCCAAAACGTAAAGTATTAAATTATCATACACCAACTGCAAATTTTTTTAACACCAACTGACATGGCAAGATGATTAAATCATGAACTAATATAATCTGGGTAAAAAGCAGTTGTGGTCCACCGTAAAAGTACTATCCCAAAACCTGTATGGAGAAACATGATAAATTCCTATTAGTCTATTAAGATCACAGTCAGCATCCAAATGGAACCCCTACACATTACTGCCTGTGTCACCTGAGGCTCTCACAGCGATGACTGTAATGATAAATGTCTTCTGGGAAGTGGTACCGTGTAGTCTGGCAGAGATTTACGGAAGCTTTGGTGGAACACACTGTCTCCATCTTGAGAGAAGTCAAAGGCAGCATATTTCTCTTAAATGTAGTACGCTTAACGTTACCACCTATCTGTAATATTTTCCATTGCATGACTTGTGTTAGCTAGTATAATTTTTGTTTTCCTGAAAACAGTGACATATTTCAAAGTGTGGAATCAATATGTCCTTCAAAGAACGTAAAAATGAATTTGAAATTTTCACTGATTCTCACACCTGAAATTGCAGTACCCTAACATGTGAAACTGTATTGCATTGCAGTCCAGTAGCAATATTGTGGAGATGTTTTGGTAACAATACATCATACTACTTAGTGTTACATCCCAGAAAACTGAAATACTCATACTTTTGATGTATCCATCAGAAATGGAATTAAACAATACAATCTTTACCCAGAATTATGTTCTTTCAGAACCACACAACAGACAAGTAGCATTTTACCTAGAACCATATTCTCTCAAAAGCAACCATATAACAGTATAGCAGATTACTTGGAATCATGCTACCTCAGAAGACAATATTTAAAATGCAATGTTACCTGGAATCGTGTTCTCTCACAAGCAAACTTCTGATACTGAAGCATTGCCTCCAGAACTTTCTTATGCCCACCCGGCACCAAGCACACAGCTCCCAAGATTTCTAGGACAGCCACTTTAGTCTTGATATTCTCTGTGCTGAGGCTCTGAGCAATGGTGTTGATACCTGTTGGATGTGCCAACACGTGGGCCCTTCCATTCTACAGGACAATTACAGTCATGTCATTTCTTTGTTTTACATCATATGGGCTGGTGATTCACTCTAACTGCTGTGCTTAACCTCACACTACTGCTGATATGCAAGTCTGTAATTTTTGTCAAACAAGAAGTTACTTTATTTAATGCCATTATTAATCAATATGTGCATTCAGTATGATTGGGTCTTTGTATACCTTCACTAATTTATGTTAATTTATGCACCAATTGTTTTTCTGTATGCAAGTGGAAGCAATAAACTCGACACTTCCAATTTCTGGGTGACAAAGACATACATGGCTTCTACAGTTCTCTTTACTGATATGATGATAAACTCACAAAGTCAATGGATAAATGAGAAGGTTAATTAGACTCGAACTGTGTTCCTCTGAGGTGTTCTGTTACAGAATGACCCAGTTGCTTTTCCCTCTTGGCAGCAATAAAATATGGTCAACTTTATGATGCAGCTAACCCTGTAAGCTTTGCTAACTCCAAGTCATATGATGTCAGTTCATATACAAGCTACATACCGAATTATTCATAAGAGCTTTCACACATCCAATGAGGGACGTATGAATTGAGCTTTGAGCAGTGGTATAGTCCATGGCAGACAGAAACCCCAGTAGTGCAGGCAAGCCATCCAGTTCAATAAACCGCAACACAAAACTATGAGGCTGGGTTCTAAGTGCAGTCTTCAAACCATCAAGTTGCCGTGTGCGTGACCGAACCTCTTCTTCTGCATCTACTGGAAACTGGAGCTAAGACATGTGAGCACATTATGGTGTCAGGATCATTTTCAGATATTACAACATATTTTACTGAAATTCCTAACACAAAGCTGCTTAAATTTGAATAGCACATTGTGCAGTCAAACTGTACTTATTTTGCCAACAAATGTTCTTACATATTACAGCCCATGATGGACACTTTATACTTATGATTTGATTGTATCTGCATGCTATGAACTTTAAACCTATTGATGTATAGCTACATATATGTGAATATACTCATTGTGTTTGGTAAAACAACAATATTTGATGCTGCTAACCTTAGGGTATGTACATCTATGGACTATTTGGGGGCAAACATGAGCCTTGCAGTACTGCTGTCATTTTCTGCTTCTGTGTGTTACTACAACACACAATGACTGCCAAGGTAGGTACCAACGGAATAGCAAATGTTTGTCTTTCATATATAAGAATAATTTTGTGACCTGGATTTATAAATTGTATCAAAATCATTATTTCAACAGGACAACTATGTCTGTGGAGATGGGAATAATGTAGAAACACATGATTATGACCTACTTCAAGACATCTTATTTCAATAAATAAGGTAATGAAAATCTGTCAGGACAGACATTCTCCAGGCTAAGATTTAAACCTATTATTTCCAAAGAGTCAAGTACATGGAAAATGGATATAGTTATGTTACACAATTTACAACCCCATGCATATCAAATCTGTTGAAATGGTAACATTTAATTAATCGTTCAGCCAAAGACTAAGCACCACAGAAAGAATCATCATCATCATTTCACATTATCAAATTTAGGTTATGAGATCTTCGGTTCTCATGGTGGTGAATATTAAGATTATGGTCTTCTAGAATGTGACGTCATATAGTCTGGTAGATAGTAATCACAGTTTTAGAAGAATGTACTGCCTCCACTTTCAAGATGTATTTGCAAAATATGTGTGGTTCTCACACTCTCTTTGTTCATGGCACAACATTCCTTGCCAAGAGAAAAATGTGTTATACTTAATTTTCAAATTGGTAACCCTACTGGACAGTCAGAGACTTCAGTGTGTAAGGTGTGGAGGATGATTTTTTTGCAAATACATTATTTACTCCATGCTATTTATGTGTAAGCAAAATGTATTTTAAACAAAGTTATTTATAAATTTTCTTTTATCTGCAATCATATTACATACCCACAAACATACCAGGAAATTTACTCCATATTTTACATATAAATGTCTGGTAGTCACAGCTGTTAAAACAATGTGTAAGAATTGCAAAGAAGTTGTGGATATAATCTGAATCCTAATTGCCCATCTTCTTCTAATTTTATATATATATATATATATATATTTTTTGTTTGATTGATTGTTTGGTTAAGCTTTCTTTAATATCTTCACTGTTATAAATTGTAGATATTGACACCATACTGCAGGCAAATTATTTTACGCTTGATTGTCATTATGGAGACTTCAAACAGTTCACACTACCCTTCCCAAAAATGTAGCCACATTTTTCTCATAATTTTTCATAAATCAGTAACCCACAAAACTAAGGTATAAAATTATGAACTATTTTTTTAAATAACTTCACAGCTCATAATGAAATGGGAGATACTTGAACATTAATATGACCAAATTTCATGGTCCATAAAATTTATTTTATTGCTATAATTTTTTTAAAACAAAGACTGACATATCAGTCTCACATATGTTGATGTACCTCAAATGCTGATGTACATCAAGGCATCTTTTCATATTCTCATGTCTTAAGCCCAGCAGAAAGCAGCAGACAGTTCATCAGGCCATACACTAACAATTCTCTGTGATATTATTATGTAAATTTATAATGGCACAATGAATCAATAAAAAGCAGAAGCTGTAGATTACAGTTTCTGTGAATGTAGTTTGCTTTTATTGATTCAATGGGCGATGTGTACACAGCAAAAGATGCACCAAAGTAAGTTTACATAAGTTTTAATTTGTTTTCAACATCAGATCCCAATGTTGCAGATATAGTCTCATATAAGAAATGCAAATAATTTTGAAATGAACTCTTTTGTGGGAGAGAGAGGTGCTTTACTTGAGATTAAAATTATATAGCAGAGGTGGAATATAAACGAAATTCAAGCATTTGGCTTCACTGGAATGATAAAGACAGAACAGAAAAATTTATTCAGAGAAAAATGTTTCTCTCATGTTTTCATGACAACAAATCTTAACCCTTTGGTTCCAGAAATGAATGCCAGATGAGAGTTGCAGAACACTGGAATTTAAATGAGATCTTCTTGGAAGGCCATCAAATAATATCAAATGAACCTGATGTTTGGTGTTTTGAGCGTTACACGGTATGATCAGCATACCTGATGTTAAGCACCAAAGGCATGAGACTGTGAAAGTCTGATATGTAACACCATACAGAAAGGTACCTGTCTACCACACTATGTGGTGCCATATCCCAGAAAACTGTAAATTTAAGAATTTCACTTGTAATGCATTATAATTCAACATAAATAATATTCAATAGGTACTTCATACAAAAAAAAAACAGCATCATCTGAGGCAGTGCCTGTCACATTTAATAACAAGCAAGGTAAATTTACTGAACTCATTATATCTCAACATTTGCCACATCACTGCTTGTGTGTAATTAACTGCAATTATAAACTTGGACATGTCATTTTGTTGAAAGGACAGCTGTGTCACAATTATGGCAGTAATTTCCTTACAACATTACAGCTCACTCACCATTGCTAAAGCCTGTACCCTTTCAATGTAGTGTTCAGGCAAATGCGATAAGTCTGTTTCACCATCTTGATCCTAAAAGAAAGTATTACATATCAATAGTCACACAAAAGGAAGAAAAGTAACACTTAATATTGGCTGAACAATCTGATTTCCAAAAAGTTATTCTAACTACTGCAAAACAAAACTGGTTGCATATTACCAAGACTTGTATATTTGGCAACTGGAATAAAAAGATTCAACAAACCTACTTCTTAGGGCCTTTGAAGTTTTCACTTTTCATCTGATATCGTTGGTTTAACCTTTCGGCGCCTAATGTCAACTATAGTGGTCGTACCGCACCGCTAACCTCTAAAGTTGCATTTTATATATTTATTCAACAAATATAGGCACTGAATATTTTAAGCATGGTATATACTCTCCGTTTTTTCCTCTTCAAAATGCAGTTTGTTTCATAATTCTAACGTATTTGGTTCCTGTATTATTCACATTTTATATACAGGTGTGCTAAAATTTAAAAAAATAATTCCGGCGCCAAAAGGTTAATTAAACCACAACCATGCTGGGTAAAAACGAAAGACACAGGTTTTGTCAGAAAGGTCAGAGGAGGAGAGAAACTTGGAGACCTAAACTAAGATATCAGAATAATATTAAAATCAATATTAGGGAAATATGGTGAATATAGTGATGAAATGTCTGGCTCAATAGGACCAGGAACTGTGTAGCTCATTAAGAAAAGAAACTATAATAAGAACTTCTAAAAGTTTTACCGATCTGATTCTTGAGCTGTACCCTGCTGCAATCAACATTGCAATGCAAATATTCATGATTATAATTGGTTATTATTTGTATGGCAGGTGTCACTAGACATTACCACTGGATCGCCTAACTTAAAATATTATCTTTATGTTGTCTTCATGTCACTAACCCTGTTACATTTTTTACACCTAAATAATTTAATAATAATAATAAAGTTGATCACAACTAATATTTCTAGTATTATTTATGAAAACACACCTACATATTTTGGCTATCTAGCTGTACAGCACACTAAGAAATACTACATAACATGTTTAAATTTAACATACAATAATATCAATTGTCAGATTAAATGAAGATTAAGAACACTGTCCAGCAGTGGAATATTAAAATGGAATAGTGTGTTGGCGTTATGGATCACCATTCTCTTGGCTTAGTTGCTGATTTGTGTAGATTCATGTGGAAGTTCTGGTTATATAATCTAAATTGTATCTGTAATATTAATGTCAGAGATTGTAATTCATGCACTGCATTGTGTAGGTCGTTCAAATAATTGAATAATAAAATGACTTACTTTTCATTTTATGTTTTAAAACTTCGTAAAATCCACATGACAATGACTTCTCTTTTGCTATGAAACTAATGATTTCCACTACAGACATCTCATGGAACTGTGTTTATGTCTACCTTTGTAAAATTTTGTTGGATGTGACATACCACAAACAACATGTATGTTAAATGTGACATATGTCTGCAAGCCAAAGGAGAATTTTCCTAGCAACTTTTTCGAATCTGTTGTGTAAAAACATTAATAGTTACTGCATTATATTGAACTCAAATGTGCAAATGCCAAAATGGAACCTGTCACAGTCTGAGCAAAGAATGATGTGAGTTACCAAATACCATCCTTGTGTGTGTGTGTGTGCGCGCGCGCGCGCATGCGTGTCAGTATACATAATTTCTTCACTTCTTCATTACAGTTTTGAAGTACAGACCACACCTGATGGGAGGGAGTAAATTGAAACTGTTTGAAAATAAACTGCTTAGGAAATAATTTGTACCTACAAATGATACAATAGTTAGGCAATTTAAGACAGTACTCAACGAGGAACTGGGTGATTTATACATATCGCTGCATTTTTGCCAAGGTAGTGAAATTTAGGAGGTTAGGATGGGCTGGACATGCAACCTGTGTGATACTACGAGGAAATGCGTCAAGAATTTTTTAAAAGAACTTTAAAAACGACCACTCAAAAGACCACGAGACAGAAAAGCATAAATGAAGGTAATATTAGAACGAATGTTCAAACAACAGCTTGTGAACACTGGAGCAGAGTCCTTCTTGAGAAGCTAACCAGTTTTCAGCTAGTCAAGAAATTCCCCGCATTTTATGGAACCTGAAGGTTCCTTACACCACTCACAAGTGCCTGCCATCTGTCCTTGTCCAGAGCCAGCTCGGTCCAATCCATACTCCCACATCCCACTTCCTGAAGATCCATCTTAATATTATCGTCCCATCTATGCCTAGGTCACCCAAGTGGTCTCTTTCCCTCAGGTTTCTGCACCAAAACCATTTATACGCCTCTCCTCTCCCCCATACATGCTACATGCCCCCTCCATCTCATTCTTCTAGCTTTTATCACCCAAAAAATACTTGGTGAGGAGTACAGATAATTAAGCTCCTAATTATGTAGTTTTCTCCACTCCACTGTTACCTCATCCCTCTTAGGCCCAAATATTTTATTCAACACTGCATTCTCAAACACCCACAGCTTACAACAGGCAAAATTATAGATCTGTACATATTAATCTTTAAATTTTTGGCTAGCAAACTGGAAATTCTGCGCCTAATGAGAGCAATCATTCCCTGAACTCAATCTACTCTTAATTTCTTCCTGAACAGAATTTTGATTGTTAAGTTTGTTTCCAAATATTTGAACTCTTCGGCCCTTGCAAAGGAATTATTATAAATCTTTATACTGTGACTTCGTCCTGCATTCTGATCTCGAGACATGACAATGTACTTAGTTTTATCAGCATTTACTTCTAGTCCAATCTCCTTACTAGCCACTACCAAAGCTTCTGCATTTTCCTTTACAGTATAGACACTTCCTCCCAGTATATTAACATCATCAGCATAAACCAGAAGCTGATGTGTACCATTTAATTTCAAACCATCCTGGTTTACCTGAACCCTCCTAATGGCATAGTCTAAAAGCAAAGTTGAACAGCAATGGCGTTATAGCATCTCCTTTTTTCAAACCATGCCTAATAGGAAACATGTCAGACAAATTCTTGCCTACCCAGATTCTGCTATACATTTCAGTCAGACACATTTTTGTTATCATTACAACTTCCATGGGGACATCAAAATAAATCAGAATGTTCTACAAAACCTCCCTCCTAACTGAATCATAATCTTTCTTGAAGTCTATAAATAGCTGATGAACTGATTCATTGTATTACATTTTTTTCTCAAGTATTTGACAAATGTAGAATATATGATCAATAGTTGACCTGTTGTGTCAAAATCCACGTTGATGATCCCCAATAATTTCCTATACATATGGAATTAACCTTGCCAGCAGGATGTTGGATAACATTTTGTATGTAGTTGGCAAAAGTGATATGCCCCTATAATTACCATGATCTGTTTTATCACCCTTCTTATAGATAGGTACAATGATCAACTCCTACCACTCCTCAGGCAATTACTTCTTATTCCAAATACACATAATCAGTTTATGGTTCTTATAGCGAATTGTTCTACCATCTGCCTTAATAAATTATGCTGGGTTTTATTCAGTACCTGGCGATTTGTGACTTTTTAGCTTTTCAATAGCCAGCTCAATCTCAACGGCGCTTGGCTCAGGTACCAGTGGTTCTACTGTGTGTATTTCTGTCTGCCTACCATCACTAACGCCATGTATATTCAGTAGCTGAGAGAAATAGTTCCTCCACCTAGGCAAAATACTGTGGGAGACTGCAACCATCTTTCAGTATATTAGCTCTCAGCTGGTAACCCTTCTTAAAGTCATTGATGCCCCCATACAATTCCCTAATATTTTTTTGTCATACTGTTAGTTTCGAGTTCCTCGATTTTATCTTTCAGATATATAGTTTGGTATTACGTGTTGAATTAATGACAGAGGGTAGGCCATTTATAATTTATATTATAAAAGGTACTTGGTAACACTTCAATGCATTCTTTGCATAACACTGAAGAAAAGAATGCACCTATGACTGGTCACGTCTGTCCATGTGTCAACTCCAGTATCCCTGCATGGATATTGATTAAATTTGATACTTAAAATATGCAACTGCAGGTCACTCCAAATTCATAATTTCTAGATTCTAATTGTGATAACAGCAGACACAGCTATCAGCTGAGATAGGAGTCATATCATATCATTTATTGTCTTTCCATTGATCTGTACAGGATTACAAAATCCATATAGATGTGGAAATAGTCATATTTTGGGGAATCAAAAGGTGAAACCCACACAAAGGTGTACAACAATCATATGGTTCAGTATAATATTTGAGGTTTCAACACAATATGAATTATTAAGTATAATAAACTATAATAAAATAGAGGCATGCATAAGTTCATTTGAAGGTACTTGCTGAACAGAAGATAGTTCACTGCATTAAAGATAATGATTTGAAACTTCATCTAGTTATATATACAAACAGATATATGATACAGATTGGTACATAAGGAAAACAAACATACATGCCAAAACTTTCATATTTCTATCCAAATCACATGTAAATATTTAACTTTTTTGAAGTTCGAAGTATTCATCCAAGGAATAAAGGGAGTTTTCATGTAAAAATTTTCTGTAAAACCACTTAAAATTTCTTGGGATCATCAAAATCGGTTTTTATATGGGAGGGAAGCATATTTAACACCTTAACACCTACACAGTACACTCCCTTCTGGTATTTAGTCACATTCACAGAAGGATGGTGGAAGTTTGCATGTTGTCTTGTCCCAGTGTGATATATCTCAGAATTTACCAGGAATTGATTCTTATTTCTTGTCATAAACAAAAGAAGGGAAAGAATGTATTGAGAAGGTAAAGGTAAAATTTCCAAGTTGAAAAACAATTTTCTGCATGAATCTCTAGTTGTACAACCTATCTTGATTCTAATAATCTTCTTTTGCAACCTGAAAGTCTTTACACTGTCTGAGGAGTTCACCCAGAACACTAGAGTAACTACAGAAATGTGAAAACCATGGTTACCATAACAACCACATGAAGAACGTTGGTCATATTAACCACAGGAACTGTGGTAATTATAGAAACGGATCTACAATAAAAAGTTTCTGAGCTTTATGAAATTTACCCATGCCTGAATGTGAAGATGAAAACTGTTTGCCTCTCTACAGTTTTTTTTTAAATATACAATTATAGTAATTGGGCCTATGCCATTAAAGATAAGAAAGAAATAAAAATTTTGCAATAATTCCAACTTTCTGAATGCCCAACCATCACTTCAAGACTAGGGGGACAGTCACAATTAATCCAAAACTCCTTACAGCAGTGTTTCCCAACCTTTTTCCACCTCCACCTCTGAAAACGTTTACAGGCAAGAAAAATCGATGGCAAGGAGCATTTTTGTTGCCACTGGCAATGCGGCCCTTTAACAACATGCAATGAACATAATCATAATAAAACAACAAGAGCCTTCAACATGAACTGACCACAACAAAATGAAAAGGCAGCCATGACATCCAGCACACTGTGTAGCTGGACTTCATATGCACTATACTTCATAATGTACAGAGATTTGTTGTTCACTGCAGATTTAGAGCCTTGTACTTCAGAGGTCTTATTCAGTGTCACAGCACGCAAAAGTACCTACCTTCTTCCTACTGCAGTAAATCTGCCATTTCTTTTCGGATGGTAAACTCAGCATGGCAGCCTTGTTTGGAGCTGTTAGATCTAACTCTTCCTATAAACAAAACACAAAGACACAAAATTCAGATCACAAGAAAGTACTTTCTCAGCCTGGAAGTATGAAAGCTATGTTGAATTAGAAAGTTGCTGGATTTCAATTCACATCAGGAGATTTAGAATTTTATACTGTTGCCACAAAATACAAAATGTCTTCAAGGCACATTCATGTCTCTTATGCAGTGAACATGAGGACTCCTTATTTGGAACGAAGGCAATCATAACATAAGGCTGATACCTCGGTCCAACAAATGTTTATGAACATGTGGGTCTATTCTACCATTACGCCCACATGGCATGGTAGATAGATAAAATGGGTATTTGAATAAAGGTTGACCAACTAGATGACACTTGCTTTATTATATATTGCTCAACATGTTTCAGACGTTAATACGTCCATCTTCAGGAGCTAGCGAGTACTTGTTGTGTTGTGTAGGC
>Ga0136643_10009748_pt1 | contig 14148 bp, 5 predicted proteins | sample TergutLab28metaG_FD_96883 | JGI IMG/M metagenome (GOLD analysis project Ga0136643, IMG submission 96883) | Labiotermes labralis P1 segment gut microbial communities from Petit-Saut dam, French Guiana - Lab288 P1 (version 3) (version 3) | ecosystem: Host-associated > Arthropoda: Insects >... | reverse complement strand
TGTATCCACTGCATTTTAGCCCGCTTCCTTTGATCCAAAAAACCTAAACATTCTTCATCAAACCAGGGTTTATTCTGCTTAAATTCATGCAGACCCAGACTCTCTTTTGCTGAGGTTTGGATATTCTCTTTAATGTTCTCCCAAGTCCTATTTACGTCCTCATCATCGTTCAAGTTCTCCAAAGCTGCAAACCTGTTTGTAATCTCAATCTGATACTGTTCCATAACCTCTGGCTCATTTAGCTTTCTTAAGTTAAATCTTTGCCTGTATATGCCGGGGGCATTGATGTCTGCCTTCTGTGAGTGCTGTCAGGTTGAGGTCCCTGCGACTGGTAGATCACATGTCCAGAGGAGTCCTACCGTGGTCTGAGTGTGTATATTTAAATTGTTTTCTAGCACTACTTGTGTGTGAAGGGAAGTTCTGGAAAATCAACATGTCTCGTGGTGGGTACAATTTTTCGTTAATTTTGGTTTCGATCATTGCTTGGGAGGTGCGGTATGACTGACTACATAGTTCTTTCCGTGGTTATTTGCCCGTCCTATTTCATCGGTTAGTGGAATTTCAAAGTAAATGTAATGGGCTGTGGGCGCGTGGTCTAAGGCGTGGGTCTGCGACCGCTCGCTTGCTGGGATTGCGGATTCGAATCCCGCCAGGGGCATTGATGTCTGTCTTCTGTGAGTGTTGTCTGGTTGAGGTCCCTGCGACTGGCCGATCATATGTCTAGAGGAGTCCTACCGTGTGTGGTGTTTCTGAGCGTGCCCGTGAAACCTCAGTAATAAGGAGAAAATGGCCCACTAGGGACTGTTGCACCTTGGGGGGGGGGGAAGGAATGTGAACCTGTTGAAAAAGGAGGCAGCGGCGGCGATATTGATATGGGGTTAGTGGCGCGTTGGCTTGTTGATAATATAATTTATGTCGATAATAATAATACTAATATGCCCCACTCTTTGTCCGTATAACTAAGAACCGTATCATGAACGCATATTGAGGACGTGAATGTAAAACTTAACGTCGGCACTCAGTGGAAATGAGTGGCCAGCGTCATGCTGGGACCGATTTGCGACCGGGAAAAAGAAACACCGAAACGCATGGGTTAGCAGGTTGTGTCCAAGTGCTTGTTGGCGATCGAATCTGTTCCGTCATCTCTACCTTTCTTATTCTTTCTAAAGCGAAAGAGTTCGTTGTGTCTGGTCGCCTGGCCAAGATTACCAAAGCAAAGCATTCCTGTTACAGGCCTGGGCAGGCCCAGAGGGTTCCAGGTAGTTGAGGCTCCCAGATTTCAAGAAATCGGTACGTGAAGGTGGTAAGGTTGTCAGCCTTACGCACCAGTCGCTTTTACCCACCAGGAAATATTCCTGGTACTCATTTCTGTTAAAAGCTGAGTCAACCCCAGGGCCATAGTGCGGCCGGAATGATTATATCAATAAAAAATTCCAGTGACAACATCGGGAATCGAACCCGCGACCTTATGACTTGTAGCGCAGTGTATCAACCAACTGCGGCACCGCGTACCCCTCCTTGCCAACACAAGCAGTGTGAATTCGTTCTTGGAATTGTTGGTGTTCTCATTGATCGGGGGAATTCACGGCCCAGTGAATCACAAGCCTGTCCACTGCGTCATTTCCTTCTGATTTGTTGTGACATGTGCTGTTTCCTGTCTTTGTGACACAGGCTAATTGTGCTGAGACGCGGACTTGCGACATGTCGGCTTTCACATTTGTTTAAAGCGACCGACAGGCAGTCCTAATGTTCCCGATTATTTATTGGCACTGCTCGTTACGTTGTAGGTTAGTGCTGGGGTATCGATTTTGGACTTGTGCTCGGTAGGTCCTCAATTTGAACCCCATATTGCACACCTTCTTTACACAACGAAGTTTTGTGGCTAACTTCAGTCCCTCCAAACAATACCAGGACAGTAACTTATGTTTCTTGCACCGTGTAGTGTTATATAATCGTATAATATAAAAGGTAAATTGATCCCGTTACAGGCCCGGTGTGGCCCAGAGGGTGAGTAGAGGTATAACTCTACTCTTCCATGATCGCGGCACTGGAAGGGGGTGAGTAGTCAGCAGCACACCCCGGCCGCATTTTACCCCCGGGAAAGACCCGGTACCCATTTTATAGGAGGCTGGGTGGGCCCCAGGGCCGGTCTGGACTCCTCCCCACCGGGAATCGACCCCGGACCGTCCAGCCTGTAGCTCAGTCGCTATACCGACTGAGCTACCCGGCCGACCAATAGTATATTATAAACCAACAAAATTCACCTTGTTAAACTAATATTTTAATTTTTTCGACGTCTTTTACATGTTTCGAACTTGAGAGTTTATGTTCAGGAAGACGGTTGTGCGTGCAGGTATGGTATAATTTGTTTCATTCAAAGGTATAAGCAGTCTTTAAGGTGGAACAGTGTGCGTGTGTTCCACTTACAAGACTGCTTATACCCTCGCATATCAAATTATACCACACCTGTTCGTACATCCGCCTTCCTGAAGATGAACTCTGGGGTTAGAAACATGTAGAAGACATAGTAAAAATTAAAGTAGTAGTTTAACAAAGGTGCGTTTTGTTGGTTTATATTATACGACGAGGTCAGTAGACTGCGTTTGAAATGTGATGGCACACGCGCAGAAACCAGATTTTGTCTTTCAGCGAAACGGACGAGTCCATTTAAATCGGCGGGGCGTCAGTTCAGTCGACAGATGGCAGCCGAGGTGTGCGTATCAGCGGTAGTAATGCTGGATATACCGTGTTCATAGGTAGTGTGAAGGGTACTGGCTACCCACTCCATTCGCCAGTTTCCCCTTCACTTCCCCTCCCGTGCGTCACCGTGTGCCATCACATTTCAACTGGACTCTACCTCCACGGCCGCTTCTTTCTACAGGCTTTCCAGTTGCGACTTCTTGTTTCTCCTGTTCTTTTTATTGTTCTTCTTCATCTCACTAAAGGCGTGTTACATTGCCGCGAAGACAAGTTGTGCATTTAGGTCACCATCAATCTCTCGTCATATCATAACGTTTAAAAGGTTTGATGCCGTAACATAGGCTGTTGTGGCCGAGATATCGTAGCTAGTATAGCGACTCACTATGGGTCGAATCGTCCGGGGCTCGTATCCCGGTGGGGTCATCCGTTCAGACCGACTCTGGGGTCCGCCCGGCCTCCTACACAGTTGTTCCGTGGCTCTTTCCCGGGGGTAAAGCGGCCGGGGCGTGGCGATGACGATTCATCCCATCTAGCACTAGGAATGAATACGGCTATAATACTCCGCTTCTGTGCCTTCGTGGCATATTATATGGTGACCGTTACCTTTTTTGCAATAGGCTAAACCTGCAAGCGTGTCTATATTTGCAACTGTCTTATTATTCGTGCCACAAAATTGAACCAAACGCTGCGGGAAGGAAGACGAAAAAGAAAAATGAGGAAAAAGAAAACTGTATAATAAGGAGAGAGATAGTTGTAATTGAAAAAAATATTGGTGGGCTCAACAAAGAAAAGCGTATGAGGTGTCAAGTTAGCGCCCACCGGAGGGAAGTCACGTGCACTCAAGATGTGAGTCGGGGAACTTCCAGGTAGCAGACCACGTGAGAGGCTGGACGTGGAAAGGATACACGATGTTAACAAAGAGTTGCGACGTTCTCACCCAGCCTACTTTCCTACAGTTCCACATATCTACCGCTCCTTCCATTACTACTACTACTAGTACTACTACTGTTTAATAATAATAATAGGCTTACTACTACTACGTAGTACTTCCACCACCTCCTCTACCGCTGCCCCTATTACCGTCCTCGTCATCACATCTACGCCAACACCATCGTAAGAAAAGCTGCTGCCTCTTCTGTCTCACAAAGTAAGTGACTATAACCGGTGGGAACAATTATTTAAGGTACAAAATTATTTCCTTAAATGTAGGAATACATATGTTTCCGAATGAGGGTGGTCAGAAGCATCTGGTAAAGGATACAAAAGGTCAGTTGAATAGCAAAGAGAAGGATGGTTACAGGGCAGAGAGTGAGAAAGAGTCATGTGTGAAATAGGATAGACAGATAACTGAAGAAAGAGACAAGTAGAGGTTAGAATAGGATAGAAGGTGCGGCAAGTATTGACAAAAGAGAGTTCTAGTTTTTACGTATTTGTCAACGTCAAGTTTAATGGAGTTTTGAAGTTTGCTGGGGCAGCCATAATTCGAGGGTTTGACACTTTTTCGAAATGTAAATCACGAGGTGGTGGATACCGTGTTAGTCACGGTAGCCCATTAAAAATGTCCAGTAGAGCACGCTTCTACGGGGGTTACATATGTTAAGTTAAAAGATATCGCGTCAGTCATTAGGAACCAATGGGGAGGAATAATACAAAATTTTGAAGTTTTCGGCCTAGTACGAGACTGTCAAATTTACAGGAGACCAATCAGACTTGTTATGCAAATTAGAGTAAATTATTAAATTGGACATACTCGGTATTACCAAGTTTCGGACAATATAAATTATTATTCCTTAAAGGTTAATATGCAGTGAATACGCTACACGAGAGGGTGATCCGTGCAACGTTTATCATATGCAATAAAAACCTGTACCAAATTAGCTCCCAGTGACTGAAAATAAAATCACAACAGATTCTTCAGATTATCAACTCAGCAAAAATAGTATTAATTGTTCATCTCCACCAAGCCCATCAAACTCAAACCACGGTAGTCCTGAAAATTAAGTCTCATGCGAACCAAATGAATTAGAAAGGTGAGCCGGACGGTTATATGACGCTGATGCCTCTTCTGTCTACCAAAGTAAGTGATGCTGATGCCTCTACTGTCTCACAAAGTAAGTGACGCTGATGCTACTTCTGTCTCCCAAAGTGACGCTGATGCCTCTCCCTTCTCGTAAAGTAATTGACGCTGGTGCCTCGCCTGTCTCTCAAAGTAAGTGACGCTGATGCCTCACCTGCCTCACAAAGTAAGTGACGCTGATGCCTCTTCTTTCTTCCAAAGTAAGTGGAGCTGATGCCTCGCCTGCCTCACGAAGTAAGTGGCGCTGATTCCTGTCGTACCTCGCACAGCCACGCATCCTCACTGTTGTGTTTTCTGATCGTATGGAAATAGAAAGTACGACGTTTGTGTTCCTCCAATGGCATTATGTGCAGTCGGTTTCGTGAAATTATTCATGTGGTTCCGAAGTTGAAATGGGCGACCCGCAAAAAGCATGCTGGTCTTTTAGGAACGACAGTGGGCTTGGAAATGGACCTTAAAGAAAAGAATATGTTCATGTAGACTGGCTTTAACTGGCTGAGGATACGGTCCAGTAGCGTGAATCTGTGACAATGTACTTCTTTTTTCTCCGGGCTAAATCAGAACTGGGAACATTTCTTGACCAGCTGTGCGATTGTAAAGGATTCAAGAAGAATTCTGCTCCATGGTTATCAACCATACGCTCTGGTGCCTCTTCGGCACTGCTCTGGGATTGGCGAGTTCGTCTGTTAGTCAGCTGACGTGACGCACTGTACATGCAGACTGCCGTGCTGCCGCGACGGTCGCGTGAAAGTCCCACGTGCCGAATATCTGGACGCGCTACTTGCAGACAATGCTGACTTGTCGCGGGAGGTCCCGCTGTTAATAAGGCAGCCACAAGCGTGTTATTGAAGTATTTGGGTTTCATCACGTTTGTGTGAACTGCAATGTATATACGTGGTATATGCAGCTCAATAAACATGTTTTGTTTTCCTAAATCGTGTTGTTTTCCACCGAAGTCGGAAAGGTAGTGAACTATTCGTTTTTACGCATTCAGAGTTATCAGGAATACGTTAACGTATATGAATGCTGACAGCATTAAACATGTGGCTGTGATAAAATATTTTAAGAATGTCTTTTTTTTTATTCTCAGACTTTTCATTGCTTTGTGTGGTTTCAGGCTACCACCGCGAAGTAGTTGAGAACTTCGCTGTTCTGGGTTATTACGCAGCGAGTAGTGGTAATTTCTGACCAACGTTTCATAACAACCTATCCGTCCCATGTTCAGGGTTCAAGACTCCAAAAATTACGCAACGAGTAGTGGTAATTTCTGATAGACGTTTCGGAACTACCTATCTGTCCCATGTTCAAGGTTCGAGATTTTGGATTCTTGAATCCTGAACTTGGGACCGATATTTTGTCCCGAAACGTCGGTAAGACATAACCACTGCCCGCTGCTTAATAAACCAGAAGTGCGCAGTTGTCTTCCTCAGTTCTTGGTCGCGATGTTGGCTAGACGTAATGAGTGTTTGGATTGTAAAAACTTTCGGGGAATTTCGTGATCAGCTGCTGCAACTTGCAGCTTTTCAAGAAGGACTCTGCTGTGTGGGGTTTGTTAAATAGGCAGTTTAGTAAATTTTTAATTGGATAATCTATAAATTCGCTTAGTTAAGTAGCGGGAGATTGCTTAGAGATGCTGTTTTGATGTTTTGCTGACCGTGCATCTCAGTATAATCTTAGCAGTTGACAAACTTAATGCACAAATTCTTGTTTTTTATTAAGTTAATTATATTCCTCTACATGTTTCGAGCACGTTTGTGCCCATCATCAGGTCAAATTGTATTATACAGCATCTGGTATCGTCACAGTTTGTAGGTAGCCGTCCGGTGCGCAGGTCGGACGGCCACCTACACAGTTTAACGATACCAGATGCTGTATAATACAATTTGACTTCCTGATGATGAGCACATCAGTGCTCGAAACATGTAGAAGAATATAATTAGCTTAATAAAAAAAGAATTTGCGCATTAAGTTGGTTAAATGCTAAGATTAGAGATGTTTTTTTTTTGGTCAGGCAGTAACACACAATTAGTTGTGTTTGACCATGGCTATCCAACTCGCGGTTCGCCGGGTTCTATTACACGGCCCGAGGCCACGTTTGTAAATTATGTGTATATTATAAATATTACGCAATCATTTAGGAGGTTAGGTTTGCAAGTTATTGTTGTTTTTCCACCTGCGGCCCGCGAACTAGCCCACATTATTATCGGGTGAGGCCGTTTGCCATATAATGGTGGACGCCCATTTTGAGATATTTGGTAGTGCATAGTTGATTAATTATGGATGACGCAGTTCCAGGAAGAGCTGCCACATAAACCTAGTTGCAGTGTCAAGTCAACACATGCTGTGTGTGCTTAATAATTACCCGTCGCGATCTGGAGGCGGACGCAACCTGGTGACCACGTGACACATTGAGACATGATGGAACTGGGCGTCTGAAAGTGAACTTCAATTGACAGCACCCTGTCACATTTTGAAGCTGAAGTTACAGAAAATTTATAACATACAATTCGTGAGAGAAATGGTTGAAGTCTGGTGGTAAAATTTAACTCTTTCCGGGGTATGGACGAGGTCTTTCGCTTTAAAAGACCCTGACTGCTCTGTATGTCTGTCTGTCCGTCCGTCCATCCATCCATCCATCCATCTGTCTATCTATCTATCTATCTGTCTGTCTGTCTGTCGGTCTGTCTCCCTACCTACCTACCTACCTATGTCTGTCTGTCTCTCAGTCAGTTCGTCCGTGCGAACGCCCTCTCACCTGTCCATATATATATATATATATATATATACACACACGCATATACTCAATAAATACATATTGAGATTTATGCGCAACATTTATCAGCAGTGTGAATATTTAAAAATGTTCAAGGAAAAAATTTTTACCGACTCTGCATTGCGACATTTGTAGTGTGCCAAGCTTTACAGAGATTAATTTACGTCTGCCATAAATGGACATGAAGGACGACAATAAGGAATGCAGAATAGCAAAGAGTACGTTTTGTGTGCCCCACTGGAATTAACTTACCGCCCGTTTCTACCGCCCCCTAACGGTGGCTACTGCGGGTTTGTGAAGTGCGTAGCGTTTCCGGGCCTTCCGTTCTGTAAATCAGTATTAGAACTTATGCGTTGTCCTCACGAGTGATAATGCACTCTCTCAGGTTCTGTATAAAATCCTCAGAGTTGTGCGGTCCAGTTCAGAATTAATGCAGTGTGCTGTGCCATTCGATACTTTTCCGCCAGTCGGTAAAAGCAGAGCTTCACGTGAAGCGAAATTCAAAGTGTTACTGTTACATCACTGCCTAGCGTGGCTGGGATGTCTGTACTTCCATCGGCAACACTTTCTCTCTCTCATATGATAGAATTCCGCAGATCGCGGTGAAAGTGGGCATTCACATCTCGAGCCTGCACGCCATTGACACCAGCACCCCCTTCCCCCTCCCACACCCGCCTCAACTACGAACCTTTACGTTCGGCTTCCCGAATATCCGTTCCTGTGACCCCAAATCACCCCTAATTTTTCCACTAATATATAGTACACGGACTATACAAGAGTGTAAACACGTAATGCTTATGATTTGTCATTGGCTATGTATTGTCTGAATGTAGTGCTTTCTTTGTGTGTGCCTGTCACATTCCTGGCTTTGTTGCCCAATTGTTGAGCCACAAACTTACTGGTATGTGCAGTACGCTACAGTACAGTACGGTGCAGTGCAGTACAATACACAGATGTACTGCTGGTAACCGTCATGGCGCTGTTGTGTCTCTGTAAGGCTTCAGTAACCGGTAAAGAACTCTCCCTTTTACGGAACCTCAGTTCTTCCTTGTTCTTGTCTCTCGCCGTTCTTTCTCGTTGATTTCTTGTCTCTTCTGATAATGTTACCTTATATTGTCCCTATTTTTGTTTTCAACATTCACATTTTATGTTTCATCCTGTCTTCTTTGATCCTTTTTTCAGCTCCCCTTTTGTTTCTTTCTTTTAGAGCCATTGCCGTTCTGGCTTTTACCTGGCCTGGGGTACGATTCGGGGATCGCATCCCGGTGATGGCTTGGTTTTCCGCAAGGGCTCACCCAGCGTCCCATAAAATGGGTACCGGCTCTCTTTTTCCGGGGGCAAAGCGACCGGGGTGTGGCGTAGACCACTCTCCCCAATTTAGCCCCAAGGTTCCTTAACGAGTAGCGCCATTCCTCTGTTCCTCCTCTGGGCCTTCATGGTCAATTTTAGGATTCACTTTATCGCAACTTTTACAGTTACCTGACTAGGGGTTCGTAGTAGAAAAATTGCAATGCCGGTACTGTGTGATAGCATTGTTTCGCAAGCTGTGTGACAATGTAAACTCTCAGATAATAGAAGGGACAGTTGCATGTTTGCAGCTTGCAGCCACTGCGGATAACAGCCAGTGAGTTGCAGTGCTAGTATGTATTGCGGAGTGTCCTGTACCATACGGAATAGAGAAAAGCCAGTTTTGACGACTCTTCAGTACGCAGGAGGTGTCCATTGCCATTTGCCACCGTATTTCATTTCTACAGCTGGAGTCTTTAACTTCGATAAGCCTTCCCCATTTCTCTTAATGAATATGGCCTCCTAGTGGGAAACCACTTTGGAATGACTGATGTTACGAATTAATTCCGCGGTGCAGAGTTTTTGTCACAGAGCAGTCGCTCGGTATTTAGATTCTTCATGGATTCTGAAAGATAGTTACGGTATTCGTAAACTTCCTCACCCTGGACCATGTTCTGAACCATTTCAATCCAGCACATTCCATTGCGCCTGTTTCATTTGAAGTTCGTTTTTAATATCATCCAGTCTTTTACGCTTGGATCTCAGAAGCTTCTTTTTTTTCCATTTACATGTACCTACTAAGCTCTTGTACAGGTTTCTGGTATTCCCACGCGTTCTGCATGCACCACCCACCAGAGTTCCAAGTATGCAGTTCATTACTGTATAGTTATCACACTGCTCGGGTTCACTCTCCTTCTCCCCGTCCATAAGTTCCAATAAACCCTGTTCTGAACACTTTGTTTCACGGCCATACAGACAGAACGGGGGAGGTGGTGATTTTATAGTTTTATACTTCAAACTTTAGATTTTAATGTAGGACGCAATACAAAATATCCATTACTGAATTATAGCAGGCGTTCTCCGAATTTGATCTGTTTCTCTCGTCTTGGCCAGTTTAGTTTTGATTTTTTTGATGCGAAACGTGTGAGCATTGTCACATCTGTTCGTGTAGTCATGTAGTGCTAGCTGGTCCTTCCTGAGAAGTCATCAGGTCCTCAGTCAAGAAATTCCCCATTAATGAAACAATGGATTCACAAGCGCCCGCCATCTTTCCCTATCCTGAGCCAGATCAGTCCAGTCCATGCCTCCCCATTCCACCTCTTGAAGACATACATGACACTGTAAAACAAATGAAGATGCGTTTCTTCAAGTAGCTTGTACACCACGTCGGTAACTTCACATTCCCGCTGTAAGTTCTTAATGCCCTATATATTTTATTCATACTTGTTTTCTTTGTGGGGATAGCTCAGTCGGTATAGCGACTTGCTACAGGCTCGACAGTCCGGGGATCGAATCCCGGTGGGGGCGAGATTTACCGCACCTGTCCAGAACGGCCCTGGGGCCCACCCAGACTCCTGTACAATGGGTACCGGGTCTTTCCCGGGGGTAAAGCGGCCGGGGCGTGGCGCTGACCACCTACCCCATCTAGCGCCGAGTTTAAAGAAAGAGTAGAGTTGTGCTTCTACTCCCCCTGTGGGCCTTCGTGGCCTGTTCTAGGGTGAACTTTACCTTTACCTTTTTCTTGTTTCCTTTACTGTGAACCGTTTTTTAAAGTACTGATGATTAGTTTGGGATTCGTCTGCAGCAGGGTTTGTATTGGAGAGCGGTCAAGTTCAAACACCTTCTTCATAATCGTCAAGCAAATGTGGGAACACTCTGTAGGCCTACTTACTGAAGCACAGTTTCTCTGTAATTTGGCACATATTCCTTGGAATATTCGTGTAAAGCTGCCAACATGACCTAAGGTTTTCTGTTGATTTCTTAAAAGTCTATTAACAACGCCATGCCTGAAATTGGCTTTAGTGTTCGCGAGGAACCAAGAATGATCGACGATAGTGCTTATCGAACGTGTGGCGGTCTGTTGCCGGACTCACTTGTTTCTCTTAGTTACCGACCCCATATATAAGTCCGGTTTACGGACTGCTGGCGATCCTCAAGGACATGGATGTCGCCCGGATGTTCCTAAGGCCCAGCTAGACGATTTTCTTACCAACATAGGTTTAACGCTTGGACGTCGATTGACATATACGCCGCGTCGCAGGGTGCTGGGTTCGATTCCCTCACGATGCAGCATATGCGTTGTCCAATTATGGCCGTTCACGATTGCCGTATTTGAAGTCCGCCTTTGCTTTTGTCGTAATTATCAGTTCAAGCAGTTGGCTGTCCTGCACTGTCATTGTGCGCCTGTGTATTAGTAACCTTCTTCATGTTAATTAGAATGCAGATTGTCATTTACGTAGATTCTCGTTGCGACTTATCTTGATTTGTACCGCTATAGACCTCTATATGCGCCGGTCGAGTGGCCGTGCGGTCTAAGGCGTAGGTCTGCGGCCGCTCGCCTGCTGAGATTGTGGGTTCGAATCCCACCAGGGCATGGATGTTTGTCTGTTGTGAGTGTTGTATTTTGTCAGGTAGATGTCTCTGCGACGAGCTGATCACTAATCCTGAGGAGTCCTACCGAATGTGGTGCGTCGTTGTGTGGGATCTAGAAACTTCGTGAATGAGGAGGCCATGGCCCACTGGGGGCTGTTGCACCAGAAACAAACAAATAGGCCTATATGCGTTGCAGTAGTCTTTTATTTCGTAGCCTGCCGCGTTCCATAAAAATTTAGGTTTCTCTTTCATTAATTTACTTTGCTTTTTTGAGATTTTTACGAGGTTGTTTTTTCTATTGTTTATCGTTTCATTACTGGCTATTGCTGCCCAGTGGCAGATTTGGTCGAAATCGGTAGACAGACATTTCCAGACCATTACATATCATGTTATGATTGCGTGTAGAGAACAAGATAGCTCAATCTGTAAAGTGACACGCCGTGATCAGGACAGCAGGGTTTAGTATTCGGGAAGGGACTTTTTTTCCCCCCACCGTGTTCAGACCCGCTCTGTAGCTCGCCGGTGGGTACGTACGTACTGTACCTGTGTCTGAAGCGACTCCTGGCACAGGCAGGGACGGTTCTCTTGCCGTTGTGTCCATACCGGCTCTGAGGCGCTTCTTGCTTTCCATCTAGTGGGCACATGTATAAAGCGGTCGAAGGGTGAAGCTAATCCCTGCCTTACACTGCTTTGAGGAACTTAACACACAATGCGTAGTTGATTATGAATGTTGAAAGTCTCCCGGTATATGACGCCGTGCCGATTGGTAATTAATTCGACTTAGAGGAAGTTTGCTGCCTCTATCATCATCTTATGGACACGGTGTCATGTCTCAAAATAGTTCATTGTTCATCTTACAGGCCACTTAACTCTGTTAGTTGTCCTTGGACCGCTGTACCAGATGTAAGAATGTTTACCAGATCAAGGTCGCTGGCCATAAGGTGTGTCCTTTAGTGGTAAGGCAGTGTAATTCCTGTGTGATGAAGTGTGGGAGTGGCAGTGAGACTTGTGCAACAAACGTCTGGATTTTCCTTTCTGTCTTAAGGTTGAGTTATTCACTTATGTGCACACAACTGCTGTATTGTATTGGCACGGATATGTACAGACCATATTTGTCTCAGCCCGCACTGGCAGACTCATTTCCACTCTTAATCGTTTTTATAATGCCATCTTATGGCCGGAACAGCATCTTTCGAGGCAAGAGAGACCCTATCTGGCAATCCCGAGACAGGCATCCGGGTTGCCGGCTGGGTGACTGCAGTGTTTCTAGGATTTCCTCTCTTTCGGGCGAACGTCAGAATTATGCCATAACCATTCAAACCCTAGTGGTTACTTTATGTACCACGAAGTTTAACATACAAAAATACTACGTATTTTCCACATAAAGCATTAATGGCGTTTGTGTGGTTGTGAGAATGGCAGCCAGTACTGTCCTGTACAGTATTAATGGTTTGGCTTTTATACCAAGGGCGAGTGTTTACTACGAGATACGGACCGAATATTGGAATATAATTTACTTTAATTTTAGTGTTTAGGCGCGTTCGCATAGTCGCGAAAAGCTACAATTACCGTCGTCATGTCCGTCCGTCCGTCCGTCCGTCCACACGTATCACCGCGAACCGATTTCCATGAAATTTGGAATTGGAGACTTCTGTGAAAACCTGTCGAGGAAATCCATATTTGGTTAAAATCGGATTAAAAAACTCAGGAACTTTTACGTGGAGACCAAAAGTACGTTTTATTTTTGTCGCCGTCAGAGCGCTCTGTGCGACACAGATGTTATAAGGCTGTTTGTCCGTCTGTCCGCATGGATTAGCGCGGTTCTCACTGGACGGATTTACGGGCTGTATAAACCTAAATGTAAACGAAATTTGTTATTGGGGACTTATATGAAAATCTGTCACGGTTTTCCACATTTTGTAAAAAATCGGGCACTTTAGATGAAAATTTAAGTACGCTTTGTTGTTGCCGACCACATTAAATCTCCACAAAATTTCTGTATTTCAGTTAAATTGTATCAGGCTGTTAGGATGGCCGACGGGGTATAAAAGTTACGCGAACGCGCCACAATGTTACATTTACGTACATTGCCCTGTTTTGTTAAAGGGTTAAATATGATAACGGCATTTCTTACAGTGTTTCCGTTGCTTGCAACTGAATGATCGTATTTTGATATGTGACCTAGGTATTTATACAGTACAGTATGGGGCGTGAGAAACGCATATAGGATATTAGTTACGAAATTTGAAGAGAGGAGACCACTTGGCAGGTCTAGGTGTTTGTAGGTTGGCAGGTAGTGAAATGCATTCTTATTTTAAGGAATAGCGTATGAGGGTGTGAGCTCCACATGCCTCTGCAACTACCATAGACTTCAAGTTATCAAATCTAAATATCTCCAAGTCATCGGTAACCATCTCAGCCGTACCCCACTTCCCACCTGCACAACCCTCTAAACATCAAGCCCATTACCGTTCTCATCCACCGCCTTTACTCCGTGGCCTTAGTCCGCACGCGAACTATACCGACAGAGCGGCCGCCGCCGGTCGGCGAAGTTAGTGTCAACTTTCGCGGATAGAGGGGTGTCACGTGGTCAGCACAACGGGTCCCCACAGCCATTAATCTCTGTTTTCTAGACCTGGAGCCGCTACTTTTTTCATTCAAGTAGCTCCTCAATTGACCTCACGAGGCTGAGTGGACCCCGTTCCAGACCCACTACTAC
>Ga0136643_10009746_pt1 | contig 14150 bp, 12 predicted proteins | sample TergutLab28metaG_FD_96883 | JGI IMG/M metagenome (GOLD analysis project Ga0136643, IMG submission 96883) | Labiotermes labralis P1 segment gut microbial communities from Petit-Saut dam, French Guiana - Lab288 P1 (version 3) (version 3) | ecosystem: Host-associated > Arthropoda: Insects >... | reverse complement strand
GGTTTGGTTTGCACAAATCACCCTCCCCCACTTTGGTTTATTCATCTGCTTTGGCAAACAAGGGAATGAGAAGGGGGGGGGGGAATACACATGTATGAAATGTTCTAAAAGTTATCAGCCAGATGAGGTGTACTTACTGGAGAGAATTTTTATAGAAAGGCTCTTCAAAATGAATTCCATCAAGAAGTAAATATTCCTTGACTTTTATTTCCTTATTGCTGTGTGCATCACCACCAAAACTGTTGATTCTGCACACATATTTTTCTTAAAAACAAACTGTAACGAAGTAATGAAATTGCTTAATTATTATAACAGTGTTATGAACAGACTATCCTATTGACAAAAAATTGCCAAAGATGATGAAAGTGCTCTCTGTTAAGACAGTGTTCTGAATAGATATTGCTGTTGACCAATTTTGTATGTATATCACATTCCCATCAGTGTTGTCTTACCTAAATATATATTCCTACTAAAAAAAAGTCATACAGCTTGTAAACTGTAATGCAATAATTTATGTACTTGTTTATTGTAGCAATATTATACAGATATATTCCCACTGAACACAAAGAAAGTCACCAAAAGGTACCATTTTTAGCTGGGTTGCAATTAATATATATTTATGCGGACCAGTGCTCTGCTATGTACTGCCATGGAAACATTTTGATTAGACGTACGTGATGTACCAAATGGTTGTCAATCCATGACACAGAGTAGAGACACATCACTTTGTACATTATAAATACTGTTGCAGTTGCCCAACAACCAAAGGCAGATGGAAACTTAAAACACTGGCCAAAATATATTTAAATTGAATTGTACCATAATTAGTAACAGCATTAATATATTATGCCAAATGCTGCCAAAGCAAAAGTTCTTCTACCAGCCTTTAAAAACACTTTATGACTGTGCATTTGTAACCCTTTCATTCCCAAAATATGTTGTCTGCAAGTATGAAGTATGCCCACACATTTTTTTTTAAGTGGAAGAAAACAGACATTATGCATACTAAAGTAGTTGTGTTCTGAACTGTTGGGAAAATATGCACTGTGCATAGCTAGGAGTATTCTGACTCAGCTAACATATTTGTCATTGCCTGTTAACACCTCGATTTCTTCTTGTTGCCATACTTTGCCATCTGTCACACTGAAATTATATTATTACATATTATTGCTGCATATGTGCATGCAAACACACATTTCAATGCTGTATGCTGTAACTGTTGAATGTATTTAACCCTTCAAAAGCATAACAAATATGATGTTATTCACATGGTGAGAAAGTGGATTCAGTATTCAGTACACATTTTAACTGCGCATATTTAAATTCTCTAGATCCTTCTTCCTGTGCCACCTGTGGTGAACGGGGCCATATTTTAATATTTTTAAAAATTTTTCATTACAACCAGAAAGCATTTTGAGGATTTATGAACATTGTTATTTGTATATATCCACTGTTTTGAAAGTTTCAAATTACAAGGAAAATGAAGCTATACAGATTACAGAAAGTTTGGTAAAAAATGAATGGGCAATCTAAGGAGATAAAGCTCACCTCTAGACACATCGGACTGGCAATGAACGGTAATTCTTTCTACAACCACTCAATCATCCTACTGTGCATGCATGTGCTGCAGCTTCTACATGAAATATAAGATTCTTTAATTTCTCCATAAACTGCTGTATGTCATGAGGCAGCTTTTGTTGTATATTACTAAAATAACTGCTTCAATCATAAAAATGTATGTTAACCTCTATGATCATGAGATGATTATTGATTATCTACAAGAAAATGGTGCCTGAATTATGTTATCACATCCCATGATGTATGTTACACTTACTCTTGAAATGGAATGCACCACCATATAATGAAGAAAAGCAGATTTTTACGGGTATTTTTGCAACATTATTTTAATAAAATGAAGCATATTATTTATATGTGTGTTTCTCTAATACATACAGTCAAACCCCGACACAGTGCCACTGTTCACAGCAATTTCTATTCACAGACCTACATGGGTGCAAAGTTAGGGTTTGGTTGTGTGTATTTGATTGTCACTATACTGTGTTCCCTCTTTCCTACAGTAGACCATACACAGCTATATTTATGATCATTTGCTACAGACAGGTATTTTTCCTGAATGTGCTAAAATTAAAACCACTTTACAAGAAATTAAAATTAAAACCACTTTACAAGCAAGGAGACAAAACTAGTATGACAAATTACAGGTCTGTCTCATTATTAATGGTTTTTTCTAAGGTACTTGAGAAAGTCATGCAGTTGATTAAGCAAACACCTGCATACATAAATGGTTTGCTGCTAATAATTTAGATAAAACAAATATAATGAAACATGTAACAAAGAATTCATCGCATTCTACGTTATACATTGGTTATAAAGAAAAGTATATAGAAGAGACAGTGAATACAAAATATCTTGGTTTGCAAATTGATAACCACATAAACTGGAAGAACCATACTGAGCAAATGATTCCCAAGCTACATGGAGCATGTTATGCCATTCAGTCGATGGTCCACACCAGTAACATTCACACTCTCAGATCAATTTATTATGCACACTTTCATTCTATTATTAAATATGGACTGAAATTTTGGGGTAACTCTTCAAACAGTGGGAAGATTTTCACCTTATAAAAAAAAAAATTGTCAGAATTATGGCTGGTCCACAACCCAGAACCTCATTTAGAAGTCTATTTCAACAGTTAGAGATTCTACCTGTGTCATGCAAGTATATACTTCCATTAATGATCTTCATTATCAAAACTCAGGAAATTTTTAAAAAAATTCATCTATACACAATATTAATACAAGGAATACAAATCTTCACAGACCAAATGCCAACCTGTCTTGTTTTCAAAACAGTACATTCTATGCTGGCATAAATTTTCAACAGCTTACCACCTAGTGTGGGCTGGGTAGCTCAGTCGGTCTAGTGACTGACTATGGGCTGGATGGTCCGGGATCGAATCCTGGTGGGAACAAGATTTTCTGCCCGTCCAGACCGGCCCTGGGGCCCACCCAGCCTCCTGTAAAATGGGTACCGGGTCTTTCCTGGGAGTAAAGTCCGGCTGGGGCGTGCTGCTGACCACTCACCCCCTTCTAGTGCCGTGGTCATGGAAAAGTAGAGCTATACCTCTACCTACCCCCTGGGCCACACCGGGCCTGTAACAGGATCACTTTACCTTTACCTAGTGTGACAATCCTCAAGGATGACAAGGCAAAATTTCTAGCAGCCTTAAGAAAATACCTATGTACACATTCCTTTTACTCTGTAAATGAATTTTTTTGTGTAAAGATGATTTATAATACTGTTTTTTTAAAAATGACTGCAATATTTTACATAGTAAATTTGTACATTTATGTATTTATGACTTGTTCCACATCCCACTGTCTTTATGACATACTTATGGACCCATGGCATGTATGTTTGAAGAAAACATGCCAGCAACTATACCCTAATTTTTTATTACTAAAAATATACTGTAATTTCTTATAAATGTTACTGCTTAACTTTTTAGGGGCTATGTATCATAAATGAGGAGGCTAAAGGCCAAAATCAGTTTGTCATGCCATAGTAGTAGTAGTATATTTTAATACTGACAAGGAAATCAGCTAACCTTTCTGTTCCGTAACACAGGCCTAACACCGAACCACCAAAGATATTGTGAAATTTCTTAAATACAGTGCCAAAATTTACAAGAGCCATACTGTTCAAGTACTGCAGAAGTATTTTTGAATGTGATTGGATTCTCTGAATATGTACACACACAAACCTATCTGCTTGGATTAGAACTTGCATGACTTGTTCATTTTGTTATAGCAACCACATTAATAAAAGCTAAATATCCTTGCCAATCCCAGTCGCTGTGTAGTGTGACGCATGGGTCTGCAGCTGCTCACTTGCTGGGATTGTGGGTTCAAATCCCACTCAAGGCAATGATATCTCTGTGCTGTATGTTGTCAGGTACAGGATTCTGTATTGGGCTGATCAGACATCCAGAGAAGTACTACTGAATGTGGTGTGTCTGGAGTGTGATTGTGAAGGCCCTGGCCTACTAGAGGCTGTCATGTCATGGGGGAGGGTGAATAATAAATTTAAAAAATTATATATCCTTAACTTCTAACCTTAAACAGGTATAAAACATTTATCTCCTAACAGTTCCCACTTACAGTGCAAATCATACACGTATATAAACACTGTATTTATGGAAAAGAAGCAGCATTAGCCGAACAGCACAACAGCCAAGACTGTTAGGCAGTGTAGTTAGAGGGCACACATGGTGCGAAGCTTAAAATCCCAAACTGCTACTAACTACTTTTGTCATATCTACATTTTTGCTGGTGACTGATTGGTAATTATATGCACATTACAATTTATTAATTGGCAATTAGTACAATTAATAGAGACTAAATTAAATTTTTGTCTGAAATCATGTGGGCTGTGACAAGATTTGCAGGTTCAAACTCATTCATACTCCCTAACCCTTACCTGAACAAATCTTTCTTTTTATATTCATTAGTAATATGCCAGTTATGTAGGTAGCATTATAACAAAATGGTTGTAATTCTATTGTATCAATGTATATTATTGCATTATGTCTCATCGCTCTCATCCACATTACTAACAAGACAGGCAAAGTACATAAAACATAACTCTGGCCTGTTAGCATAATGTTTATACCTCCTCGGTAATCCTGGCACCCTGATATTACTTGAATTGAAGTTCACATCTGTGCATTGTATCTATATTACGTATATCTAAATTTAAAATTTTCCCATATTCTCCATAGCAAATAATAATAATCCCGAAGCCTGTCACTGCAGAGGCCTGTGTTGAATCCGAGGCCAGTCCATGTGGAATTTATGGTGGACGAAGTGAAATGGGACAGGTTCGTCTCTACGCACTTCAGCTTTCACCTCTCATTGTCATTCCACCAATGTTCCACATCATACTTCACCATTAAACAATACTTCTCTTGCAATGTGTTAAACAAGAGAAGTTAACATTTAAATCTAAGCTACCAGTTCCAAGCACAACTCATAAAACCTACTTTCCTACTGCACAGAATCCCAGTGCTATAAATTCTGTGCTGATAATGCTAAGTTCATAATCCAACAGTAATTTAGCTCACAGGTTAGAATGCTGGGCTCTTTCATCATTGATGGCAAGAACAAATCTACTCAGCCAGAAACCACCTTGAAGATTCTGGAAACAACACTCCTGTGTGAATCTCAAATCTTGTGGAAATCACTTCATTGCAAATTAATGGAACAGAATCAGACTGCTGCCAATGTATGTTCTTTTATATTACAATCCAACATTATGGCAGTGCATACAATTTCATACACCTCAACAATAAACAAAACAGATGACTTCTATTTCTGGATAAATTGTATACAATTTTCAAACAGAGAAAAAATATCTGTTCCCCATAAAAATGAAAATGAATGTAATACACCCTACTGATACTGTATGACCTAGAAATTAAATAATATGCCCTTCCACAAACCCAATACCTTTTATCTGTTTGCTAAGAAAGATTATGTAACCAAGCCCACTACAAATGCTTGAAGACTTCAATGTACACATTTCTTACATAAATTATGTTACTTCTGACATTTTGTAGCACACAGAAACCACAGTCTGAAGTGTGAATACAGGCACCCCCAGACTACATTAGCCCAGAAAAAAATCACATGTATGTGTACTAACCCATAAATCATTCTTGTTTAATTTTTATCCCTAAAATTATTTCCTTCCATTTACTTACTCTAATCACAATTATTTCTAAACTTTAACAAATTATACTTTTCAGTATCTCGGTAGACAGTTATATAATTAACAAGTACACACACACACACACACGTGTACACTACAAATTTAATAAAATTATGTGTATGAGTTTTGTGGGTAGTGGGCTGAATTACCACATATATGAAAGTCATGTTACATAAAGATTTGCAGAACAGAACCCTTACATTAGTCTGGGAATGTCTGTATAAAGAAAATAGAAATGGACTAGCTTACACATAGAAGGAAACTACCAACAGATGGCCAAGAAGTAGCTAAATACAGTATTCATGTTTTAACATGTCACGTGAAAAAGTCTTCTAATAATGTTACTCATTTCTGTTCTTAGAATGATGTTCTTCAATGAACGTCATAAATCACATTTTCACACAACTTCACTGCCTTTTTAAAACCCACTGTTCAAATGTTAAAAAGTCATGTCAGAGTCACTTCAACTGCAGGAGGCATAATATAAAAACATTCAACATTCTTCCTTCATTTTCCGAAACACTTCAACATTCTTCATGACATAATTTTACCTTGTTACAGAAACAACAGAATTTACTTGATATCAATTATGATGGTAGTAATTATTTTAGTAACCTTAACTGGCCAGAAATTTACTTCTGGAAAAATGATGTATTTACAAAATTTGTTTTGGATAACAATGGAAATGGGTCTTCTCTGTATTGCTGATGTACAAGGATGAGAACTGTGTGGCCTAAGCTTTCAAAATAAAAACAGCAGGAAACCACATTTTAAAAAAATGTTATCTCAGGAATTAAATTACTCCATACTTACCTTATGTAATCAATATAAATACAGAGGGGCATATGGCAGTGACAACAATGTCAGTGCTGGAGGAGGTTTTATGACCTTCAATTAAAAATTTTCACAACAGTACCACCTGCAGGCTGTCAAAATGATCAAAGGCAAGGAACATGACCTACATACACTTATAAAACTGGGGTCATCCCAAAAGAATCAACAAAATAAACACAAAGTTCTTGTCAGTTTAATATTACACTGAACTAAGAGGAGCTATACAGCATCCCTTGTTGGAACGTCCTTGGTTGTCATTAGTGCCGCTTATGTCAGTGCCACCAAGTGACCTACCTAACAGTGATAAGACCTTGTCAATTCATAACAAAATAGTAAACACTTCCAGACCATACATCCATTGCTTTTTAAATTTTCACTCACTTAACTGTACAAGAGTAAAACACAATTAGTATGCTGTTTGTGATGTAGGAGTTCTAGATTTTGGGTTTATTTCAAAGTTGCATTTTATACAGAGAATTAGAAGCAAACTAAAGCTCTTTTTCCGAATGCTTGGTAATTTTAAATGTATTTTGGAGGCCTTAATTCAAGACTAAATTTATTTCATATTGTTCTGGGCCAAGCTGACAGCTACTTTATTTACAGACTCCTGGAAGTTTCTGTGTTTACGTACTTCCCAAACAACTTTCATCCAGCAAGATTTGCCTAACTATTTGTAAACAAGGAGTGGTTCCATTGCTCTTGTTTATGGTAGTAGTATAACATTTTATTCCATCAGGTCCATATAGCATTTGTGAAGCACCTCAATCTGAGTCTGTTGGTTCTGGCTTACCAAGGACTACTTATTTCACTGAATACACAACTCATAACTGTCAAACTGTGGAAATTAATCCAGATAAAGAAGATTTATGTTTTAAGTTTAATAAACTACTACCCTGTGTACATACCATCATAATATGCAAAATTGTGGCAATCATTCTGGCCAATGAAGGTTATTATATATGTTTTAGGAACTGAATAAACCAAAACACCATACCATAGGACATGTACTATCATACATACATACATGATCATGCAGCCATTAAAAATACTTCTCTCAAAACAGTGGTTTTCAAACCATCGCACAGAACCCTGGCCACACTTACTATCATAAGTAATGTGAAATGTCTTACAATGTCAAAAACTATACCTGAGACACTCACTTCTATCAAAATTAACTTACAAACTGATTACGAATCAATATGAGGTACAGATAATGATAAATGTGTTTGTCACTTCATCTTCTTGCAAAATCTAGGATGGTGAAGACTGAACAGAAGTACTAGTACAGAGATGCTAATGGACTTCCATTGTTCCCTCTCACATTTTGTCTAATTACACAACTCCCTTTAATGCAGACTATCACAGATTCTTTTGACACACCTATCACAGACCTAGTTATATAACACTACTTTTGTCTCAGACATCAACTGCTGAAAGAAATCAAACATCAAATACAGCTTTTATGGGTATGCCTGTGGAAGGGAATGCTGCAGTAATATATACAAATATATCAGAGGGTACTGATAGACATACAAGCATCTGAATATTCAAGTGTTCTACAATGTTACATCATGTTGACTGGCAAACAGTTACTCAAGGCTTCAGCAGCATGGTGCCTCTGAAGTGCTGGTACTTATCTGCCAGCCGACATGACATCACATCCTTCTGTAACAAAGTTCTAACAGTTTGGTACCTCCTAACTGCCTTATCCTACTTGATACTAAATAACCCATCCTGCATCAAAATATGAACCAGATAATGAACGAAACAGATGTAAGTGTTCACTCAGCACAACCAACCCTCCTTCCTCGTACCTGTTCTATGCATTACTGGATGCTGCCTGTACATTCTGCGGGGCAGACATGACTGGTCAAAGCAATAAATTCACCTATCTTCCTGCTATAGTTCTTTATTACGTACCATGAATTATCACATCCAAAATCACCGAGATATTTATGTGTACAGAATTGGCTAGTTTACTTTCTTATCTTGTATTTAATAATGCACTAAAATAAATTACAGACTTTAGTGTGCGGTAAACAGTTTCTTGTCTTGTTACGGCAACAAAGTGGGTAAAAGTGATTAAATGCTCCAAAACCATATAACCTTATCCAACCTCCTTGCATTAGATGGGTTAAATCATGAATACTATAAAACGAAGTCCCACTTTGAGACCTACATGTTGCTCAAGCACCTGAATGACAGAACAGTTCTCTATATATATGTGGTTTCCCACAGCAGTTTACTTCATTATACACAAGGAATAAACTTCTCATCTGACCGTCACATTGCCAATAAGCATTAATGGCAAGGTCGGAGGGCATTCACTTACATGCAGTACATATATTGTCATTAAAGAATTTCATGGGTTCCCACAAATTACTTATGTCCACTTAAGATAAACAGTAATCTAAAATCAGTTGCAAATACCAGCAGAATGGAACAAATGACCTAAACAGCACTGAATTCAGGTACTGGGTAAGGTATCACGGAAAAACTAACTTCCAGCACAGCATTACTTCTTTGGAAAGTGTCTAGGCTTCGCTTGTTTTTCCTTCTTGTAACAGCCAACATTCAGATGAAAAAGAGTATGAACCACTGGTGGAATGATACTGACAGTGGGAAACCAAAGGACTAAAAGTAAAACCCGTCACATGGCCACTTTGTCCACCGTAACTGAACCTGGGCCACCACAAGAGGCCCGTCACTGACTGGGTTGAAAGTTATGAAAGAAAAGGACTGAATGAAAACAGTCTGAGGACTGGCTCCTGTGATTACGAAAACAACTCACACTGACAAAAAACGAGAGACAACTTCAAAATAAATATGAAATTCTATCAAGTAAAAAATTTCATAAATCACCCAGCTCACATCATAAAAATACCAAATGCACTTTGTTTTCCATAACAATATGCTTAATTTTTGCAACAAGATAATTCCACTATATTATCAAAGTATGTCCAAATCAGTATTAGAAAAATACATAAATTAAACCAACATGTGTGTGTCACATCCTCTGTAAAGTTGCTTCAAATGAAAGGGAACATTTCATTATGTTTGTGTCTAAAATAACACATATGATTCACACCTGCACAGAAAGTCTGTTATGGATATCGTCCAAGAACTATGCACTGGATCTGGCGGGGAGTAACAAGTGTTACCTATTTTTACTGAGACATAGCATACCTTGATTTGTTACCTAACTCGTGGTAAAGTTTATTGCACTCAGAATGAAATACCTACCACTCTTGATGAACTGAATGCATCAACTGTACAATGTACTATGATACTGCCTACTATGAAAACAGAAAACAATATAGTGTAGTTGGTACAGGGTCCAAGCTTCAGACTGGACAACCAAGGAATTAAAGTTCCATTTCAAGCATGGACACAAGGTTTTAAAGTGCCCAAACTTACAGCGGGACTCACCCAGCCTTCTATTCAGTGGGTTCCAGGGGCACTTTATATACATATATATATATATATATAAACAAGCCAGGACATGAAGTTACACTTTTATCTAGTGCCAAGGTTAAGAAAGAATGCAGCAAAACCTCTCACCTCTTGAATTCTTCATAGCGTGTACAGGAACAACTTTAGTTTTACCTTTTTATTGTGAAAATGTGTTACTAGTACTTGGAAAACAAATGCGTGTATGCTGCAACAGTATTAAAAAAATATATTACTATACATGTGGCACTATTAGAAGGTACATTAAGTTGAACCACTGTCTGCTAAGACAGACCCAAACGCAAATCCTGTTTATACTCAGTCCATTCTAAATATATATGCAGTCAACCAAAATTCAGCATGTAGTTTACACACAAACTACATTCTGTGTCTGTTTGCAGAGACTGGAGGCATTCAGAGCCCCTTGGAACCCCCACATGATTAAGGGCTCAGTTCTGAGGTCCAAGAACACATGAAGTAGTCAGTTACAGCAAATGGCACAGGGAAGTGTGAAAATGCTAGTAAGCAGAAGCACTTACAAATCATTATTCACTTCAACCCACGGCAAGGCTCTCCACACTTCATTCTGGGTTGGTTTGTTATGAACAAAAAGCTCAGGAAGCCCGATAACCTCAAAAATTAACGTCAAATAAACTGCTCCCTGTAATCACAAACGCTGTTTAACCCTTTAAATGCTGAATTAAATCCCATCTGCCATTTGCTGGCATTATTAGGAGCTCACCATATTCTCCACATTAGCAGAATAAGGGTTAACAAAACATTACATTTGATATTTGCTTGGTTAATGTTTAATTTATATTTTGTCACCAGCATGTGTCTTATACACCTCCAATGGCATTACAAGTTTGAAAACCACTGCTTTTGAATTTCTCTCTTACCTGGTATGCTATGAAGATTAAATACTTAACCTTCAAATCCTGTCACATCCATAGCCATGTAAAATATTAAACAACCATGATTGTTCTGACTCTTGTATATGTACACACATATACACACACACACACACACATATGCGCGCGCCAAAAAAAAGCGCATACATTTCTTGACCTCAAACCTGCACAAGTTTATCATGAAATTGATTGCACCCTTGGGATGACATTATCAGTCATTCTGAATTCCATAAAAATATGGTCATGTACACTTGAGAAGAGCAAAATGCAATGTAGGCATCCACAATGTATTAAGCCCATATGAATGTTGTATTGAGCAGCTATGTCACTGTTGGCCGAAATGTCTATTTACACTCCTCTGTTGCGCAGGTCTTTCACCTAGAATTGGGTAAGAGATGCAAAATATAATGTAAAGGACAAGTTTCAATTATGTTATAATGAAATAATGCACACAAAGAATGCCCCTTAGACAAACTAAAGACAAAAACTTTCAGTTATCTGGCTTATGGCAAAAGAAATATAGGACACATTAGGAGCAGTGATGGAGAAGGGCAAGAGGAAGATAAGGAGATGAATACAAAGAACAGAAGACAAGTTAGAAAATGTATGTAGAGTGAAATATTTCTGGTACATTCACATAAACTCAGCACCCACATGAACAAGGTAACAATGGGTATCCATAAAAACACTGGTAACCTCAGCAAACAAAGTAGTAATAAAGGAACACATGTCTCCATGCAAAGTTTCTTGTTATTTCTATGTGCTTTAACCAAAATTTGAATGCATATACCAATTTTAGTAGAAGTTCCCAATATCAACTTTCACAACAACCCATCTGGTGGGAGCCAAGTTGTTCACATACAGACATCAAAACAATAAAAGAGAATGAACAAATGGATCAGCATGATGTTTTGAACTGAAAACTGGTAACTGACTTCAGCTATGCATTAACCATGTATCATGCCTCCACCATTATTTATGGATATTTCTCCTGTTACAGTACAATTTTACTATTTGAACTAAAAATTCTGGCATTGACATGTTGCCAATGACATACCTTGTATATGCGAACCAGCCAATGTTCTGTTGTATAAGCCTCTTCTAGAACATCTAGCTCAAAATCCTTATTGCCAATCTCAGCACTGCGAACTCGATCATAACCAGGTGGTTTTCCTGTCATGTAACAAACATTTACCACTTCAAAACCAGTGTGACTTGTATGGAACAAGACAAATTTTTCTCTTTCCCATTAACACTAGCAGCTTTTACCTCCTTTCTGGTGATGACTGATCACACATAAGTTTTACTATATATTATAGCATATATACAGTGTTTGCTCTTGGGGAGGTGATACTTGTTCCACTGACAGATGTAAAGACAACAGGACACACATAACTACGTGAGACACTGTTGCTGACCATCCCCCTTTTCAATGATATTAAAATATCTCCCAGATAGAAGCTGAAACTGTGGAATTAAAAATACATTCAAAATTCTTCTAAATTTCAGAACTGCATGTATCTCATAGAAATCAGGTTTTGAAAATTTGTCTCTGTCATGCCATGATCCTTTGTGGTTAAAACTGCAAGTCTCAGTTCAGAATAGACTGGTATAAGGATGGATTTGAACAAAGCTTCGTATGAGGATGAAATTGGGATGCCTCCTACAGCCAAACAGGTTACACCAACAATGTGATACAAGAAGAAATTTGGAAACAATTTACCAGAAGAAAATAAAATATAAGATGCAGATTTACATAGGATAATGACATTATTACGCATATGTAAATTAATGTGACATAGTATCCTACAATCCCGTGATAAATGGGACCCAGTCACCACAGCATGGCACATCCTCAGGTTGCGGATGGAGGAACGGCCTCCAATATGGAGGGTAGCTGTGAATATACTGAATAAGCAGCAGCAGACAGCTAACAAGGGGTGGTGCTCCAGCTTGTGGGTTGGGCAAGGTGCTAACAACTCCTCAATGTAAAAACGTATCTTGTCATGAAACACTCCTACAGTAAACCTCGGATCCGGGCTGATACTTTGGTACAACCTAAGCAACGAAAAAGGGACGTGAGATTTGGTACATGGAATGTTAGGAGCCTGTACAGGGCAGCAGCCAGAGAATTAGCATGATAGAAATTAGATTTAGTGGGTGTGCAGGAGGTTAGGTGGGACAAAGGGGGACGCAGTAAGAGCAGAGGATTATAATTCTTTTCATCAATTGGGAATAGGATTTTTTGTATATCACAGAATAGTATCAGCAGGTGACAGCAGAGTTTGTTAGCGACAGGCTGTCATATATAGTTCTGAGAGGATGCTGGTGTAAAATCATTGTTCTGAATGTGCATGCACCAAGTGAGGTGAAATGTGATGATTCAAAAGATAGCTTTTATGAGGAATTAGAGCAGGTTTTTTATCATTTTCCTAGCTACCATATGAAAATTCTATTAGGAGATTTTAATACAAAAGTGGGGAGGGAGAGTATTTTTAAACCAACAATTGGTAATGACAATCTACATCAGGTAGTAATGATAATGGTGTTGGATTAGTAAACTTTGCCACATTATAATATCTAGTTGTCAAGAGCATGATGTTCCTTCACCGAAACATTCAAAAGTACACCTGGACCTCTCCTGATGGGAAGACTCACAACCAGACTGATCACATATTGATAGACAGGAGATGACATTCGAGTATGCTTGATGTACGAAGTTTCAGGGGAGCTGCCCATGATACTGATCACTACCTGGTGGTTGCAAAAGTTAGGGAAAGATTGGAAGTAAACAAGCAGCACAGAAGTTTGATGGGGAAAGATTTAATCCAAGGAAACTAAATGAGCTGGAGATTACCAAAAGGTCTGCAGCTTGGGAAAACTTAAGTGATGGTGAGGACATGTCTGCATGAATTGAAGCAGCATAAACCATACTTTGATGAATATTGTTTAGGTTTTTTAGATCAAAGGAAACAGGCTAAAATACAGTTGGTACAGGATCCAAGCCAAAGTAATGTAGATAATCTAAACAAGGCAAGGTAAGAAGTGAAGCTAACAGACATTTTGGGATTTCAGGCTGAGGGGGGGAGGGAGGAGCCATATCTAAAAGCTAAAATTGAGGAAACTGAAACGAAAGTAAGATACAAAAAATATTAGGGAATG
>Ga0136643_10009740_pt1 | contig 14152 bp, 5 predicted proteins | sample TergutLab28metaG_FD_96883 | JGI IMG/M metagenome (GOLD analysis project Ga0136643, IMG submission 96883) | Labiotermes labralis P1 segment gut microbial communities from Petit-Saut dam, French Guiana - Lab288 P1 (version 3) (version 3) | ecosystem: Host-associated > Arthropoda: Insects >... | reverse complement strand
GTGCGACAGGGATCCGTGCGACAGGGATCCGTGCGATAGGGATCTGTGCGATAGGGATCCGTGCGACAGGGATCCGTGCGATAGGGATCCGTGCGATAGGGATCTGTGACCAAATAAAACTGATAAAAATTGCCGAAAGTAATCCACTTGGAACTAACAGTTTGTTGTCAGTTACCCTCTTCTATACATTCAGCAAACTGTGATTTGTTCACAGCAATAAGTTAAACAAATGGAGAAATTATCTGTCTCAAAGGCTACGGACATCACATAGAGCTGTTCCATGATTGGAGTCAAAATTTTTCATGACACTTTCAATTAAATCGTTTTCTTTGCAGCATAGCTGAGAAGTTAAAGCCAGAAGCCGGGACAGCACAGTCGGTATAGTATCTTGCCTGCGGCATGAAGAACTGAACAATCATAGTTTGATTCTCAACAAGTACAAGAGATTTCCTCTTCTACAAAATATTCAGACCGAATCTGGGACCCAACCAGCCCCCTATTCAATGCGTGACACAGACTCTGTCCCAAGTGAAAAGACGGCCGGGACATGAAGCTCGATATTCAACCGCAAATTGTCCCAAAGGCAAGAATGAATGTAGCTATACCTTCACTCTTGCACATGCTCTCATGGCGCAACACAGGGACAACCTTTACCTTTATGTGCTTCAATCCTGTTAGTTTATACAACCTGCTGCCTGCTGTTTTCTTGATAACCCACCTATCGTGTTTTAGTACGTGAGACAAGAAATACGTTCAAAATTCTAATGGGGAAACCTTGGAAAGCATCGAATCTGAAGGGCGATTAAAGTGCGTAACGACGACATTCATATGGATATTAAGGAGATGGGTTGTGAAAACTGATGTGAATACAAATTTCCAGTAGCTAGCTTTCTGCAATGACAAAAATCTCCGTCCTCTTAAGAGCAAGCCAGTTGTCCTTGTAATTAAAGAAGGCTCAACGAAAAGTTTCTGAATCCTATGCTAATTTATACTATTCCACTTAGTGACTTTACGTAAAAAGGTTCTTACTGAATGCTAAAATGAAGGCCGTTTCATGACTTATGTTTTGTGTCAACGGCCTCTCACTGCGAGAAAATGGGTTTCAGGACGTCCCGTGCAGTGTGGTGGATACAGTGACACTGTGTCAGGTGGCTCTGAGTGCCTTAATATTCCCCTGAGAGTACCCTTCCACTAATGTTCCATATTATATTTCATTCGCTTGCCACCGATGTGATATTGATACTGAAATATTTGTTAACTGTAATTGGGTTGACACCCGGTGGCAGTAGTATAGCACACATTTATACACAAGCAATACATAGAACAACACAGTTAACAACTTTGGTTGGAAGGCTTTCTGGGATTCGAACCCAGATTGGTGAAACTAAAATTAACGATGAACTAACCGCGTAAAAATTACCGCGTAATTGGGAAGAGTTCGGGCTGTGCCCCGTCTTTGCGAGTTATACCTTTGCATTTCCCTTACAACTGAGGAAAATGCACGGAAAAACCTCAGTCAGGGTACCCGAAGAGTGCCAGTTGTCACGATGAAAACAGAATATACAGAACAGAACAGAACATACATAACAATAAGAATACATAAACATAACAATAAAAATAGCCTTAGCAATTGTCATGTTGAGTCTTTAAATAACCCTTTTCTTTCTCAACAAAGCACACGGCGTCACTTCCCAGAAGACAGTATTATTACATTTATTTTGTCCCTTTCAAATTTACCATTAAATATTGAAACTTCCATCATCCAACCCAATTACCATCCCGGTGTAAATTAAATTTATATTAGGGTGCAAGAATTGAAAAATGCAGAACACTGCGATGCGATTAAATAAATCTTGCTTCTTCTTGAAATGTGACAACGTAACACAAAGTTACAACAAACCTAGAGCAAGCGGCAATTCGACGCAGAGATCTGAGGTAACCAACAACACTACACAGTCATGTTCCATTCATCTCTCAACGATGTTATGATATTGCACTCCACTGCGTCGTTAAATAAAACAGAGTTGAGATTAAAAGAATTAAAGGATTTGACGCATTCGATTTTTTTAATAGAAACGGAATATTATAGTACATTCATTTCAAATACGATTACAATTGTCATTTAGGTTTAAAAAAACAAAGCAATTAAACCTTCATTACAATTTTCCAAGTATAAATTTACAATTAATTACGAACTTGAAGCATCTCCGAATTCATCAACGGACTCCTACATAGAATGTAGAACAGCTTTAAATAGGGCCTTCCAAGAACAAAGCAATCAGTACGTAAAATGTAACGAGCGTAAATGTGCACTGGTTTGTTAATACGCCCAGTGTATAGGCAGTGAGTGAGAGAAAGATATGTACAATGAAAACTTTCCAATGCTAATGCAGGTTTAAAAGCTTCCCAGCACAAGATGTGATCGAAAAGACATATTTGAGGAATTCTGGAAGCATGAATGGGTGTCCTACTATGACAAAAGGCGCATACAGACTAGACGAAATAGCGTATAGTATGCACAAGCAACGGCGCGTCAATCAACTACGAAAAACATACACGTCAGCTTAGGCTACAGGTAACTTGAATAGTGAATGAGATTTGAAGAAACAAAAGAAAAATCGAGAACATATTGTCCAGTGGTACATCCTGGTTCGGAGGGCAGGTCAAGTAGAAGGGCACACAATGCCTTCCACACTTCCGCTAGAACTGCCCTCCGAGACAGAATTCGCTACTGATATTTTCTACTTTTTCAGGGTTGAAAGGTGGAGGTGGAAACAGCCGGATTCTACGAAAAGTTGGTAAATTTCTACCCAACTGCACGGCTACCCCATCCCATAAAACATAACCTACGTAGCTACCACTGTAAGAACCTCAAATACCACAAAAAAACCAGAATATTATTTTCGTATTAAGTATAGATTAAACGCAGACTGATACTAACCTAAATTAAATTCGACCACACTTTAAGTGCATGCGTCCAACAACAAACTAAATCGAAATCAGTTCTGCAGTTTTACAAATAAAACGCGCATATGGACGTCTTAGTGGTATATTTCCAGAATATTAGTATTCTGTTCTCTCTTTCGACTCAATGTAAAATTCTGAATCTCCCACGCTGTTTACAGCACACTCTTTAGGGACATGCTGTAGATCTGCATACATATACACTACAGTAAAATTAACATACAACAATCAATAACCAAGGAAAAATGAAATGAGACTGCTAAGTACAAGGAATACACACTTAACGTTGCCTTCACCCCACTCAGGAAGTCAAGGTCTCTGGGCCTCAAGTCCACCATGCACAGACTTTCAATAGGGCGATGTACTGCTATAAGTAAAAGTGCGTTTCATTGTTTGGAAACCACCACATTCCTTCATGTGTTTAGTCAGCACACATGACGTCTTCCACTAATTGAGCGCCTTATTAATGCTGTAATGCACAAGTCGGAGAAAGTTGTCTCCACTCGGAATGGTACGGAACCGTGCAACACGCTTCTAGCAGAATCGTACACAGACACTTATATAACGAAGAGATTCATAACTGTATATTAACGAAATAATAATAGGATGACTAAATCAAGAAGAATTACATGGGCGATACATAAGGAAAAAATAAGAAATTTATACAACATTTAGGTAGGGAAACTCAAGGAAATGAACTATATGAAACAAGTATTATGTGTGTGTATGTATACGTATATATATGTGTATATGTATTATATAAATAAATAAATATGTATATGTATGTGTATACATGTATGCACACCCCTACACTCATTAGAGTCCCACGATTTTAAAAAAATCCTCTAGAATATATATTGTTAACGCACATTCTTTGAGTGGATTTGGAGGCTCTCTGAATGGTTCCACTTTAAACTGGGCACTGTACAATATATTACATGTTCCACTAAAAATATTGGTCCTAGTTCGTAAAGTGGGAAAATATATCCAAACTTTAAAGACATTCTGCAAAAATCATCATCAAGGCCAGGTTCTTCCAGAAGTAAAACTAAGTTTGGGAAAACCTGGATTAACTTAAAACGTACCTTTAGATTTTTTAAAGGCGGTGCTTACACTGGAAATGGTGCATAATGGTGTTTGATATGGAAAGGAATTAAAAATCCACAGCAGAAAACGGTATTTTATTGATGCGCTCGTAACTTACATGAAGACATCTCGGCATTAGTCTGCAGAAAACTGACAGACAAAAACACTTCAGTCAACGTAGCCGATTACCATCGCAAAACACATCTATAGATTGAAATTACATACCCCACCAAGTGAACGGACTGAGGAATAGCACAATGAGTCTCAAGCAAGACAATCAATTTAGTGGTCGAAATACAAATCCCATACCTTCATTATACGGATTGTTAAACTGTTCAGTTAGATTTCCAGTTTAGTAGAAGTTTATTATTTGATAGACGATTAAGAGGGGAGATGATCGTGACGAAGAGTGGCAGAAGACGTTTAGGACGGTAATGGTAATTGAAACGTGGGAACTCTGCCAGAAATGTCTTAGGAAACCACTACGTCCGAAGGAAAGGACGATACAAATGTCAAACAACCTTCGAAATGGATCTTCGTAATAAGAAATACGCGTTCTAACTCTCTAAGTTCAAATATATTTCTTGAGTTTAAGACAAATTCTACAAGTAATTTTCAGTTTTCGTGTGAGCGGAGTGAATAACAATAGCTCATCATTAGGGTTAAAAAAGTCAGACTTTGCACTCCATAAGTCGCACTAAAAAAACACAATAGTTCCACCTGGTGACAATACCGCAGGATAAACACGTTCAAAGCGGACATGTTCTCACGTACAAACGACAGACTCGGTGCCAATTACCACCACCCGAAGGTCAAAATTTGTGTAGCATCATCCAGCATGAAACAAGGACAGCAATACACGAACAGGTGGTGCTACAAAATGACATAGATTCAACCAAATTTGTAGTCTAGCAGATGGAGAATGGTTATCTCTTAGCTTAGCATTCAGGTTGTTCTAGATTCGAATCTTGGTTCGAAACCCCACTGTGGCGAACAAACATTGTCTCGGCTTTACCCAGTCTGTCCTTGCATATTCTGGTACAGTGGCTTAGGATACTCTACAAACATATCCTTCATATTACTTTCTAAAAACTACTAACATTCATTCTATCATTCGACGTATGCAGTGAAGTATTTCAAACCATCTTAAAATAAAGCAGACAACCAAAAATACACTGAGAATAGACACAGACTTGAAGCTGGCCCTCCCATTAGTACCGCTCAAGGAAACCAAAAGGACAAGGTACTCTTCCGTTCATTCTAGACACAATATTGGATACAGTTTAGTGGTCAGTTTCAGGCTCCCCTGGTTTGAAATAAGGGGTGACGCGGTGACGCAGTTGAGGCACTGCGCTGCAAGCCGGAAGGTCGAGGGTTCGATTCCCGTTTGTGTCATTGGAATCTTTCATTGACATATTGCCTTGGTCGACTCACTCTCTAACAGAAATGAGTACTAGGAATATTTCCTGGGAGCTAATGGCGGTCGGTGCCTAGGGCTGACAACCTTACCATTGTCATGTGCCGACTGTCACGAAATCTGGGTGCCTCAACCTCCTGGAAAACTCAGGGCCTGTCCAGGCCTGTACAGGGATTGCTTTACCTTTACTTTTACCTTTGTCTTTACCTGTTTTGAATAAACTCTTCTCTACCCTGTATAATTTGAAAAGGTCTAGGTGGAACAGTCTGGATATGGTGTTTAGAAGGAAAAGGATATCGTCTAATGACATTCTTTTCGTGGCGACACACACAAACTTTACGTGTCAATGAGCCACAGTTTAACCGCTCGAAAGGCGAAGCTGATCTACACAGTACATATAGTTTAAGAAGATCCAAAGCTTCGACGATATGAACTTGTGCCGTTAGCGGTTATAGTTTCCGACGTGCCAAATGAGCATCGTGAAATAATCCGCAACGGCACAACATAACATTCCACGTGAGCTGCATCTTCAGCAACCGGCTGTGAGGAACTCAAATGTCGTAAATAAAAGTTTGGTTTCTACCTAAACGAATGTAAGCAGAAAACATCGATTATGAAGCTAATTCGGCTAATGGACGCTGTTTACCCTGAGAACTAACAGATATCCTCCAGGCGAACTGTCAATTTACTGAACTCTGACAAAGATGGCATAGGCACTTACAGGTATAGGTATAGGTACAATTATGACTGTTCGTTAGAGGGTTTAAATGCTAAAACGCAAGGAATAAAGTAGCAAACGGAAGACGAATAACAATCGTGCAAGAAGAGTTAAACAATTTATGTGGTAAGCTCTACTACAAAGCTGGGGTGTGAAGAAAAGTTAAGACAGCTTTCGGTCATACCAGTAAATTACAGCTTTATGAAGGTCACGTCAGCTGCAAACAATTCTCCTTCAAAACACACTGCTATGAATTTAAATTTGGGTTTAAAATGTCACAAACATAAATTATCGATGATGAGTAGGCGATAAAACGAATAAAGAATTCCAAAATGAAAAAATAATAATGTAAACTTATTCTTTCTTTCTGGAGCTCTTTTAGTCTTCTTAATATTTTATTATTCCTCTTACGCCTATTTGTTTTCCTTGCACTTCAATCATTATTTTCTTCTTAGCTATCCTTATGTCTCTCACTATTTCTGCTGTCTCTTCCTCTATGAACAACAAATTTCCTTTCTGTATTTTCTTCTTGTTATTTTATGTTTTTCCTTTACTTTGTCGATTTTCTTCTCTTCTCGCTTTCCCTTATTTCTTCCTTTCTCTCGTCTTACTTTTTCTTTCTTTCTTTCTTTCCGACCTACCCCAATATTTAGCCCTCAGCCCCTCACTGTCATCATCTGATCGGGATTTACTTCGTTTGAAGTTTAGAGACGCGGTCAATAGATCTGTGATACTTCAATCCTTGGTCGTGATTAAACGTCCGCTTATAACATATTCATTCATCAGGCATTTTATAGGAGGTTCACAAATATGGTTTAAATTGTTAAATCACATTGATAAAATAATAACCTCCCAAATTTTCATAGGAATTTTTAGAAATAGCGTCTTAGAATGGCTGAAAGAGCGATGATCATAATAGGTCTTGACATAATTCTGCTGTAATTATGAGAAAATTTCAGTGCTGGCTCACATGCCACAAGGTTATTACCTGTAGATTCCTGGCCTATGAATCAGCTAAAACGCGTACAGTTTCAGAATGGTGTTTCTGTTAGGATACCAATCTAAGGCTTCCATATAGAGAAGGCTGATACAAAACAGTGCCCGTCACATCTCTTAATGCCTACTGCGTTAAAAACTTTCCCTTAAGACCTTACCTCTCCTTTTGTCTCATGAAATTCTCACGCCCTCATTCCAAAAAGTAGAGAAGGGCGGAGAGCGGCACGGGGGAGAAATATTCATGGACGACGCCTGGCTACAAGAAATTCACAACGTACGCATGGGTGGGGAAAGGTTTGCAAAGGGTCTTAATATCACAACGCCCTACCAGTCTTCCCTCGGCACCTTGCTTTGCTTTGTTTTGGGTGTTTAGCTCGAAAGTGTTAAGTAAATATAATTCATATTCATGACTCAGGCAGGAAACCAAATTATCATGTTCAATATGCCCTGGAAACTAATGGGTTTTTAAGCTCACGCCTGTGAACTGACATTGTAAAGAACTTTCCTTTTCTAGTACACATTTTCCCAGTTGGTCTAGAGATTTCTTATGATTCAACCTTTGATTGGACATGGTCCACAGCCTGAAAAAGTTCATACCTTCACCGTTCACTTTTTTTTATCGATCTTATCGAGATTTTATTAAACGATCTTGTTACCAATATACAGGATACAACACTTTCTTGTTTTCGTCAATCCTTTCAGGAAAGGTATATATATATATATTAGGGTCTTTTTGCATTTTTCACAATTATACCTACAATTAGCGTCAAAGAAATTAATCGTTCAGTATAAAAATTGATAAATGTGATACAAAAAAATTGTTAATCCAACATTCCATTTACTGCTTTATTTCTTGAACCGTCTTATTGGTTCCCAGTCACAAATTTCGTATCAGTGCCACCTTTCTCAATTGTACCACACGTTTCTTTTACGTCACCTCTTGCATTTCATTGCTGATACTAAGAGAAGCGGGCGCTCGCCTATGTTACTTGCGTCACTATGTACGTATTTTCATTTTTCGTGAATTTTATATTCCTTAAATCAAAATAATCTACACTCTGTAGCAGTTTGTTGTCACACACACACACTAAACTTATATCAAAACATTCTCAATGCTCACACTTTATTAACTAATATATGGCCTAAGTGTGAAAGAAAGACATCAGACTGTTTCCTTCTTAGTAAATTTTGAATTAATTACGCATAAAAATCCCCATTTTTTAAATTTTTGTTATAAAACATTTCTATCTTTTAGTTATCCCTTGTTCTTTCAACGTTAAGGTGTTAATATCATAAACCGCACTCAAAACGTTTGTACATCATAAAGACATTTGTATCAGTTGAGGTAATATGTTCCAAATCAGTGCATTAAGGAACTATTTAAACTCACGTAATATGTAAATTCAATGTAAAGGGACCACTCAACGTTACATCGTAACGGTAAGTGGTTCTTACGTAATTTAACAGTTTATTGTATTTTAATACTCTTCTATGGCTACCCTGATGATGATCGCAAAAGCGATCGAAACATGCTGGTAATTAAAAATATGTGACATAACACGTTTTACACATGCGCATTTGTTGGTTTTATTACATAAGTTTAAATAATCTTAATTTACATTAGCACAGGTACACAATTTTCTTAACGGGACTATAAAGAGTCACATGCCCTAGAAGCGATATAATGAAGCCACCCTGTACTATGCATTGAGACCGAGATGCTTCACGTGTTGGGTAAACCTATCAAATTCCAAGCCACATCTCATTTTATGGCGCGACACACATGCCTCCCTGTGTTCCAAGCTTATTTATTAACAGTTCTCCATACATGACGCTGATATTTCAACAGGTCGTAACAGTCCCAAGTTTCACGATACAAACATTCCTTCATAAAAACATGCAAGTAACCCGTATTCGTGTTCACTCTACATCGCGAAACTATCTCCAGTGGCTCACCCTCTAAATAAAAATACAACTACGTATAGAATTTGTTGTTCTGCATTCTCCAAAAATGGATCACAAACGCTACATATTTTTCGAACGTAAAGTAAGTGTTAAAATCTATTCACATATTCGTAACAGACTCGATACATGGGTCCTTAACCTTCTGAAAACTAAAACTAATCTACATTGTATAAAAAAAATTGGTTTGTAGCGTAGATGGAACACAGTGTTCTTTCAATAGTAAGACCAGACGGGGATAATAGTATAGGGGAAAAATGTAAGAATCATAGGCGATACATTAATAAACTGTGTTAATATTCCGAAGACATTCTAATGTTAAACGTGGCAGTGTAAGTACTAACAGCTAGGGTTTAATGAGTTAATTGCTGCACGCATCAGCATTAAATGGAGATGAGATATGGACTGAAGTTCCAGTAAGCTGAACCGTGTGTGGACAAACTGCATTCCTTTTTAAGCATGTGGTTGGCATGGCCTATGAAAGCACAATTGTGTTTGTCAGAATACAGAGGAAGAAGACGAATGAGGACAATAGAGTTACGAAGAAAAGGAATGGTAGTAATAAAAACGGGGGAAAAAATAATGATTAAAGGAAAATGCAGAAGAAGGACAGGAGAAACAAAAGATGAGGACAACAAGAAGATGGAGAAAACTAAGAAGGAAGATATTTCAAACAGTAGAAAGAAGAAGAAAAATATATACATATTTACTTCGGCCTACGTGTTTATCTAGTGATGGTGTTAGTAGATCAAATTATGGGACAACATAGGGCGAGTTTATTAGTACATAATTAATTTTAAAACGTGGGAAGAAGTGGTTATGGCCTATTTGGTGTATTTTCCCAGCATTTCCCTTAAAGGACTCAGAAAACCACCATAAATTACATCAGTACAGCTAGCCTCCAAGTCGTGATTTGGACCTGCCTCAATACAAAGCAGATCTGCTACCAGTACGGAGTGGCTTTAAGAACTGTACGACTAAAATGAATAAATATCAGGAAAGAGAGGATTGAAAGCTCACAACGGAGCAGTACAAGAGAACGGAGAATAATAACACAGCGAGACAGGCAATATATGTCAGCGTTGGCGTTCACGTAACAACTGCTGCCGTGGAAAAACATTCTGAGTGTACGTCTGTAGCCTTAGTTATCTATGATGCAAAGCGCATGCACTGTATTATACTGTCAGGTATGGCCTGTTTGTCTCACCATATTTTTACACATTATCTCACACGTGGCACAATTTTCGTAAGACAAGTCTTTGAACATAAAATATGTTTTGATTTTCCCAACAAATCTTGTCTAAAACAGTTCTCATTCCAAGAAGAATTCTGCTAGATATTATCATGTGTACTTAGGTCGTCGTGTAAACTACCCGTCATTCTTATCAGATTTCAGTCAAATCGAATTTTCTCGACAGATTTTCAAAAAAAAAAAAATTCAAATGTCATATTTCATGAAAATCCGTCCAGACACGACGAAGCTCATAGTCCTTTTTCGCAATTTTGCGACAGCGCCTAAACACAACTCAGGGGGAGGAGGAAGATGAAAAGAGGAGTCGCTGTGGATTAAGGTGAAGTAGAATAAAAAATTGCAGTCCTTTTACTTGGCCTCCAAACACGTATTATTCAGATAAATGCGAGTCTATATAATGTAGGCTTATTTCTTCCTGAGATTTCGGTCTGAAGGTTTAGGTTATTATGTAGGAAGTAGGTATAAAAGGGTCTGATCTGACTACGCACGTTCAATTTGAAGGAAGTACATAGATACTAATACAAAGAGACCGTGTATCATATTAGTAACGCTCAAGAAGCTGGTCTTTGTTGAAGTTAAATGATTCAGCAGGTGCTGATAAAGGGAAGCTTATTTCTGATACCTCGGTCAGTTCTGTTGAAGAGTAATGGCACCAGCCTGCACTTTAGGCAACCAAACTAACGCGATACTACGGGGACTGAAGACAACCAGCAAGAAGGTTACTCTGGTAACAAAGAGAAACCATGCACACCATTTTTCTTATTCATAATGTTCACGTTTATATGTCAATTGCTGCTTTGTCATGAGGTACAGGCAGCAAGTTTAAACATAATACGGCAAATCCATGAAACACTATAATTATTATAAATATTTTTAAGCTTTAATAATTACTAAATTTTAAATGGTTAAAAGGCACAGTGATGATAAACAACATAACCGCCCAACGAAAAACACCGTCAGTTGTTTCATATTCAAGTTGTTTACATTTGGTCCAAAATGTTTTGCCCCATTTTAGAATATATTCAGACGCATGCTGAACTTCTGATGACAGTGTTAATAAAAATCCAACCAGATGCAACAGCATGCAGATATTTATTTACTGCAAAGTCACTCTACATGTTTCGGGTGTCACAGCACCCATCATCAGGAGTGCTAAAAACTGTAACCGCAGCCTCCGGTACAGGTCATAATATCAGTTCAGCTACTTCCCTCCAACGTGGCCTGATCGGCCACTTTGGAGGGAAGTAGCTGTACCAGTATTATGACCTGTACCGGAGGCTGCGGCTACAGTTTTTAGTACTGAAGATTATGGGTGCTGTGACACCCTAAACATGTAGAGTGACTCTGCAGTAAATAAATATCTGCATACTGTTGCATCTGGTTGGATTTCTATTAACACTGAATTAGGATGCACGGAACCATGAGTTTAAAATTTCTGATGACAGATTAGTTCTAACGACTTTTAAAATGACCTACAGTAAGATATTCGATTTATATCAAGTGTATTCAAGCTAATAGTATTATGCTTGTTAATTCTTACTGCTAGTCATTCTATAGGATAAAATGTAGGTGTACAGGACACATATACTTGCATATGGACACTTGTTCGTGTAATAATCCCCCGCTCTCCTACTCCTGTCCATGTACCTTCACGATACGAAAACCTCAAATCCCACATATCAGCGTATTTATGAAGGTGCTTCGTTTGCATTTTCATCGAAGACCGACCCACGTGCGAAAATATGAGACAAATACGCAACAAAACCAGAAGACCTTATTTTCGACATATTAATTCACAGAAGACCTTAGTGTTCTCAACACTGGAAATTTCCATTCCTACAGATATACCTAAAAACAAGACTGGTCCGGTAGAGGGTTACATAATGCATTCCGATGTAATACATGTCCTTGTCGTCACATGCGATGTGTGCGACGTCACTGTACACTCGAGATGTCGCGCCACAACTGTTACAACACCGCAACACCTCTGGATTAAAACAGGCCTGTGATTTCCTACGGTAGGTTATAACGTCTCGCAGTGAATTAGCTGCTTACAGTTGAATTACTCGGTGTACAATTGTACACATAACCATTACAACAATAATATATGTCTGTATTTAGTGTGAACAATATTTTATTGACTTTCAGGAAATTGTTTGAGCGTTCTCAATAACTGAGAGGCCAATAAACAGAATATCCTAGCTGCTTTCCACATCCACGCCTAATCTGTAAAGCCAGACTTTGTGGCACACCCAGCCTCCTATTTCATTGGAACCGAGTCATATTTCCTTGTGGCAAAGCGGGCGGGGCGTGAAGATGACTATTCGCCCATGTCTACGGCCAAGATTAAAAATAAATGGAGCTCTATCTCCACTCCCCTATACAGCTTTGTTGCGAATCTGTAGGGATAACTTTACTTTTTCAGATCTGTAAGCACTAACACGTGGGTACCATACTGATGTCGCAATCTAGTCGGAAATGTGGCCTTCGTTAGTTTTCGTTTCGTCTCTGTGTGGAGCCAATGCAAATAGTTTTGTGTGTCATTTATGATATACGTGACACACCAATGTTTGACTTTCTCTAGCACTAAGCAGGTGTGTTTAGCAATAATTCTGCGGTTGTGTATCCAGGAGTTCCAAACTCAAATTCCGGCCATCTTCATGACTAATACACAACACGACAAATTGTCACACGTTTTCGATAAAATACTATGCGGTACAAGTCGTCCATTACTACAACAAAAAAAGAAGCAGTGACATGCACAGTTCCTTATTCTCTAATTCCATTTGTATGTACAACAATAAACTTATAAAGCAGTTTGCGATAATGACGTTAATTAAGAGATTACATTTTTATTGAGATAAACCATCACATTCTCACGTGATACCCGGCCTCTCTCTTCCAGTTCTGACAATATCAAATAATGAAACGTACTATTTAAACGTACACGGAGCTACAAACATGGTTGTTCGTGATGCTAGTTTTCTGAATCCAGCCTGGTAATTAACACATCACAATACTCGTAAATGTCAAAACGTTAAGAGTACTATAATGTTACCACGACCGTAGTGGCAAATGTAATTACCGAAATGTTTCGTTGATTCCTGCAGTACCTTCACAGACCTTTAAAGTACCACAAAATTCTTCTACTTTTAAACCTTACCTACTCTCAGCATTCACGTCGTATCTTTGCATCTAATAGGATACTGCAGTTCCAACAATCCATGTATCGTTAAAATTTCGCTAGACATTTTCTCAACCGAAAATGCCTACATATACAATAGAGCAGAGTCCTGCTTATACCACAATATGCAATCAGATGGTCAAGCAAGTTCCTCGAAATTTCCTTCTTGTGCTCGTTAAAGTTTGCAAATGGAGCCTATCCTGAATTAAGTCTTAACTCTCCCCAAACTATTTTATCTACTCCATTTTTAATATTATCGCCTCATGTACGAATAAATCTTCCCAGTAAAGCCCTCCAGTTTTCCGTATTAATATTCTTTGCCTTTCCTTACCGCACCCCCTTTGGTATATGCCCAATCCATGGCAACTATTAACAGTACCTGACGAACAGTTACAAATTATTATATCCTTCTACGAAATATTCTCCACCTTCCTTTCACCCCCCCCCCCCCCCCCCCCTCCCCCCCTACCCCCCCCACTTAATCCCCCGCCGGTCTTACCTTTACCCGAATTTAAAATGGGACTGAATTTTTGGGGTGTTTTTTTTTTTATATTTCTTTTTTTTTGGGTGTTT
>Ga0136643_10009736_pt1 | contig 14154 bp, 8 predicted proteins | sample TergutLab28metaG_FD_96883 | JGI IMG/M metagenome (GOLD analysis project Ga0136643, IMG submission 96883) | Labiotermes labralis P1 segment gut microbial communities from Petit-Saut dam, French Guiana - Lab288 P1 (version 3) (version 3) | ecosystem: Host-associated > Arthropoda: Insects >... | reverse complement strand
TATGTCGTCGGCCCTCCTCTGGGGGGTGTTTTGATTGTTTTGCTTTCTCTTTAATGTGGGGGGGGGCATTATTATTCCACCCAAAATGCGTGGGGGGGGGGGGGGAAGAGATAGAGACTGTAAAACGGACTAAACCGGATATACCTTCCACTGACATTGCTTCCATATTGTGCTCCTTTACGTAGCCATTGACATTTAATCTTTATTCCTGCATGACTCTCAGATCGCTCATCATAGGTCCTTATACCGGTGCACTGACAAATATTGTATGCTTTATAGTAAATGGCGCACCAACACAGTTTTCTTTTTTTTTTTTTTTGCGTTATACATACGAATTGCGTGAAAGTAACACTAAGACATCATGGGGAGTAAGTCTGTTAGATAGGCACCGACAACCTACTACGTGCAATTTTTGCGTGTGACAGTTGGTCCGCAAGAAGAATGAGATGGGCAGGGCGTGTGGCAAGAATGGGGGACAGGAGATGTGCATACTGGGTTTTGGTGGTGAGACCTGAGGGAAAGACATCACTTGGAAGACCTGGGCTTAGATGGGAGGATAATATTAAAAAGGATCTTAAAGAAGTGGGATGGAGAGGCATGGACTGGATTGATCTAGATCAGGATAGGGACAGGTGGCGGGCACTTGTGAATGCGGTAATGAAGCTTCGTGTTCCATAAAATGCTGGGAGTTTCTTGACTAACTGAGGACCTGTTAGCTTCTCAAGAAGGGCTCTGCTCCATGGAGTTAGACAGTTAATGGCTGGTCCGATATTTAGGTACCTATCCACCAGAATGTACAGTCTAACATCCCTAAGACACTTTCCTTCGTATTCGCTCTCATAAGAACCACGTGTCTTTTATAAATGGGATTTAGAATGTCCGCGCTTTCATCTGAAACTGTTACTGACTTGTGGCAGCAAAACTGCTGCGTTAAAGTTGGTTTAGAATGAAGCTGACAGCAGCTTAGCTGGTCAAGAAATTTCTGTCTTTCATGCAACCTTAAGGTTTGTTGCTGTGTTCACTGCTCCCTGTTCTGAGGTATTGGAACTGTGTTTGCACATAAAAACGTCGTCTACCTAAAGTTCATTTTAAGCTTATACTTCCATCTACATTTAGGTCTTTCAAGTTTTGACTAAAATTTGTTATGCATTTCTCACAGGTCCCCTGCTTAGTACTTGCTTTGAAGAAATCAATGTACATCTTCCGATACATCTGATGTCTACTCAGCAGTACTAGACACCTTTTATGAAGTGGGGATAGGTTTTATTCGAATTGTCTCAGACAGCAAATTTACTGGCTTCCGGTTGGTTAACTGTGTATTGTTTCCTGGGAAGAGCAGGGATTTTTGTATTCACCTCCACGTCCAGACCGGATTTGGTACTATTTCACGCTACTAAACCAACGAAATATACGAACCTGTTCCTACAGTATCGGTTTGATCCATTCACTTTGATACAAATGTAGTTAATTGTTACTGGGAACTGCCTTCACATTCACTTAAATCTAATTGCTGCATTTGTTTTATGCATTTTTACTATTATGTTTTTGTATTGATAAATTTCACTTCCTTGTTGGGCAATGGTAAGCTTTATATTGTTCGTTCCTTGCATTACCGATCCCTATTTCACGACACTGAAACAACAAAATGCATTAACTTGTTCTGGTTCCGGTACCGCGGTGGAAATCCGCCGGATCGTGAAGCTCTGTAAATTACCGATATACCGAGGTAAGCCGGCCGTAGCAGTATTGCTTCGAAAACTTACTCGGGAGGTACCTGGTTTGAATCTGGCTCGGAACATTAGACCACGACAGCACACATCCATATGCTGCTAATTCATTGGTCACTAGTCGGTCCACTATTCGACGCTACTGACAGCATCATTTAATAAGCCGTCAGTAAATGCGTGTGGCTATAGCAGTGCCGACGTTGAGAATGCATGGATCTCTCCGTAACATACATACATACATACATTACATTACATTATATTACATTTAATTACATTACATACATACACACACACACACACACACACACACACACATACATACATACATACATCTATCTTCATGGCTTCATGATTAATTGGTCACAGAGACATGTATTTATAAGTATATTATTTTCAGATGGGCATCGCCGTTAATTGGGAAAAATGAATTAAAAATAAGAAAACGTTTTGTAGAAATGGAAAACTTTGCTAAAAAGTTCGGACTACAGTTAAACCAAGAAAAGACAAAGTATATGATAACGGAAAGGAAAAGCAGTTTAAAAAATAATAAAATAGGACATTTGAATATAAAAAAATTACAAATTTGAAGGAGTGGAAAATTTTAAATATTTAGGAGTCATACTTAATGAAGATAAAAGTAACAAAATACACTTGCAAGAAAGAATAAAAATGCTAACAAAACATATTTTATGCTACAAAAATTTTTTGTAAATAAAAACGTATCAAAGAAACTAAAATTAAGATTAAGGAGCACAATAATAGACAAAACGTTAACTTATGCATCAGAAACTTGGACACTAACAAAGAGAGATAGAAAACAATTGAACATTTTTGAAAGGAAAGTGTATAGAAGAATTTTAGGCCCAGTGTATGACAGTGAAAAATAAAATTGTAGGCTATTAACCAATAAAGACGTTTATGCATGTGTTAAAAAACCTACTATAATAGAGACAATAAGGTTAAATAGATTACGTTGGTTTGTGCATGTACAGAGAATGGAAGAAAACAGAATTCCCAAAAGGGTATTATATATGAATCTGGGAACAATATTGAGAGGTAGACCAAGAAATAGATGGCAAGATGAGGAGAGAGAGGATGGAAGAATAGTTGGTGGAGAAGGGTGGCGGGAGAAAGTACATAACAGAGAGGAATGGAAGAAGCTCTTGAGAACGGCAAGGAATCGTCGCATTCTGCACATACCAGTGGAATGAATGAATGAATGAATCGCCGTTTTTAAATTATCAGTTAAATCTAAATGTGTGTCTAATAATTTTGTGTGTCTGTAACGTGAACAGGGGAACCTGAATGTAAAAATACGTCGTCGCCAGTAAAAGTGGGACGTCGTAATCCGTGGTAGGAAAGAATCCGTTAGTCTCTCGCTTTCTCGCATTATGTCGGGAACCCGTGGGGCTAAATTTAGCCGTCTTTAGTCTGTAGATTCAGCAGGCTGCAGTCGGCGTCAGTGTTCGACCTAAAGCAACGTCATCCGGTTACCATCAGCGGCATCCTGCAGCGGGTTAAAGAATTAACCAGGATCCCGAAACAGGCTTGTGGTATAAATTGTGCCTCGTGTCGAGCAGTGGCCTTCATCCTACCAATTGAAGCCACTTCACATCTGTTTGCAGGATATTCAATATCGTTGTGCATTAGGGCTATAGTGCCAACACTTAGTGCTAGGATTAGAATGTCAATATGGGACTGGTGAATGTGATGTTAGAAAGAGCACCACACTGTGGAAAACGTAGTCGTCTTCCGATTTGTGCATTAGTATACAGATTCGGCTTTACACACTCGTTGGAATGCAAGGGACTTTTTTTTTGTGTCAGTTCAGGAGCATCCTTCTCACTGACCGTTCGTTGTCCTCTGTGCTTTCTGTTATTCATATTGAGTGACCGTTACTTTTGTGGTTTTATGTCCTTAATCAGCTTTTATCTGTCATTTTTTTGGCGCGTTCGCAAAATTGCGAAAAGCTACTGTTAGCTTCGTCATGTCCGTCCGTCTGTCCACAGAGAATAACTCGACTCCCACTGGAAGAATTTTCATTAAAATTGACATATGAGTATTTTTCGAAGATATGTTGAGAAAATTCAACTCTCATTAAAATCAGACAAGAATAAAGGGCACTTCACATGAAGACCGATATGCATTTATGATCATATCTCGCATAATTCTTCTCAGAACGAGAAATGTTCCACACAAAACTTGTAGAGAAAATCAAAACGCGCATTTGTGTGGTAAATAACTTTTTTCCTTAAAATCTTGTCTTTAATGAGGTCATTTGGAAATATGCAGTAGAATCAGGCAGACTGCAGATGGCAGTATGATACGGCACATGCACATAGCGTGCTGGAAACTAAGGCTACAGGCACACACGCAGAATATGTAACACTTATCGCTTTTCCACGGTCACGGTGGTTACGCGAACGCGCCTCAGTGTTACGTTATACGTACATTGCCTGTCTTCTTGTCATTTTCGAAATCATATCGGATACACTTACTGATATGTTTATCTCCACCGTGTCCTTTGCATTCCGGCTGGATGTGTTGTGTTAGATACACAGGCGTAGACATGTTTGTGTTAGTATGATACACAGATGATGAACGTTGTTAATAATAATGTCAGGGGTGCCGAGATCCCAGGTGTCAGATCGCCATGGTGACTGAATTTTGTACGGCTGTGTTTAATAGTTGTGGGTCCACAGTACGTAACCTGCTTTGTGTCATCCATTTGTCGCCTGGAACTTTTTAAAGCTTTTGTGCCCTTGGATATTGTTATTGTGCTTATTTTTAAACATTTAATGCACATATATTTCCCGTTCAACAAGATCTTTTTTAATTGCCATCGATATAAAAATTACACGAAAACAAATTTTGTTTACACTAAAATGCCAGCGTTCAAAGGAAACATTCGACTGTGAGATTACAGAATTTTTTTTTATTCGAACGTTGCAGAGTCGCTGCAGATTGATTTATGTGTTATAACCTTTCATTTACACCACTATTATAAGTGTCTTTACATTACGACTTTAGTAGAAAGAGATGCCTTTTTTTGCATGCCTTGTTATATCCAAATGAACTTAACATATTTCCTATTAAACTCTTTGATTTTCATTTCCGAAAAAGAAAATGGTGCTGTAGTACTAATTTGCATTTCGATAGGTAGGCCCGGTGCATAACCAGGAGCTGTATTCCTGTGCCTCAGAGCAGTAGACTCCCATGTATACTTGTGGTAAATCTCAGCGTTAATCCGTCCATATCGTGACATCCAGTAGTTATAAACAAAGTTTGCGATATTTAAGTAATGCAGTCCGTGGGATTCCTAAGCCCCCCTTCCCCATCATAAATAGTTCATAATAATGTTTTCAAGCAAGATAAATGATTATGAAGGAATAAATCGGTATTCACTGGGACCTATAATCGATTCTGACAATATACTTTACTTCATTCCTCTAATTCGAAGTAATATCGCCGAGGTATTTGTGTGATGTGCGAAGCGCACAGAAATAGCTTTCAGGCCTTGGCATTTGTCCAGTTGGTACTAGAGAGAATTAGCATTTCATTGCTGGAGCAGACAGTGATGAAAGAATTCCACATGAGGATTCATCTTTGGTGGTAATCGAGCTTTCTGGTTTAGTATTGCGTTCAGATGAGTGAAATCAAGATTCTGTGGTTCTTATCATTCAAGTCTCGTGTTGGCGGAGGTGTTAAGTGTTCGCCCGTCACGGAAGATTTCAAATGCAGTCGTGTCGTAGATCAACCCATTCCGAAACAGTCTCCCTGCTTATGTGTCTGGTCTGGTAGAAGTGTAAGTTGTTTTTAGTGATGCGGGAGATAGGGCGTGGTGGTAGCGGCAACGGGAAGGAACGTGGTGCCGGCGTCACTGTGGCAGCGGCGGTTGCCGTTCTGGAAAGGCAGCAAGAAGAGCAGAGACGCACAGCGCCGCCAGTTCGCCATCGACTACATGGTGATTTAAGTCGAACTACCGAGGCAGGGATATCGAGGGACTCCTCTGATTCCAGTGTCGGCAGTGTTGGGGAGACAATCGCGCGTCTGCAAAATAAATACAGCGCTGGCGGTGTAGCCGGTAATGTGTCGTCTCCGGTGGACGCAGAACACAAGCACAGTGCTGACGCAGAGCACGTCACTAGGCCGAAGCTAAAGGAATTTACGTCTGCAAGAACGAAAGAGCCGGACAAATCTGACGTTAAGGCGAATCGTGTATTGACAGAAAGAGAAAGAGGTGTGAACGAGATCCGTAAGTCGCCTTCCACTAAAAATATTTCCTCCTTGGTGCGTAATAACTCTGTAGCTTCGACACTGAAAACAGCAACTTTTTCTTCTTCGGATGCGAACACACAAGACGTGCGGAAGTGTGCTGGTGCAAAGCTGTCCACCGGGGATACCGGAAGGGACCCAGCAGTTTGGCAGCGGTTATCGTCCGCGAAGGATATTCTGGATCACTGCGATGATTGTAACGATGATTATTTAGGAGCTGCTTCTTTAGGGAATGAGACTTTACACCATCCGCAGTTCTCCGTGGAAGGATCTACAAATGATGGTAACATCCCGCCTAAGCGCCCTCGTGTGATACAACTCCGAGATGCTGGTAGCAAGGACAATAGACCGAAATCCAATCCAGAAGTAACATCGGGGCCAGGCCGACAACGGGCACAGAGTGCAGGGGGAGCAGAGGGTCCTCTTTCGAATAGTTCCAGTGTGAAAATAGCTTTGGAGTACCCTCCACCACCGCCATCATCACCACCGGAGTACGACAGCCGTGGTTCCCCCTTCACAGGTGGAACTTCTCCGAGCAACTCCCGCTGTATCCTGGCCGCGACAGAGTCTCTAGGTAGCTAAGATACATGCATGGTCGAACTGTAAGTTACTAATAAATAAGAAACACCTTGCGAGATTTGGGGATGTTACAGGGGTGGTGATTAAGACTCGGGTCTTGTGGGGTGTGGGATAGAGCTTGTTCGGAGTTGTGTCATCGTGTTAGCCGAATTGATAGGAACCTGGCTGCTTCTGCTTCAAGCTAACCCTATTGCCCTCGATGTGGAGGCTTTCAACCAGAGAACACGGTGTCTGAACTCAGAAGATCGCACTAAATTGTCATCGCTGTTCAAGTCTCAGAACACGTCCATTGAAATTTTTAAAGTTGATGCAACAAACAGGCGGTAATCAGATTATCCATAAATGTACAGTGTGCGTTTACTACGGCACCTACAAATTATGGCGCTGCGATCGTCTTCATAAAAGTGAGCAGGACTAGACTAGTCCTTAGCAGCGTCATATGTTGACAACTCTTTGTATGTATACTTATATTAAAATTAGTTCATAAGAAATTTGCATGTGGAGTCTTGCTTGTTGCGTGTGCCGTAATATGGCGAAGGTGTTGTGTTTGTGTCAGGTTACATTTGCTTAATTTTAACGCTTTCGAAGTCATTAAACTTAATTTAATATTTTAGTTCGTAATGATCTAATGCACTGCAGATGGCCTGGCTGTATTCGTACCGTGTGTACTTTTCCGAAAGGTTTCTTGTTTAATATCTGAGATATTCAAATGGTGGTCGTAGTTAGGTCTTTACACCGTCAAGTGTGTCTTATTCCGACATTTCGGCGCAACGCTATCACAGTTTTATGGTGACTGTTAGTTTCAGTTTCGGTTGGATACGTCAGCATTTCGGCATCAACCTGAACCAAATTCAGTGACCGTGAATGTGGAGGTAGTACGTTCTTTCGAAACGTCAGAACAACCGAAATATACTACGAGGTGTAGAAACCCAAAAGACTACCATCACTGGAAGAAAAGCGGCCTTGAAAAACTTAAAAACAGTTACATCTTAGGTGCTGTTTTGATACCTGAGTGAGGTAAATATGGCGAATGGTCTGTTTTCAAAATGAACGAGTTTCTTTGTACTGTCACTTCCGAAACTGGTACTTCAGGCTTGGCTTGCAACGGAAGTGGCATTCCATTATACTGCTTCGAATGCCTGTACTGGAAATATCCAACACTAAGACAAGCATGTCGGAACATAACCTCATATGGAGGGTAGAAGGTGGTATGAGGGTATTGTGGAGGATATTTGCCCCTAAGAGGGGGGAAGTAACAGGGGAACGAGGCTACTTGTATAGTGAGGAGCTTCATATTTTGTACGCTTCACCATACAACATCAGGATGTTGTAATATAAGAATGTGTTGGTCATGTAGCACGTGAGTGTGAGATTAAAAATGTATAGAAATGCTTAGAAAATTGTTGTCGGAAACCTGAAAGGAAGATACCTCTTGGTAGACCAAAGCGTGTGTAATAATGTAAAATTCAGACGAGAGTTGGAGAAATATGTCGATCGAACGTCTGCTTCCTACTGGAAGGTCCAGGTTTAAATCCTGGGAGGTATCCTTCATAGCAAATATTCGTCTGGCTCGGGATATGATCCAGCGGTGCGCTTTTGTGAACGCGGTGATGGATATTCGATTTCTCTGGTAGTCATTGTTTTAACTGGCATGCATCATTTGTCATATGGGCGGACCGCTGAATGGCTACGGTTTGTACGAAAAGCGAGCCGTCAGGAAGTGACAACGATAATGGCAAGATAAAATAAGGTACCCTGTTTAAAAGGCGGGGAAATTCTTTACTAGTCCAACGACGAGGCTCTGATTAAAATGCGGGTTTAATATTTCGTTGGTCGTTTACCAGAAGAGATGAGACTGGAGTATTGACGGGATTATACGGGGTTTGTGGAACACAGTTCTGTGGAGAATTCTTCCTTCTCTTTTTATTGTTCTCGTACCGAAAAGTTCTTGTATCATTGGATTTTTCATTATTCTTTGTTTTTGTATTGTGGTCGTTAAACTAAGACAGTGGAGCGTATTTCCCTACGGTATGGAAGAAATACTGTGCCTCCCTTGTAACGCAGATGATGGGGAACTGCTTATTGCTGCATTCCTTAAATCCAGCACGTTATTCATAGTTGCCCTTGGGCTGTATAACCATTAAATTCGTAGCGCTGAAATATTTATTATGTAACTCAAATTTATTACAAGAACATTCTTTGTTTGACAGACATTCATATAGCTGTAGACTTATTTAGATTCGAGGTGGTATGTGTCGGTACAGGGACAAGGCTAGGGGCTGAACGGCAGAGGAATCTAAGTTCGATTCTCGTTAAGGACAAGTGATGTATTTCTTCTATAAAGCGCCCAGACCTGCCCTCTGGTTCTCCCAACCTTCTGTTAAATGGTTACTGTCGGCTTATTTCCCGGGACAAAGCGGCCGGTGTGTGAAGCTGACCATTCGCCTTCATATAGAACCGATGGTATAAGTGGAGCTATTCCTTCACTCCCCCATGTTCCTTCATGGCGTAGAAGGGGAAATATTTTACCTTTACTATATTATTTTTTTATTCATGATTTATTTAATGAAGTCAGAAATTCAGACTGTTGTGTCGAAGGGCGGCGTGACGGGTGGGTAGTGGATCAGAAAGGCGATGTAAGGAAGCGGGCGTATTCTCGTTTGGTGGCCTATGTCGACATTACTGTGGACGGACCGAGGAAAGCCACGAACAGCGTTTAGTAGGTAACAGGACTGAATTTGAACCCAGGATTTCAATCGCCTCCGACGTTGTAAAGCAGAGAGCAAGTTACGGTCTTTCCTATCGCTCGTTTATCCAACATATTTTGATCCAGTTTGCGATGTTACGAAAATTCGAGCCAGAGAACGTCTTCGGACACATTGGATTTAAGGAATGCCCTCCTTTTCTTGCGGACTGAAATTAATTTCCTTTTGAATTGTTTTTGAAGCCTAAAAGTCCTGTAAATCAGGGGCGCACAAATCCCAGGTAACTAAATTTTGTACGTTGACACCTTGTGTCTGTAGGTCCCCAGTATGCAACTTGCTTCTTGTTACCGCTCTGGCGCATAGAATTTTTCGTTGGTTTCAAGATTTCCGGAAAATTTGCTTACGCGTTGTCTAAGTAGTACTTATACATTGTAATTTCCGGCTCACAATAAACGCACTGCTTATCCGTTATGATGACTGATCTTTTAATGCCGCTGTTGTGAGAATCATACGCAAGACCATATTTAGACAAGACATCCCCGTTGTGTATTGATCTAATAATTAATACAGTGGTGTAATATAGTCTAACACAACTTTATTACGCGAGCGTTGTGTTATTGGTTTAATGTAAACGAAATCTCGTCGTTTAAATGCGTTGTAAATTATATATTCAATCTTTTAAGTCAAAACCTGAAGATGGCTCATACAAGCCGAAACATGTAGCTATGCTCTCTTAACATTTTATAGCCTAAAACTTACTTTATGTACCACCAGCTTTAACATACAGAAATTCTGTATTCTGCCCACAATGCATTTATGTGTTTTGCGTTGATCTCAGAACAAACAGCGATTATTTCTATTTACAGAATTAACTTATCGTTTTTTATAACCGAAGCAGAGAGTGTTTACTGCGCGGTACGAACTGGGTCTCTAAATCAGACATACAGTTTCGTCTTTAAAGGGTTAAATGTTCATGTAATAAATTTATGTTAGACTGTGTTACACCACTATATTAATTATACGAAAAACCATATTTACGCTGGGACAAAGTGTGGAATTTTTAGCTGCAGAGCAAGTGGTGCTTATTATAGCCATTATTCGTGAAAGGTTCAGGAATTTGTGACACGAAATTTATCGATTCCATTTTAGTGTGAAATACTTTGCTAGGCAAGTAGAAGCTTCGTACACTTTATTGTGGAACTCGTGAAAGAATACAGAAGGAGGAACTGTAAACGAAATGTGGCCACATGTGTGCCTTTCGAAGGCTGTCAGAACCGATTATGTCACTTTAGAGTTGTATTTACTGGTTAGTGTCTTGTATGTTTTTACAAGTAGTTGCCATATCGGCGCCCTGTTATATGTCCATTGTTTAACGGGGCTTTTGAAGTTATGGCTCTCGTAGCTTGAGGGAGAGAAAATATGTGAATTTATCGAGTGAGGAGGAAAGGAGGTTTCTGCACTGCATCGGGCTATCAGAATCTCGAACGATCTCTTCTCAAGTTCGAAAGTTGTGTCTCCGACGGTGTACTTAGGGCGGTGGTGCTGTGCAAAACTTTGAGGCTGTAACCGACAGATTTAACGTAGGTGTGTGTTTCTTACTTGCGTGAAAATTTGTGTACAAAATAAAATGAGACAACAGATGTAATAGAGCAGGTTCCCAAATATTAGTGATTGCTTTGGCCTGTAAGACAGTAAACAACATCGGGATCCATTTTCTGTGTAAAACACAATTTTATTCCAAGAAGTTATGAAAATACCAGTAATAACAAATATAGAATAAGCTCAGAAAAGGACGAGATGAACACCGTTTTATTTTTAATAAAATGGAAACAATTTTTGTAAAAAAAATGTATATTTTAGGGGAAGAACGAATAAATTGGACCACTTTCTAAATGAGCCAGTTGGCCTAGACTTTGCCAGCAATGGCCTTCAGTCTGGTTGCAAAAAGGCGAACCGCGTGGAACAATTTTGCTCCCACTAGACTATTTTCATAAAATTTTGATATTAGAGGAGGTTTTTTTTTCGAAAACTTGACGAGAAAATTTGAGTTTTATTAAAATCTGTCAAGAATAACAGGTACTTTACATGACCTATGTAAATTTGTAATAATACCATGCTGCATTCTTCTAAGAATGAAATGGTTCAGATAAAAGTTGTAGCGAAATATAAAAACACGTATTTTATATTCAGTAATTTTTTTCCGAAAATTGTACTGCTTATGTGATAATGTGGACATATATGATAAAACTATACAGGCGACAGATTACAATGAAATACCTTCTTATAATAAAACCAACTAGATACACTAATTTCTCAAATTTATTTTTGCAATAAAACTCTCCATGTTTCGGAGAGTTCCTCTGTCCATCATCAGGAGTTCTTCACTGTACACACAGCAATGGTATATGTCATACAGACAGCTTGCGAGCAGGATCAGGCCGGAACTGCAGTTCCGTCCTGATCCTGCTCGCAAGCTGTCAGCAAATCTGTATGACATATACCAGTGCTTTGTGTACAGTGAAAAACTCCTGATGATGGACAGAGGAACTGTCCGAAACATGTAGTTTTATTCCAGATGTAAATTTTGAGAAATTAGTGCATCTAATTGGGGGGGGGGGACCGCGCGGTGGCACAGTGGTTAAGGTGCTGTGCTACAAGTCGGAAGGTCGCTGGTTCGATCCCAGCTGGTGTCATTGGAATTTTTCACTGACATAAAATCCTTCCGATCGCACTATGGCCCTGGGGTCGACTCAGCCTCTGACAGAAATGAGTACCAGGAGCATTTTCTGGGGGTAAAGGCGGCCGGTGCATAAGGCCTTACCTTACCACCATCCTGTGCCGTTGTCATGAAATATGGGAACCTTAACTTCCTAGAACCCCCTCGGCCACTCCAGGTCTGTAATGGGACTGCGTAGTGCATTTAGTTCGTTTTATTATAAGAATAAGAAATGAAATACCTCTAGTGCGCTTTGCATGCTGGATGACTAAGGCTAGAATACAGGCATATACTCGTACGCGTAGTAAGCAAAAACTGTTACTCGAAAGCGCCTCATTATTAAGTTTGCCTCTCTTGTCGTACCAGTGCACGGACTGTGACGAAACTTTCTTAAGTTTTGTCGTCAGTGCCACCCCAGCGCCATACTTTCAAACATTCTGCAGTTAGCAATAATATGGCCGACGCGCGACACTAAAAACACCTACTCTTTGTAACTGGTTTATGTGCACCAGTAGAGCTAGGAGAGATGTGCAACTGTGACAGGACGGTAGTTTAGTAGAATACATCGTAATAAAATGGCGGCGGTGTGCAATTTTTCTTTAATTCTCAGTTTGCAGAGTGAGAAATTCGGTACGGACGCACATTATAGACGTATGTATATTTATGTATGCATTAGCGTAGCTAAGTTTAAGGAGTTGAACAAGTGATGACAACGCTAACGTTTGAGGTTATGTCCAACATGTGTATTTAAATTACTGTACGGGAAGTATGCATAAGTAGTGACTTCTTTAAAGAGGAAATGAAATATAATAATAATAATAATAATAATATGAGTAATAATAAGTTCGAAACCCCTCTGAACTCTTAAACCGAGGTCCTGGGTTTAAATCACGGACCGGAAATGAGATATATTCACTTCCCTCCTTCCGCCCGTCAGACAGTCGTGAATAATTCAGGCATGATGTCTTAGATTAGGTAGCGACTGCTCCCTTCTACATTCTTTGCACCGTGGTGATTTTGTATAATACTGCTTTCTGGGATATGACAACGTGTAGTCTGGTAGAATTGCAGTTAATTGTAAACCTTTTAAGACCCAGTGGCTACTTTATGCACCACAAGGTGTAACATTAAAAAATTACATGTTCGGCCCACACAGTCTATTTGTGTGATTTTTATGGATCTCAAACTAACAGTGACTTTTAGTGATCCGTTATTCGGTGCTTTCGCAAAATTATGAGAGGCGATTATTAGCTTCGTCATGTCTTGCCGTCCGTCCGTCCGCATGGAACATCTTGGCTCCCACTGGACCGATTTTCATGAAATTTAATATTTAGGAATTTGTATACAACCTGTCCAGAAAATTCAAGTTTTATTAAAATCGTACAAGAATAACTGGTGGTTTACTTGAAGACCGGTACACAATTTTCTTTATCTATCTTGCTCATTTCTTGTTAGAATGTAAAATGTTTCAGACAACCGTTGCAGAGAAAATTAAAACACACATTTTATGTTCAGTAACTTTTTACTCGAACATCGTGTCGTTTATGAGATAATGTGTAAAAATATTGTAGAGCGGGGCAGTTTACAGATGACGATTGGCGCAAGCGCATTACATGCCAGATAACTAAGGCTGCAAACACACTCTCCGAATATGTAATATTCATTGCTTTTCCACTGTAACAATGGTTGCACGAACGCTCCGCAATGTTACGTTTTACGTACACTGCTTGTCTTGTTATGACCGAGATGGAGAAGGTTTACTGCGCGGTACGCAATAAGTCCTTAAATCAAACAGATTACGTTTCTTGAGGGTTGTTTGACCGTGCATATTCCTCATGAAATAAAGTGAAATGCCAACTTGATGAAACTAGGTAATTTTATTGATGCATTCTTAGCTCGACATGTTTCGGGTACATACGCCCATCATCAGGAGCGTTAGATGTTGAGTTGCAGCATATGGTTTGCTGCACCGAATTTTTGGATGGGTGGTGGTCTTGACAGCCGCTGCGAAGGACTTGTGTACGGTGCGGATGGTGCACGGCACCATCCGCACCGTACACAAGTCCTTCGCAGCGGCTGTCAAGACCACCACCCATCCAAAAATTCGGTGCAGCAAACCATATGCTGCAACTCAACATCTAACGCTCCTGAT
>Ga0136643_10009735_pt1:0-12500 | contig 14155 bp, 8 predicted proteins | sample TergutLab28metaG_FD_96883 | JGI IMG/M metagenome (GOLD analysis project Ga0136643, IMG submission 96883) | Labiotermes labralis P1 segment gut microbial communities from Petit-Saut dam, French Guiana - Lab288 P1 (version 3) (version 3) | ecosystem: Host-associated > Arthropoda: Insects >... | reverse complement strand
ATAAGTATTGCACAACCCACTGTACTGTACGTGTAGCCTTAGCTATCCTGCTTGCAATGCGTATGCGCCAAATTGTCATCTCTGGCCTGCCACTCTTTACAGTATTTTCAAACTTTATATCTCATCAACGGCACGATTTTCGAAAGAAAAAAATTTATTGAACACAAAATGTGTGTTTTAATTTTCTTTACGACATTTGTATAAAATATTTCCCATTATAAGAAGCGAATGCGATATGATAAAAATGCATTGGTATTCATGCAAAGTGCCCGTTATTCTTGTAAGAGTTTAATGAAACTTGAATTTTCTCGACGGATTTTCGAAAATTATTCAAATATCAAATTTGAAGAAAATCCCTTCAGTGAGAACCAAGTTGTTCAATGCGGACAGACGGACGGAAGGACGGACGGACACGACGAGGCTAATAGTAGCCTTTCTCAAATTTGCGAAGGCGCCTATAAATCAGGGTAATAACACACCTGCCGAAAGGAAGTACAACACTAGGCATTGTCTTTTAAATACATTTCAGCAAATGCCGTAGGGCGGATCATGCGTCTGGTCGGCTGGAGGTTGTACTAATGTAGACAAATGTAGACAGGCCACAATGATGATGGAGGGACAAAGCTGTGAAAGATATGTGAAACTCTGAAAATAATTTGAAATAAAAAAGGAGAGAAATAGACGTAAAAGTAAGTGTTGATTTAGGCACCAATTAACGTATAATTGAGAGACACGAAACGTAACGTCTAAATTACATGCCGAAAATTAGGGTAAGATTAAACCTATAAAACTTCCTGTAGCACGTATTATGCAAAGTTACTGCAGTTCGTAACAGATGTTTTATTTCCCTTAAACTTCTCCGTGTTTGGATATTAAACAGAAAATTTATGTATAATACACTGTATACACATGAATATATTACACCGCCGATCCCGGTGGCCGCGCGGTCTAAGGCGTAGGTCTGCAGCCGTTCGCTCGCAGGAACTGCGGTTTCGAATCCCGTCGATGGCATTCATGCTCGTCTCCAGTTTTTGTTGTGTGTTGTGTGGTAGTGGCTTCTACGATGAGCTGATTAATCGTTCAGGGGAGTCCTATCGGTTGTGTGTGTGTGTCTAATTTTGTGTGATATGGAAGCCTCAATACGAGAAGCCTACATCCGAACTGGGCTGTAGGGTCACAGAAAAAAAATGCTACTTGGCATATACAGGATTATTCGAAATGATTGTAGGGGTTTTAACAATTGACAACACTTTCTCCAGATGCAACCCCATGTGATTTCTTTCTATGGGGTTAAGTTAAGGATCAGGTTTACGTTCCTCCCCTTCCCGCAAGTATCCCGGAACTGAAGGTACGAATCAGAACCGCCATTGAAACCGTCACCGTTGACATGCTACAAACAGTTTGGAACGAACTCGATTATAGTGTTGATGTTTGTAGAATCACAAAGGTTTCACGTATAGAGCACCTGTAAGGTATGTAACAAAAACGTGGAGTGTTGTTCTATTAAATATAGAAATACATATACTACTATCTCAAGTTTATTGTGTATGACAAGTTGATAAATCTCTGACAATAATTTAGAATAACCCTCATACCCTCATACAGTAGCATGGTATCTGACCGGGCTGGCATATCTTAGTCAATAGACCGATTATATTGGCTACATGCTGAGCAAACAATAATTCGGAGTAAGATTTCAGGCAAGAGAAAGTCAGGCTGAATCTGCGGCCTTCCGAGCCTCCTACTCTAAAAACACCACGGACTGTTCCCCAGAGATTAAAGCGAAATATCAAGCTGACCCACGCAACTCAGCGCAGTGTCGAAGTCAAACCTTCCGTCATAGCGAAGTACTCAATTTATGCACAGACAGAAATTTCCTTATATTCACAAGGAGAATTACAGATACGATTCGCGGGACGCTATAAACGTTTATATTAATCAAAAACTGTAGCATGTCCTTCCCCTACCGCTGAATTCATAAGCCAACGATACAGTGTGAATAAAGAACGAACCGAAAGTGAGGTATGCCTTCCGATGCATCGAAGCATTTGATTCTTTCTATGTAGTGTAAGGCGTTCGTGTCAGAATGATTTAATTACGAAGCTTGGCGCAGAGAGATGGTTCAGGAGTTATAGGTGCAGAAAAATTGAAAGTGACCGAGCGATAAATTAACACATTAAAATATTTTAGTAATGAACATATAATCGAACAATGCCTGTATGTAATTTATGACAATATTTTTCTAAATTTTACGTCTGTGGAACACTTTTCCATACCGAAATATTTAACGGAACCCCAAGTAAAAAATATTCAGATCGTAGGTTTATTTTTTTTTTCTTGTATGCAGTTAAAAACAAAAAAAACTTCACTGTGAGTTTAACAAATCTGCACAAATTGTTGTATTTAAATTTCTCTATGTGACCAATGAGGCCACTCACACAGAATGTGGGCCGAGGTTTCTTTCTGTATCCACACCTCCTACATAAGGGACTATAGGTCAGCCTCATTAAGTGAAAATGTCTTTTCAGGGTATTATGTCCGGCGAGAAGGCCAATAACACCCCTGGTTTTTGTCCTGTTAAGTAACAAAAGTCTGGTCTTTTTTGTCGAACTGGAACGAGAAGTGAGACAACAAATCCCTTCCAAATGCTTTTAAGCAGAGAGTACACCCGTCAAATAGTGGTTTGGCTAACGAGAAGTGAGAACAAAATACTGTGTGCGGGGTGTAATTTTGACTTTAAATTATCTATAAGGCATTACTGTAAAATCTAAACACAGGGCAAAAGGTAAATTTAAAGTGATCCCGTTACAGGCCCGGTGTGGTCCAGAGGGTGGGTAGAGGTATAGCTCTACTCTTCCAATACCGCGGCACTAGAAGGGGGTGAGTGTTCAGCAGCACGCCCCGGCCGCACTTTACCCCCGGGAAAGACCCGGTGCCCATTTTACAGGAGGTTGGGTTGGCCCCAGGGCCGGTCTGGACGGGCGGAAAATCTCGTCCCCACCGGTCGTCGATCCCGGACCCTCAAGCCCGTAGCTCAGTCGCTATACCGACTGAGCTACCCGACCCAAGGTGCTCAGAGGATTCCAGGAAGTTAAGGTTCCCAGATTACGTGACAGTGTCCCAGGATGGTGGTAAGGTTGTCAGCCTTATGCACCGGCCGCTTTTTACCTCCAGGAAATACTCCTGGTACTCATTTCTGTTAGAGGCTGAGTCGACCCCAGGGCCATAGTGCGATCGGAAGGATTATTTCAATGCAAAATTCCAATGACACTATCTGGTATCGAACCAGCGACCATCCGATTTGTAGCACAGCACCTTAACCCCTGTGGTACCGCGGTCCCCCTAAACACAGGGCACAGTATCAATTCACAAACAGTCTTGGGTACTGCTTAACACAGTGAAGACTTGCCGGCAACAAGACGGCCGGAAACTTGGAGCTTAACTTAAGAAAATGAAAATTATATTAAATACAATGATGACCTTTGCTGGTGAAAATTGACATAAGCTTGACCCACCGCGTGAAGTATACTGTTTATGGACAGAACCTCGATTAGGTATTTTCCGTGATCTAAATTTGTCAAAAAATCAAAATGAACCTTTAGATTATAGACTGAGTATTGGAATATACTTGAGAAAAAAGGGCCCTAAGACTCCTTTATTTCATAAGCGTTAACGAAGTTTATAATTAGTTTCTCTGGAAGGCATTTCAATTTACCGTAATAACATGAAAGCTCTCCTGGAAGCCCTTTCTCAGCACCAGGATCTCTACAAACGACGCTTATTAACCGATTCCCTGGCGCCGAGATTGAATGCTGCGGTGGCTCCATAATACAAAAATACCCTGCCTTTCAAGAATAAGCGCCTTTCACATGCAGAAATCACAAGATGGTGTTCACCTCCTTTAAAACGTCAAGTTACGGTAAATATTCTTGGAATCTTGGTAACTGACAAACTTAATGCACAAATTCTTGTTTTATAATAAATTTACTATATTTCTCTACATGTTTCGAGCACATAGTAGAGGAAACAATGTGATTTCTTACAGTCCAGATGGAGGGCGAACATTCTATTGTTTCATCAGACATTCAAAGAATTTTGATGTTTTGATGAGCGTGCATCTCAGTATAATCTTAGTAATAGACAAACTTAATGCACAAATTCTTGTTTTATAATAAGTTTATTATATTCCTCTACATGTTTCGAGCACTTTGAATGTCTGATGAAACAATAGAATGTTCGCCCTCCATCTGGACTGTAAGAAATTGCATTGTTTCCTCTATGAATGGACAGTGCAGGGACGTTATTACTCAAATAACCAATAAACACACTGACAGACATGATTCCAGGGTCGAAATATTTCCCCAGGCAACAGCTCGTAAACCCAGAAAAAGGACATTTTTCCGCCAGCGCATACGATTTTTTTGATGTCAAGGCTATCAATCGAAACGTTAATTGAATTTTCCGTTCTTGAATAAATTTTCGTGGATCCGCGACACTAGTTTCAAACAAGGTTACCCCGGGTCCGTATATCAGAAAAACCACGAGGGACGGCGGTTTAATGAAATTTTAAGCAAGTAGAAGGAGTCGCTTAGAGAGAATTTAAAGTAAGGATCACAAATTTCCTGGGGGCTTTAAGGCAGAAATTTGCAAATCGTTTATCGAAGAGCTCTACAGGATCTACAATGCCAAGGGGTTCAAAACAAATATGAAAAATTAATTTTCTGAGATCTACAGCTGGCTTTCCCGCAACAAACTTTTGCGGTATTATTGAAGAGCTTAGGGAAGCACTGTATAAAGAAATATCAAATGTTGAGAAAGTATAATGCGTCAAATGCAGCCTCAGATGTTTAGGCTGGCTACTACCAAATAATAATAACAGATCCTACAGAGGCAAAATACTTCTTTTCAAGACATTTTTGCTATTAGTGTGTGATAAAAACAGGGCACAGATTTGGTGCAGTAATCATCGTCAGCAAAGGAAAAGATAATGTATAAGCAAACAAAACTAACAGGCAGAATCGCGGGGCGACACCTGAAGTTAATGTTTATTTAGCAATTTAAGTCAGAGCAAAATAGCTTGTTAGGCTTAAGAGTAGGTGTTGCTGTAATTAAGCGCCGATATGTCGTTTAATAATAATAATAATAATAATAAAGACATTTTTGCCTCAAGTGTCAATAAATCCATAAAATCCACCAACTTGTGCACAAATTATTTTGAACACATACTTCCATTTCAGACTTTAATCCACATTTGAAAGGCTAATTACACGACTCATATACGACACAGGGTCAGAATATATTTTGTTTTATTTATTTATTTGCGTAAACATTACACAGATAATTATTACTTGGCATTAATTAGTAAGTTTTATGTTGCGTACTATCCTTTTTTACGATAAGCCATTTTGAAAATGTCGTTAAGCTTCGACATTAGAATCCAGTAGACATTACGCTGACCCAATAGCTATTTTCAGCGGGTTACTCCTAAGAAGCCGACATTTCTTCAGTCAATAAAGAAATACCCTACACTTTATGGAATCGGAGAGTTCTTTTTTTTTCTGTGGCGCTGCGGCCCAACGCTGGCCATGGCCTCCTCATTCTTGAGGTTTCTAGATCACACACAATGGTGCATCACAGTCGGTAGGACTCCTCTGGTCGAGTGATCAGCGCGTCGTAGAGACCTCTACCTGACAACACACGACACTCACAACAGACAAGCATCCATGTCCCCGGTGGGATTCGAACCCACGATCTCAGCAGTCGAGCGGCCGCAGACCTACGCCTTAGACCGCGCGGCCACTGGTACCGGCGGAGAGTTCATTACCATCTTCAAAACAGCCAGCCACTTGACCCTTTCCTGGACCAAACCAGTCCAGTCCAGGTCTTCCCATATAATTTCTTCAACATGCACTTTAATATTATCCTCCCACCGACACCAAGGTCTTGTAAGCAATTCCTTTCTTTCAAATTCCTCTACCAAAAATTAGTACGCATTTATCTCCACCCCAAATATGCAGCATGTACCGCCCAGCTCATTCTCCTTGATTTGATCAACCGAATATTACATGGCAAGGAACACAATCCTCATTAGCAATTTTCTACGGTGTCTTGCTATTTCCCCTTTCTCGTCCAAATGGCTTCCTCAGTATCCTGTTTTCCACCAATTTCAGCTTACGTTCAACCTCAGCATGAGAGACCAAGTTTCACACCCATACACAACAACAAGAGAAGTTATTACTGATGCGACAGAAATCCTAACGAAACGTGCTAACAGAGGTCTAGTGTATAAATCTACATGATGCTATTACAGTTCACGAAGAAGTTACGGACCTAAAATATACCCACAGAGAGACAAGATTTCAAAATTTATGCTCGTAACTCAATTTTTTGGACTTTGGACAAAGGATTCACAAAATAACGTCGCAATTATAATTTTGTACCTCATAACATAGTAGGTAACTACAGTCAAGAATTAAAGTTAGTCTTGTCGAGATGTTGCCCTTGTCTTACACTAGACACGGGCGAATATTTCGGACAGAACAGCAAAGAACCTAACCTGAAGAGGGGTGAACTACTTCGCCCATATATACCAAGATACACGGCGTCACATACCATAGGCCCTTAATCATAACATTCACCTGCAGGAGAATATAGAGTTTTACGCATTGAGAAATACTGCAGAAAGCTTCTTACACGGTTCACAGTGTGGCCTGTTCCAGTACACACATTTCCTTTTGTGTTCTACACGGCATACGGAATGAATATTTCGATGTCTCAGTATCGTGACCAATGCAAAAATTTAATACGGCGAAGTAACTTCTTACCTTTAAAAGTTCTTCTTCTCCTTATTCTTCTTCTTCTTCCTCCTCTGTGTCCCTCTTCTCGCTCTCATCCTGCAGAGCAGCTCCGTAGTACTGACCCATTAACATGGCGCAAACCTGGGGACAGAATTTTAAAAGTTAATTTAAGGAGAATTCAAAACTGCAAGCCAGAGAACAATAAAATTCAGAGTACGACTGTCATATGTTGATACTCTGTAGTTCCATCCGTGCATACCAACAATTCGGAACACCGTACAGTCAGTACATTTATCCCAGAAAATTCAGACCATATGCTTTTCCGAAATTTTGTTGCCGACAGATAAGAATACAGGGTGTCACAGCTCATAGGACCATAATCTAGAAATACAGCGCTTTGCAAATCGATAACCGTACAGATAAATTAAACGTTAAACAGAATTCTACATTTTAATACCGCTGATACTAATTTCGCCATTGTTCATTATTCCACAAATCCATAAAAATATATTTCAAAAGTCCTGTATTTACATCTCTTTATATACTCTTTGTTTTTCTATCCTTATTTCTACACGTGCGTCCTCTTCTCCACCATCCTTCCCCATTTCATTTACATATTCACGAACTGTCTCCTTCGCACGTGTTTCTAGAACGTTACGACGTCATAATTCTAACGAATGCCTTCCTTCATTTATATATTCACGTATTATCTTCTTAGCATGTATTTTCAGAACGCTACTATATCATAACCCTAGCGCATGCCTCTTCACCGAGTAATCAGTCCCAATTCATGCCGCTTCCCTTGGACACTGGACAATTTCCTAATAAAATTTTAGAGACAATCAGGAGTTGCAAAAAATCGAAGACTGGCTTCGTAAACGAAAATCGTTCTCACGACTGTCATACTCTAATCACTCTGTCAGTAAACAATGTATATTATGCTGGAGACAGGAAGTGAATGGTGACATCCGGCAGACGAGGCACAAATATTTAATTTGCTTAACGTAATGAATACGAGAGCACACCCAAACACATACATACACATAAACACACACACACACACAACGTTCACGGGGACCCCCAGGCACTGCAACGACCACTCAACCGATTTGTGCAATCCTAATGTTTTGACTGAGGTGAACGATTGATATCTGCGCTTAAATCTTTATTGGAACACGCTTGTTTGTTTGCTTGCTTGTGATTTGCAGGAAGGTAAACTGGTACACATGCACGGAATATTCGATATATGGCTATTGTCGCATATAGGCATACAGTTGGGTGTAGCAAAAGGCGAAAATTTGGAAGATAAGACAAGAAGGGTAAAATGTTCATAATGGTATATAGTGACAATACATCAATACACAGGTTCTTAGAAGCTAATGTACCGGAAACGGATCCGTAGATATGATGTCACTTCATCCGTATCACCTATCGATACAAAAGTCACAATTTCAATTCAAGTTACTAAATCAGCGGTCCCCTATCCCCAGTATGTGGACCAGTTTGCCATGGCACTGTACTTGTCTCTAGTTTAATACAGAGAAAAAATATCAAAAGCCATTTCATGGCGAAACAGGGAAGTACATCCAGCTAAGGTGAACTGACTGAAATCCGCCTTTGTGTTGAAACATGTGAACGAACAAGACAGCGACAATCAAAGGTGAATGAAATATCTTAAAATGCAAAAGAATAAAATTTAAGAATAAAAGCAAGATACGTAATTGAAATAAAAATATTATGAACAAAATAACTTTGCAGTTTTTATTGGAAGAGACGGAAAATTCGAGGAAAAGAAAGAAACGTGCTAACCATTTCTTTGTTACTCTCGTCTAACAATTCGTCAATTTTAGGATCATTCATTACCGGTCCAGTTCAAACGTCATCAAAGTCCGAACGTAAGACGCAGGTGGGTTAGAAGATGTCAGCAAAATCACTTACAAATTATGACACCGTGCGCAACAGACGACTCCACAAACCTTAAATATTACGCATAAACAAAAAACCAAACTCGCAGAATTTCATAGCCGACACGTCGCTGTGTTGACATGTTACACTTTATACAAGCTTTACCCATGTACAAAGTGTAAGGAACTCTTTTGATAAGAAATTTTTTAATTTGACAATGAATTAGGATTATGTATCTCTCTTTTTGAGGGCCGCAAATGTCGTCACCCCAAAGCTCCTTTCTTCAACTGCCCCCGTCCCATTTACCAACTGCTTTCATGCCATAATTCAGCGTCCCACATATACGTTTCCTTACGAGAGCAAGGAAACATGCAATCCTTCTGGGATTCGTTGATCCGTTGTAAGAGCGCACGGTGGTATTCCTCTCAGACAGCACTGACCGACGGCCACGTGTCGGACAGGCAGTTCTGCAAAATGTAGGCTATCTTTTACTTGCGAGTTCTGTCCAGCCATCAAGACATTCCAGGCTGAACCATGAGCATTTGAGCTTGAGACAGCCGCGTATCCTCCTCATCATTCTTACACTAGCGACGGGTCTTAATACGTTTCAGGCAGAAATGGCCAGGCGTCTTCAAATTTCAGTGTGGCATTATTGTGATACAAATTCAGCCGTGCACAACGAAAAGTTTACACAAATGTCATTCGGCAAGAACAAACGGATCAAAACTGCGCACGCTACATCTTTTCAAAATTAATCATTGAAACATTGCCACTTACATTTGTTAACATTTTGGCGCCGGAATTATTTTTTTAATTTTAGCACATCCTGTATATAAAATGTGAATAATACAGGAACCAAATACATTAGAATTATGAAACAAACTGTATTTTGAAGAGAAAAAGAAACGGAGAGTATATAGCATGTTTAAAATATTCAGTACCCGTATTTGTTGAACAAATATATAAAATGCAACTTTAGAGGTTAGCGGTGCGGTATGACCACTATAGTTGACATTAGGCGTCAAAAGTTTAATTATGACTTTATGTCAGGGGAATAAATTGTAACACTTTGTGTGAAAGACAGAATCCTCAAACCACAGATCAAGGGCCTGTATTACACTCAAACACTGGTATAGTGTTTTACTTACTGAATTCACTTAACTTCTGAACAAAGATGTTAATTTCTACTTGTATTGTGGTGTAATAACAGTCAGAAATGTAATTAACTTGCAATTTGCAGAAGGGAAAAACATATACTATTAAAATTCAACGAACTGGCACAATAAGCTTGTATTTACTTTGAAAATGAAAGTGACGGAAAAATAGGAGCCATATTGTGGTACGGTGCAACGGACAAATAAGTAAGAATATAAAACCCGATTAAAACTATAATGCAACACTAAATCCACTGTAAACCGAGGCAGTTACAAAACAAGCACATATAACCGTTAATGCCACTGCGTTAAGCAGAATTCCTGTAAGCCTTTTTTTCACGATCTGTTGACCGTGCATCCTAATATAATGATAGTCTTTTTTTTAACGCGATGCACAAATTCTTTATTTTAATACATTTATTACAGTCCTCTACATGTTTCGAGCACTACTTTGCTCATCTTCAGGAGGACGAGAGTCCTCTCGTAACCTGTGTACTGAACGGTCACCCAAAGATAGTGACGATAACAGATGCTGTGTTAATACAATTGTCCTCCTGAAGATGAGCACAGTTGTGCTCGAAACATGTAGAGTACTGTAAAATGTATTGAAATAAAAAATTTGTGCATCAAATTGGTAAAAAAAAGGACTATCCTGTAAGCCGAGAAACGCTAAGAAGTCTAAAATGTCCTCACTGCACAGCTCTACTCACTAAATATTTATGACATGATTCTTATCACCCCAAATTTCACTTTCCTAATCATTACCTTTCCACCACATTTTAAAATGTTTACCTTCAAAACAGCCTGCTAGAGAACTGGTTTCTTCCAAAGTTTCGGGCACAACTTTCGATGCCGATCTTCCTCCCTACATTACAAGTGCCAGCTGGAATAACACATCAATAACAGCGAGTACAATGCCAACAAGTCCACCGATTTCCAGTACATTCAGCTTCTCATACATCAACTCTAAACCTACGCACCTTCGCCATATTTGCATTTATAGCAGAGAAAACATCTTTTCTTGATTTCATACACTCGCCGTATTGTGAAGGTTGTATTCTTTCTTTTGGGTGATTCCCCGGCGTCTAATATTTATGTACCGAAGTTTCAGAACAGTCTGTCTGTTCCATCTTCATAGGTCGCTGTGTCTGATCCATTTTCATATGTCTTGTGAACAACGACCTATGAAGACGGAGCAGAGTGTTCCGAAACGTCGGCACATAAAATTCAGACGCTGAGGAATCACTCGAAAGAAAGAACGAACAAAAAAAAGTTTGTTTGCATATCACAGAGTATTTTATTGTCACCACACAATCTCTCCATTCCCGAGCCACTGGTAAGGCACAGAAGAATAAACGCATATTACTTACTCCATGGCGCAGAGACCTTCTTGAGCAGCTAACTGGTTTGCAGCTAGTCAAGAAATTCCCAGCATTTCACGGAACCCGAAGGTTCATTACCGCACTCACAAGCGTCCGCCCCCTGTCTCTATCCTGGCCCAGCCCAATCCAGTCCATATACCCACATCCCACCTCCTGGAGATCCATTCTAATATTATCCAGTCATCTACGCCTAGGTCTCCCCAGTGGTCTTTTGCCCTCCGGTTTCCCCACCAAGACCCTATTCACCCCTATTACTCGTAATATATCCGTGATGTGTTTGTTTAGTGGAAAAATCTGCTCATTTCTGACGATATATAGGTCTGGTTGAATACATAAAACACCACAGATCAGCGCTACGTGGCGCTAGTATGCTTACAAATCATGCAGGTGTCAGTCTTTAACTGTTCATATCGGATATAAAGCAAAAAAAAAAGTGGATCCTCAACGTACGGTTAATAAATTACATTAGAACTTTCATTTTTTTTTAAATACGTTACTAGTGGTGGCACGAACAAACCCACAGAAGTGTACGATACCTCAAGCCTGATTTCTTATATAAAAGACGCTGGAATACATGAACTACGACTAAAAATTCATATCATTACAATACACTTACAATCAAGACAGAAATTTTATTTTATAATGTCACAAGAATTACTTACAGAAATCTGCTGTTTATTGGACCGTCCATCATTGTGATAGTTGAAGAATAAGAGACAAACTTCATGTCTCTAGTTATTATGTTTTATTTCACTTCTTCCATGCTGAACATGTTTCGGACATTAATACATCCATCATGAGGAGCCTGTTACACGGATACCACCCCAACCCAGCCGCACCGAAAATCCAACACACATCGAAACAAGAACACACGACCAGTGTGGTGATACAATAGAGAAGTCGCAGGCTCCTCATGATGGATGTATTAATGTCCGAAACATGTTGAGCATAGGAGAAGTGAAATAAAACATAACTAATGACATCAATTTGATCTCTTATTCTTCAACTACTTACAGAAACTTTTATTTACCAAGGACAATACACTAGCACAATTTTCTACCTTGTCTTGCCAGAATTACTTGGACTGACTGAACGAAAAAAAAATATATTATTATTATTAAGATCATCATCATTATCATCATCACCATCAACAACAACAACAACAAGAACAAGAGCAATATCATTAATAAATTTCGAATCAATCACCGTTTTTTGGAATATAATTTTATTCTACCTTCCAGAGTTTTCTAATTATCTACTTC
>Ga0136643_10009733_pt1 | contig 14156 bp, 4 predicted proteins | sample TergutLab28metaG_FD_96883 | JGI IMG/M metagenome (GOLD analysis project Ga0136643, IMG submission 96883) | Labiotermes labralis P1 segment gut microbial communities from Petit-Saut dam, French Guiana - Lab288 P1 (version 3) (version 3) | ecosystem: Host-associated > Arthropoda: Insects >... | reverse complement strand
TTTATTATCAAAAGACATTTAACACCATAACCATCATCATACGTCCCAAGTTTGGCCTTGATAGACGTATTCGACCTGGTAGAATAGACTCTTCAAAGTTCTTCCAAACGTCTTTCCATTTGGTCTATAATTCAGCATTATTTTTGGCATCCTGCTGTTATTCACTCTAGAATACATGTATTGCAGAATACAATTATGTGTAATCAGGTTTTTGTGACATTAGTGAGAAGCATGAATTGTTTTCTTTCTCTGTGACACAATTACGCTTAACTGAGGTTCCAAGTTAGTGTTCCTCATCATCAAAATCGATTGTAAATGCTCATTACATAAAACTGATTGTCATGAGACTTTACGTACCTTTTCACCTTACATGATATAAATCTCTCGATGTAGATACTATACCGCTACAGCTGCATGATTTGATTGATACCCGACAAAGCAAAAAACGGAATTACCAAAACTTCAAGATTGATAGGCAGACACTGTAACGTCCAAAACTTCGCAACACTTGCAAAAGCCCATAGAGTTTAAAAAAATGTAAAAACAGCTGTAAATTTAACTCTTATTATCCAGTTTGCTGTGACGTTATAATAAATACATTAATGACTCCAAACGTTCATACATCGTTGGCGGTCCCGACAAAATGAAGCCCCGACCCTGCCGCGAACAGTGTGTTGCCGACCCCTGGTCGAGCACACAGACGCCAAACTTCGTTCTCAATACGTAATGAGATAATCATCGCTTGAGCGTGGTGGTGGAAGTCAAGCTCACCGGAACTGGAACGACCTCCTTGTACGGTACATTCATCGTACATTCTTTCCAGCTTAAAAGCATAATCAGGTAAGGGGCTTTCATCTAAATGATTATTTATCAGTCAAAGTGCAGTAATACAAACGGGCGTGCGCCCTGTGAATGAAGCACAGGCTTCCAACAGCAGACGTGTATTTCTGTGTATCGTACAATTCTCGGAATTGAAAGCGATCATTTCACAAAACGTGGGCCGGGTAGCTCAGTCATTATAGCTACTGGCTACGGGCTGGATGGTCCGGGATCGAATCCCGGTGGGGACGAGATTTTCCGTCCGTCCAGACCGGCCCTGGGGCCCACCCAGCCTCCTGTACAATGGGTACCGGGTCTTTCCCGGGGGTAGAGGCGGCCGGTGCGTGGGGCTGACCCCCCAACCCCCTTCTAGTGCCGAAGATCCTAGAAAAGAGTAGAGCTATACATCTACTCACCGTAAGGGCCTGTGTGGCCTATAAAAAGGGTGAAACCTACCTATTAGACAAAACAAAACCAGAGAGTGTAGGGGGTCTCCGGGTCACAACATGAAGCCGGCAGCTCGCAGATAAGAAGCAGAGGCCTGCCACTCTGCGACGATGTTCAGAAAAACGTCCTTATCATAAATACCAATGATACCAACATTTGAAAGTCTGATAGGACACACAAGATTTAAACCGGGTTAATACAAAGAGGGAATAATGGGAGCAATATACTAAATACGATATGACATTCGTTGTATTATGTAATATGCATATATAACAGCTATATATTGCGCTTACCAAATTTTTATACACTACATGCAAGCAGCTACACTGATAGCAGAATTTCTGAAACCCCACTTTCAAACTGACCATAAACTCAACCACTAGATAGGCCTGTATATGAAGCCCATCAATCTTGTGGAACGTCCACACCCAGACTACATTGCCGCGGCGCAGCTTCCTTGATGTGGTTGTTACCTCCTCCTACACTGAATACAGCCACGATTAAATGATCCATCTCTTTGCGCTGGGAACAGTTTCCATGTTCGCTGGTAGTCGCAATGAGTTTAAAATCCTTCAAAGCTTCTTTGTGGCAATATAAACTGTACGCTTATACTTACAAAGCAGAGTAAAAAAAAAAATAACACAAGAATAGAAGTACAAACACAGCCTTTCATATGGCTTCGGATACGAACAGTATCCGGCACTCAGGTAAAGCCTTACAGACAGATCTACTGTACTAGGCCACGGTATTTATTGCAGGAATTGTACGCGATTTAAAATACTGATCGAGAACGTAGCGAATATGACAAAGAGCAGCAACACACGGACAGACAGCTGTTCGGCGATGAAAGAGACTTGAATTACTCGAAACTCAGTTTGTCTGTAGTTACTTGTGTATGAACCAGCTTTAAGACGATCCAGTCCCACCTGTAGCATACTCTTCCAAAGAGACCTTATCAGGCTATAAGGTACTTAGTGTTCTCACAATAGTAGTGATTAGGACCACGGTCCTCTAAGATGATACCGTATAGCTTTGTAGCTGGCTGCCGTCGTCATCTTTGGGGCGTTTATGGTTATGTAAATAGGTTGAAAGGAACAAAATCTTTGGACTGAGCCGCACGCGCATTCCCACTAACCGTCATCTGCAAAGTGATTTTTGGCCAAAACCAATGCTGGAACAGAACTATCCGCTGTTTTTGGTCTTGTTTGTTTGATGTTTCCAAAAATGAGAAAGTGAAAACAAAAATCCTTGAAAAAATTTGATTTTTCATAACTTATTTAAAGACATTAATAAGAGCACTCTAATGAAAAACTAAAATGAATTTCAGAAGACAATCTCCAGAGATGTTCCTAGACTTGACAGGGACGCTACAATGCGAGTACATCCGAGAATAAAAAAAAAACTGTGGGGATAACCACAGTCTCCAAAACAATAAATAAACAAATAAATAAATGTGACTATCTGTTATTGCAACATTAGGTCGGTGGAATAAGATGGCGGATGTTATTCGCCTAGTTTGAAACAGGCGATAATTTCATTAGATCTTCAGGTGAAGCAGTATGCCTTCTGTAGTACGACAAATATAATCTCTTCTTAGCAGTCTGCGCAATACAGGGAAGATAAGTGCCCAAGACTACTTGAGTGCAGAAATCCAGTAAAATCTACTAAAAACCTTTGCTTAGAATACCAATGCCTTCCCTGAAGGTCTGCCTTACTGTCCACAAGCACTGCCCAGTAGGACAAATGGTTCGGTTGTAAAGTCCTACTCAACTGACAGCTAAACAATCACCCAGTCTCCCTGTAGCTACATAACGTCTGCAATCGAAACGGCATTGTTAAGTACATCACGAAGGGAATTTTACAAGAGACGTACGCAATTTATATTCAGATTGTACCGTACAGTATTCCTGATGTTTATAACATTTCCAGCACCATAACGACGCTGACTGGCCCCGTCACCCCGCCATAAAAATACCCTGTGTTGGAAGCAGGCACCTGGCAATGAAATGTTCGAAAACTTGGCAGTAATGTTACAGAATTTTCAATAAAACCCCAAGCCATCTTCATGAAAATTAAACTATAAAGGATTCAGTCGACGTGGCTTGTATGGGCTAACTTCAATGGAATTCAATGGGCTCAGACCGATGACGTCTCCAAATCCAATGACACAGCGCTCTTTCGAACCGTCCAAGCTTCATAGTTTAATTAAACATTTAGCGAGTATCATCCGAGCCACTTCTGTCTGAAAATGAAATGAAATCGATGTCCCTTGTTTTAACGCTCAGAACGACACATTCGTTGGCTTAATTAACTGCAATTATGTTCTGTATAATGGAAACCTCAAGGAATGTCATAAACGTCAGCTTAACTAGGGGTTCTAGGTGGATGAGACTCGACTTTCTACCTAGGCTGACCGACTCGTTGTATCAACTACAATTTTTTTTTGCATGCATGTAAATGGCAGTATGAACCAGCCACGGGAGTTATAAGAGTAAACAGAAGTATGGAAAAATTGCTTATTGCAGTTTTGAATAGAACACAACACTGATGGTCGCTATACTGCCTTACTACAAAATATTCACGAATCTGTCAGTAAATATGTAAAGCAATTTAAAAAATAATACCTTCTACCTTTAGTACCAGTACTAATAAAAAAGAATATGATGTCACTCGCCTCACAAAAAACCTGCAACTTTCCTGCCAGCGTTCTCTTTCCTCTGTGGGACATAACAAGGCACGTACAAAAGTATGACATCTACTCCATATCCTTGCAGACAGGCAAGGCAGAGCCACGGCTTTTAAAGCGACGCTGAAGAGAGTCCATTACTGCAGAGTTTCTGAGTGAAATTCAAATACTCACACCGAACTTTAATTACAGGATTATATTCAAATTTCCTGATTGGAGAGATACTTATTCTTCAGATCTGTAAGCAACTTATGATACAGCAAGCATATCCCGAGCGAAGAAAAGGTACTTCCGTTTGAACAACCCTGTTGTGCGATTTCAATACACTACACAGACAATGTAAGCAATTAAGTGGTTAAAGTTTTCGGATTTTCAAGGTGGGCGGTACTTAAATGACGGTCTTCTGACTGTTCACACCCTGTAGGGTAACGTGTCCGCGACGTTTCGGAGGAACATGCTGCCTCCATCTTCAAAGTCATCGATTTTGGTCGAGATGGATGCTAAAGCTCAATGAACTTTAGTCACACAGTGCGCAGTGACAAACACAATACAATACAGGGTGTAAAATCCAGAACATCATCATTCGAGTACATCGCACTTTACCCACCGACTAGCACGTAATGGAGTGCACTGTAAGAAATAGACAATGAAATACGTACATTGAATTCGCGAATTACAGACAAAAATATAACAACATAATCCCCTTCTTAATTAACTACCACCGCAACTCCGTAAGGTGATCAGGGGTGGAAATATAAATTCGAAAAAAATTATTAGTACTCTGATTACCAACAAAGTGTACAATATAAATATCACGCCAATATGTATTGCATAGCTTCTACATGTTATGGCCTCAACTGGAAATTCTCAGGTAGGCTTTTTTAAAATATTAATCTAAGAGACTAATTAATTTAAAATTCCGTTATGTGCATTAAAACATGTTCTTTTATGGATTAAGAGGTACAAACTTTAGTTAACCCAAAACTTACAAGTTTTGGGTTAACTCAAAATGTGCACATAGTAATCCAGAAGAGGATAAATTTTTAAGCTTCAGTGCTACACAGACTGTAATATCTGCAGGTACCTCAGCATCTCATTGAGAAACCGAAAAGATTCACAAAAATTGGCGATTAAAGACAAATTACCCTTGACGTCCTTCCGTCAGTGATGATAACTTCTTCATGGTTGTAATCATGTCCTTCCAGCCTACTAGGCTGAAAGTGTTTATGTGATTTGCAAACAGCCTTTCATCAACTTCTGTGTTGTTCTGTACGGAGCAAATGTTTGTGCAGTCCTCAATACTCCAGTTTCGACCCTTCCTGTGCAGATTACAAGAATTTACTGAATCTTAAAATCAAGACACGTGCATTTCATTTCATTTCATTTCATTGTCGCTTAGTCCATATAGCGACCAGGCTACTGGCTGGATAATCGAAGGATCAGAGTTCCATTCCCGGTACAGGTAACCGATTTATTTCCTCCGAATATCTGCCAGGCCGGCTCTCGGGTCCATACAGCCTCCTATGCAACAGGCTCTCGAAAACGCTGTCCGGGGGTAAAGTGGCCGAGGTCTAAAGGTCCTTCAAGTGCCGAGGTTAATACGCAGACCTAAACCTTTCTTTCCTCACTTGTCTTCAGGTGTTGAGCCTAATCAAGCACAATAACAATTATATTTCATAATGACCTGGTTTTGTGAGGCCAGCCATCAATTTGTATACACATTATACGCAATTTGTTTACTTGTAGTCTTACTGCACTTGTGTATTGTGTCACACAGTTTCGCATACACTCCAGGAAAACAAAACGTAAACACGGACTTAAAAAATACAAATTTGTAAAGAATTACGCGTCAAGTACATTATAAACCGATATTAACATAAAGGTGCAATATGGACCCTAACAAACAGAAACAAAAGCAAACTCCAAACAAAGGACATGACACTTCTGAGAATTGTTGTGTGGAAACGAAGAAGGGATAGACAGAATTAGAAATTAAATTTTTAGAGGACAGAATGGGATTAAAACTTAGTTAAAAGAGTTACAAGAAAAGTGATTACGACAGCCTGGTCACGTAAAAGGGGTGGATAGAATAGGAATAACGAGATAGGCATCAGAATTAAAATTAAAGAAAACAGCCTTTTGGGACGACGCAGAATAAGATGGTTCAACTAGGTACTAGGCAACAAGAAGACATGAAACGGCCGGTTTCAATGGAAAATATTATAAATAAGAAAGTGGCGAATATTTGTCCTCCGATTCTGATAAAGAGATTTTAGAAGAAAACGACTAATTTATGAAGGTACAAATACGAGGGGGATATCTGTGTATACGAAACCTGCTGTTTGCTGTGGCAAATAATGCCGTGTGAACATCGCATTCGGGAAACGTGGGACAACATGGGAACTGCGCAGTCAATAAGCAAAACCTCCTTCATCAACCATTCAATAAGCAATGGAGTCCACAGATATCACTGTGTGATATTCTAGAGTTAACAATCGTCACAGTTATACGTACTATTTTTTTTAGATACGAGTCCAAACCTGTCCCCAAAATTAACATGACAGACCTAATGCCGTATCACTTTGTGCATTTAGAGAGTTATTTAAAACCGATACATCCAAGCAAAGAATGGAAAGCAGACGAAATCCACTGAAAACAAGCAGGACACTATTGCCACCTGTACAAAGACTAACGGGAGCGTGTGAACAACTGAAAATTCAGACAGGACGAGAATCTCAACTACAAAAGCTCATCCAGACATTGACATGATGGAGGCAGGGCATGCGGGCAAAGGTAAGGTAAAGGTACTGTCCACCACAGGAAGTGATGTGAAACAGATGAGAGGAAATGGGAGGGGCGGGGAGACACACAAAAACTGTCGCGATGAAATTCTTCCGTCGCAGTAAATGTACGAACGAAAACAATGGCTGCGACCGCACTACTCCATAAAATATCAATCCACAATTACGTTTACGGGTGTCAATTGACCATAGTTCGATGGGCAGGCGGAAAAAAGTACTTCCTTTGTGTTCAGGTTAAAATACATGTAATATATGTCTACCGAACTACGTGGAATCACAGTCCTCTGTACAGCCACGTATATGAGTACCTCAGATCTCACATGAGTCCTACGTGCTTCACATACCACACCTAGCGTCGACGAATCTCTGAAACTTCCACTCGGTTGTCCTTGTTCTCTTCTCGGTCAGACTTTATCCTGTATCTTTCCGCACTTCTCTTCAGCCTAGCCAAGTCAAAGCTGTGACAGTATATCATGGCCATTTTCTTTGAAACGCTAACTCATTCACCATTCACGACCATCTAGCTATCACAATCGATGCTGTATCAGGTAACCTCCGTGGCTGAAGCGACAAAGTTAAAGAATCAGTCAACCAAACCAGCTGTTACAGGGTAAATATTTTGAAGTACGGCGGTCGAAGCGTGAGGCTGACGACTCACCGCCACATCACATGTAACCAGGAGCGGTGCAGGATCGCTAGTAACTGAGCGTGTGCTTCAATTGTCAGCGCACACGGCTCATTGAGCAGTGGCAATGTGTTAGAACACGGCCTGTGATCGATGCCATCCATTACGGGCCTTCTCATGGTACAGCATGCGGTCCCAGATACTAATTAACACGAACCGCGCCTGAGCCGATCCCATATAAACAGAGCATCAGTGGTACATGATGGGAGGAGACATTGTGCCAAGCCAACACACACACTGCGACAGTGCCACACCACTGTCATCCCACTTCAACCCCCTCACCCTTAACCACCACCCTACATTTGGCCACTAGTAGGGGTAAAGGATTATCGATTCCGCAAACAATGACGATAAACATTTTGTTTATAGAAGATTCATGTAGGAACGGTGAAATTTTATTTCTAGCCGTGAGGTTTAAAACCGGAATCCCGCAGAATGTGCCACACTGCTATGTAGTGAACATTAATGTTGTATTATATTTTACCAGAAGGTCCATTACCATGTTCACAAGAAACCATAACACAAATTGAGATACGAAGTTGCCTTCAGCCTCTTGGGTTTAACCTCTTCAAGCCCAGTGGTTACTATATATACCACCAGGTTTAATATTAAAAAATGCCAAGTTCTGTCCAAACAGTGTATAAGGTTGTGTGCTTTAAACGGTTCTCAAAACAGACGGTGATTATTTCACCACACAGCAGTAACTGACTGGTTTTCATAACCAGGACGGAGTGTGTTTAGTGAGCAGTAGGAAATGAATATTGAAATATAGTTCAGGTCAGACATAGTCATTAATAAAAATCGCATTAGGGGTCTAGCAGCCACAATACATCAAGAGGCGACAATCAGAATTACCAGATTCAAGAATTAGGACAAAAAGACCCCATCCGTGAGAAACACCTTACCTGCAAGACAACCACCCATCATGGCCAATATAAATAACGCAATAACAGTAAATACCGAATACGCGAAAATAATAAAAATTCATATAATTAATTAGTTAACACAAAGCAGTTATTGGACATACAGCAGGTATCATCTGCACTTCCCCCCACCCCCTAAGAAAGGTTCTATCACCATACAGAATTTTAATCAGCGGGACGACTACGTACAGGTTCCGGAGGACTTCTGAGGCCATCCAGAGAGGTCCAGCATATATGAAGTCTCTTAACACTTCCCTACGCTGGAACAAGTAGATACCCTCAACAAACTGAAGACAAAAAAGATATCACCATAAAATAAATCAAATATAAGAAAATTAAAAAATTGTAATTACGAGTGCAACAGATTTTTATTTATGTATGGAAGTATACATGAAAATTTCTAATTATTTATACAGTTTGTTACTCTCCTACGGAAAAACGGAAGTCTTGGCAAAACAAATTTGCACGTTCTACAACAAAGCAACTGCATACGTAGCGTCTGCGGCAGGGTATTCTGACTGCCGGACTACTGGCTAGAAGTCAGTATGCATCCGGAAGGTCCTGCGATCGGCCATCTGACACAGAATTCCGTGATTTTCCTCGGTCATACAGCAAATGCAGAGTTACTAAAATCCACGTTGCACTGCATGTTTCTCAAGCAGCCCTCCCCAAATTAATTCCAAAATTTCCACCAAGGCACAGCGCTCCCAACGCGGTCAAAATTTCGCCATAATGCTACCCTCTACGCACCACATCCAGCCCAAATGCTCACTTATTTAATCTCCTGCATACTTCCAACAGCCCACTCCCTTCAATTTACCTCCTTTACTTCCCTGTGCTTTAGCTTGAACCAGCCACCTTTAACAGAAGGACGAGCGGGGGCTACCTAAGCCCTTCACAGCAGTACACTTTTCCGAATCCTCTTTAATAATAATAATAATAATAATAATAATCTAGAGTACGCAAATTCTTAGGACACGCCCCTTATCCTTAGGGACCGGATGAATTTCCTTCCCCTGACTGAGCCCAAACCTTCCGACAATCTGGGATAGGTGAAGGTTTCCCAGTAGATATCCTAGATGCTGAGAAGTATGATTAAGTTAATAATAATAACAACAGTAACAATAATACACGTAGTGCCTCTCACTGCCCTTCCCGTCTTTTCCTCACGCTCTCTCTTTCTTAGGATTTACGGACTTAAATACGCCCCAGCGCACGCCTTACTCAAATAACCGTAAATACGTGTATGTGTTCCTCCCTTAGCAGACCAAGATTAACACTGCACGGTCTAACACAGAATGGCACAAGCATTCTACAGTGTGATTAAAATTTCAGTCCACAACAGGTGAATATAAGTAACTGAAATAAGAGACACAAGCGGCCTATTCCCATCCTTTTCGTATCTCTAAGCAGTAAAATGGACGTAAATAGTGTGCAAAGTAAGCTCCACCAGTTTTACATGATGTTCCAAGACGAAACGCACTGAAACAAAAGTGCTTCTCTAAAAGGGAAGCATCAGACAAAACCGAAGGCAAAGCGATGATTTCTGTCTAGTAAGAGTGCAACAATAGCCAAAGGACACTTAGCAATGTGCATCCAGAAATCATGTTTCTGTGAGCCAACACAAATATATACATATATCTCGAAAAGAGTATCGGAGTTTTCATATTCTTAACGGAACGATTAAACAACGGATGTAAGGCAGGTTTTATGTTCGTCACGTTCTGGAATAAATGAACTTAAGTAAAAACATAAAAACAAAGAAATCAGCAATGCTCTTCTGTGTAACACAGATGGGCATTGCTAACTGGTGTAACCAAATACAAACAACACCCAGAACCAAAGTATGTTACCACATATACCTGCTCGTGGAAATTTACAGAAATGCCTTAAAGCGAATGACATTTTAAGCGCACATTTGTGAAAGGACATAGAGTTGTCGGTACGTTAATTTTCAGTCCAGGATTTCCTGTAACCTTAAACGGAATTGGTAAGTTGTTGTTCATGCCTCTAAATGTTCCGGCAGTAAATGAACGACATAAACAAAACAAGTTATTCTACTCAATTCTACGCTCTCACTCTACACATGGACGTTTATAATTGCATACTCAAATAGCCCATTACAATATAAGAGAAAGGAAAAGTAAGAACATTAGGACACCTTAAACCATTCAAAGCACAGTAGTTACTATATGGTCTACCTGATTTAGCATTTCAGAAACCCACCATTTAATTGTTAGTGAACACAGTGCACTTAAAGGATTCCATTACCATTCTTTCCCATACAGCATTATATGACTGGTGTTTGTAATTATAAACTAAATTTTAAACACAATTTCGGTTATAATTCAGGCTTCAGATGGTTAAAATGTAACTGCAGAAATGAAGAAAATATATTGCCTAAATCTAGTATGGAAACGGAGTAACAAATCAGTCTGGCTTCGTGACGTGTTCTACGTTATGTCTAGCGGAGACGATAAAGTGAAGATGATCATTAAAATTTTGTATGAGCTTCCTCTGAAGAGGATGCACAACCCCTTGAATCATGACTACTCCAAACTCAATCCAGATCACAGAACATGGCGGTTTATCTTAAGAAAAGATTAGGCAGCATGATATCAGATAAGAACGAGTTGAGACGTCAGGTTTTCACAGCAGACCATGAATTTGCTTTCGGCTGGGTAGTGACAACATCTAGCCTGATGGAAGCGTACAGACATTTCAGAGGATCCTGCTGCCGGCACCATCACGGCAGATGATGTAGGCAGTCCTGATTATCGGACAGTAACAGTGTGTTAGTGTTAGTGTGTGTGAGCGGGACAGGGAGGCAAAGGCTGTGCTTAATTAATCAACATATCATGAAGACATGGTGGCAGCCCCATTATTAACCTCGACACTGGGCAGAAATGTTCAGCACCAAGCCGCAGCCAGTTTACCACTGGGGTAAAGAGCTGCCAGCACTTTCGACAAGAAAATCTTGGACCTGCCGGAAATCAAACCCGACTACACCACCCACAACCTGGCTACGACGTCTCAAACCATGGACTGGCAAAGTGCAAATTAGGGCTGGAAGAGAGCACGTTATACTGACTATCGCGAACCATCCTTTCACATTTAGTGTAAACCCACCCGTTCGTGACATGGTTAATTTCGCATCTGGAAATGGAGAGCAATGGGTGGATGGGCAATGACCAACCCCACATATTCGACATACTTCTGACACACACAGTCCAGTAAGAGTGTCATAATGCAGCGTGACATTCAGCACATTTTAAATTCTGGTGGCCAAAATATATGTTAACAGGTTGGACTGGCGAATTAATGCGCTACTCCTGTCAATTTAAGTTCATAAATACCAGAATTTATCGAAACCGATTTATTATTCCAGCTGAAATTTCCTGAATAATGTATGAGAGCATGAGACCGTGGAGTTACGCTACTTGCTTCACACATGGAACCACAGACATTTACGAAACTGATATAAAAACAAAATTGTGAGAACTATTAATAAGACACGTCATTAAACTAAGTTCCAAAAAAAAGTAAGGCCGTTGACGGAAATAATACAGAAATAAATTTTCATTGGTGCGTGTCACTCAGTAATGTGGGCACTGATTCACCCTACTATCCGACTATCCGAGAACACGCCACTGGCTATGTTACTCTTAATTTGCCTCGAAGTTACGGTATGTGCGCGTGCGACAGTTACTTTTAAGGGCTCCCCATAGATGGCTCCATAAATGACATCGTGCAGCACACCTAATTTCGTGGATAATGCATTCTCGTATCACCAAACATGGTAGGCTACTGGGCTAATTTGCCCTAACAAAAAAACTCTTCAGCATTATCACTAATAAAACTGTCAGCACAGTGAATGCACTATTGGCTGGATTATCGAACAAGCGGAGTTCGATACCCGACAGACAGGGGATCAATTATCTTGATATATAAGGCCATACCGTAACAATCAATCAGCCATGATATCACGATGCTTCATGTTATAAGCTGGTGAAGGTTTTATATGTTTATGGATGCATTAACTGGCTCATGTTTACGTTTATGCAATTAGTTTCATTTTATCATAAAACAGATGCAGAGATTGAAACCACGTACCCTGAAGATGACGCGATAGTGTCGCAACACCCAATGTAACAGACACAGTGCACTGTGCTGTATTGCAACTGAGACATACAATGCTATCGTTATACAGGCCTACAACTCAAACCAACACACCTAACACATATACTCCGCACTCGTTATCTAACCCAAACACCTCTTGTCTTTGGAGAGCCTTCATATGAATAATTCATTCACGATGTGCCATATTTATATCGCTTACGAAATCGTTTCTTTTTGTCATGTTGAAGACACAAGCGTAAACCGAAGTGAGCAATTACAACTTACAGACTTTCATTCTCGTTTAATTTACAGAATAATTTCAGTACGTTGCTGAAAATGGCGCGCAGCGCAACAGAAGCAACAGCAAATTTATGGGGAAATATTTTATGACATGAAATATGAATCCATCCAGGAGACCCTTACACAAAAGGCCACACGTTGTGCTCAGTATAAAGGTCACATAGCATTAAGGATCCTTATTTCACCGTCATGCTTCCTCTCATTCCCCCACGTTTATTTTGAATATCAAATGGAGCTTCTTGCTTCCTATGGTTACCACGGTACTTGCGCTGGCGTCTCTCTCGCATCATAGTTTCGTGCTTCAGCCCCGTGGATGTTGTATAAAATCAAACAAGAAACACAGAATTTTGGCGACCTGTAATGGCATTCATATCCAGTTTGTCGTAATAGATCGCCCGATTCTGGAGACAATTATGCGGACAGACATTACCAACCCTACATGGGTTCTTTCCTTAGGCGTCCAACAAGGAACGCATGAAAGTCAAGAACCCTCAGTTTCTGGGTAACAGACTGTACAGACGAAAAATGAAAGAGCTTATTTTTCGTCACGAGACAGAACGGTCAAAACATCAACACCGAGTGTACCTAAAAGCATACGCATTCTTCATGACAGTAAGGCCTATACAAGAATGGCACATGCAGCTGCTGACGTCAGTGACAGAAGTGAACCTGTGATTCGCATAGTTAAACAATCCAACTGTGTTTCTTCAGAACACCACAAAGACGTTCAAAATCTTACTAAACCAGTGAACAACAGTCTAACATTTCAGGTTTCTTAGGTGCCGCGAGTGCGCGTCGGTTCACATTCGATAATGGCACAGTGGGGTGTGACGCCGCGAGCTCCTACCGGCGGACACTGGAATTTACAAGGAACACGATACCTCCTTGTGGGTTGAGGTGAGTGTGATTGGGCATATAGGAAAGCTGCGTGGAAAGTGGTCACTCAGATCCAAGGGAGGGGAAGAGAGGATACAGACGCCACCGGACCAATAGGAACGGTGGACAGGATCGAATATCTCTGGGCCAATGCGAGGACGGGCCTTTAAAGGTCCCAGAGGAGTGCCGTCGGAGGAGAATATTTTCTTAGAGCGATTATGACGAACCGTGCTATGGCCCAGGCGGTCAATCGCTGGCCTCTGACCATGACGGAGTCTCTGCGAAGGGCCGATCCTTCGTCCAGAGGAGTCCTACCGTGCGAGGGTGATCAAGTACAATAACCCTCTACACCTACAATGAGTAGGTAGAAAGAGGTCAAGACTAAAAAAAAAAAAAAAAAAAGGAAGGAATATGTCGAAATCTACAATTGTTACCAACAAACTGCCCTCATTTACATATATAAAATTACTACAAAACGTTTCCCTATTGATATTAACTAT
>Ga0136643_10009730_pt1 | contig 14159 bp, 8 predicted proteins | sample TergutLab28metaG_FD_96883 | JGI IMG/M metagenome (GOLD analysis project Ga0136643, IMG submission 96883) | Labiotermes labralis P1 segment gut microbial communities from Petit-Saut dam, French Guiana - Lab288 P1 (version 3) (version 3) | ecosystem: Host-associated > Arthropoda: Insects >... | reverse complement strand
ATCTATCTATCTATCTATCTATCTATCTATCTATTATCTATCCATCTATCTATCTATCTATCTCCATACAGCGCAGTCTTTCCTAAGAAGCTAACAGTTCCCCTGACAGTCACGAAATTCCCCGTTTTATGTAGACATAGAAAGTTCATTACCGCATTCACATAACATGTCACCTGTTCATATTCTCAGCCAGACCAATCTAAGCTATACCCCATCCCACTACTTGAAAACTCAATTTAATATTATTCTCCCATCTGCGCCTAGTTTTCCCAAGTGGCCTCTTTCCCTCATGTCTCGCCACCAAAACACTTTACGAAACTCTCCTAGCTACCATACGTGCCACATGATTCGCCCATCTCATTCTTCTTGTTTTATCACCCGAATGACATTCCACTCCTTGACCTTCGTCAATTGGTTTGATACCCCCCGCCCCACACACACACATATATATATATATATGTGTGTGTGTGTGTGTGTAAGTGCAAAGCCTCCAGATTATGTATGTGTGCTAGAGAAAGGCTCCGAACCTAAAAGAACCTCCGGTCAGCAGTCTTCGGTTCCGGTGAAGTCCAGACATTAAAACAAGCCGACACTTTTAAAGGCAGGATGCCCATCTGTGCGGTGCATTAGCACCAGACAGCTTCTGAACACCACACAATACATTTGCGCATCATTGGCGACACAACACACCAATAATATTATTGAGAATTATCGTAGGTGTGCTAATTACTACTCCATTACACTGTTTTGCTTCAGTCAAGGTCCCTGGAGAAATAAGCTGGGGCTACGTGCAGAACGTACCGATAATTGTCCCAGTGATGTCAGAGGTCCACTCGACGCTCCCACCAAACGTTATTTACAATCCAGCCTATATTATAAGCAGCCATCTATGTCTAGTTTTCTGAAACGGTGTCTTCCATTCAGGTTTCTAAAGTCTTGTCAATATTTAATTTCCTGTGGCGCTGTGACCCAACGCGGGCCATGGCTTCCTCATTCTTGAGGTTTCTAGATCACACATAACGACACACCACGGTCGGTAGGACTCCTCTGAATGAGTGATCAGCCCGTCGCAGAGACCTCTGCCTCACAACACACAACATTCTCAACAGACATCCATGATCTCAATGAGATTCGAACTCGCAATCTCAGCAGACGAGCGGTCGTAGACCTACGCCTTAAATCGCGCGGCCACTGGGACCGCTTAATATAGCTTTACATTTTCTTTAATCTCGACACTTGAAAATGGTGGGTGGTCAACGCCACGCCCTGGATGTTTTACCCACTGCAAGGAGACGCGGTACCAATTGTACATGAGGCTGGGCGGTCCCCAGGGACTGTGCGGAAAATCTCGCTCCCACAGCAGATTCGATCCCCGGACCGTCGAACACCTACCGAGTCGCTATTACGGCTATGTTTATACAATACAAAGTTGCCCCCTATACAGACCATAAAGGAGTATGGAAGGACTGGTGTTACTGATCCTCTTATTCCTATCCTTGGCGCTAGTTGGAGATCAGGGCGTTTCACGCAACGGTCCCTTTGTACCCCCTCCCCATAAAAAAAAACACCACAGTACCCAATAAAGGAGAAGGTGGGGAGCCCCAGAGCGGGTCTGAATATTTCGGATAAAAGAAAATTATCATAAACCGGATGGGAATTTGAAACCGTTCCATGTTGGTCAGGCTTTATACAGAATGTTGTAATTGGCCATGGTCGCCTCATTATCGAGGGTTCCCGATCACACACAACGACACACCACAGTCGGTAAGACACCTCTGGACGAGTGATGAGCCTGACGCAGAGGCCTCTACCTGACAACACACAACACTTAAAACCCACAGACATCCATAGGCCGGCGGGAATCGAACCCAAAATCCCAGCAAGCGAGCAGCCCCAGAACCACACCATAGACCAGACAGCCGCGTGCGAATTAAGTAATGCGTGTATTTTTAGAACACAGAAAATCAAATGTATTCAGTGTGTATAAGTGTTCGAAATACGTATTTGAACTGCGATATTTCTCAGAGGGTGTATTCAAACACAGAAGTAATCTCGCGTGTGGTATTCTACCGGCATCACTCAACGTATCCAGAAGTACTGACAATTATAGGCCGGGATGTAAATTCACATTTTGTTAGTACATAAGTGTCCTGTACTTTGTATCTTCATAAACAGTTTCACAGCTTTCCTAAATGTCCTTGGGCCTGTTGCAGTTGAATACACATATATTAAATGTCCATAAATCCTTAATGTATTTTAATGTAAGGTGGGAGATTTCCTACCTCACAGTACTTAGTTTCTGTACGCTTTCATGTTCTTGCACAAGGCCTGATGACGGTCTATACTGGAGGTAGAAACTAGTTGCCAGATAATAAAAATTCGCAAAAAGAGTGATTTGTGTGCGATTGAAAACATCGTTAAACATTTGAGTGTCTTACTGAGATGCTTCATGTCAAGATAAAGTTAAGAAATACACTGAACCCCCAATAAGAAAAGAAAAACAGTACGGTACATGCAATGACCAGTGGCTAAGGTGATGTGCTACAAATCGGAAGGTCGTTGGTTCGATCCCAGCTGGTGTCACTGGACTTTTCATTGACGAAAAATCCTTCCGGTAGACAATAGGACTATGGCCGTGGGGTCAACTCAGTCTCTAACAGAAATGGGTACCAGGAGTGTTTCCTGGGGGTAAAGGCGGCCGGTGCGTAAGGCTGACAACCGTACCACCATCCTATGCCGTTGTCACGAAATCTGGGAACCTTAACTTCCTGTAACCCTCTGGGTCACTCCAGGCCTGTAATGGGATTGATTTACCTTTTTTTTCACATGCAATGACAAGAAATATGCACGCACGAAGTCTTCAAAATTTTGGTACCTTCACAGCAAGAAACCTTTGTTAAAAGTTTTAATATTAACCATTTGTACGAGTTCACAAATATCGGAAAAAAGGTAAAGTCAAGTTGTCACTGTGTTCATTATGTAAGTTTATGGTAAAGTAGACGTGCACATCCTCTCTAGCTTAAACTCGGCACTAAATAGAAGTCACTTGTCACCTTCAAATTCCTGGTTTCTGTATTTACCAACACGTGCCCCCCCCCCTCCAGTATTCACTGTAAACAAGGCCAAATGAGCGCCACAGCGGGTGTGGGCATTTTGCAGAAACAGAAATCTCTTGACGTTCAGGTGACCGTGTTTGGTGATAAATTCTTATAATAAAACCAAATAGATTTCTCAAATTTATTTTTGGAATAAAACTCTACATGTTTCGCACAGATCATCTGTCCATCATCAGGAGTTTTTCACTGTACACACGGAACGTCCTGATCATGTTCACAGGCTCTAACTGTAACCTGTATGACATATACCATTGCTGTGTTTACAGTGAAAAACTCCTGATGATGGACAGAGGAACTGTCCGAAACATGTAGAGTTTTATTCCAAAAATAAACTTGAGAAACTAGTGCATCTGGTTGGTTTTATTATAAGAAGAAATTTGTTGCGCGTGCTGGCAATTGAACCACTAATCCTCGGACACCCTGCCTGTAACGCAGTCATTATACAGACTCAGATATTTCGGTGCTCACCATGCACCGCTCTCTACTGTTGTACAGCTGTACACTGTTGTAGAGCTGTATAGTGTTGTACAGTTGTATAGTGTTGTACAGCTGTGTAGTGTTGTAGAGCTTTATCGTGTTATACAGCTGTATAGTGTTGTACAGCTGTATAGTGTTGTACAGCTGTATAGTGTTGTACAGCTGTATAGTGTTGTACAGCTGTATAGTGTTGCTGGAACTAAATTACTTTTTATACTTATTTTTACCTCGTCATTTCTACATGACGAATTAAATTCACTAATAAATTATTCAAATTAAGAGACGATGCTCTTTATAAATTTACAAAATATTTATATACTAAAATTTTATAAAGACGTTGTGCCTAAAAAATTAGGGAGAAAATTTTATAAAGACGTTGTGCCTAAAAAAAAATAGGGAGAAAATTTTATAAAGATGTTCTGCCTAAAAAATTTGGCGGAAAATTTTATAAAGACGTTGTGCCTAAAAAATTAAGGAGAAAATTTTATAAAGACGTTGTGCCCAAAAAAATAGGGAGAATATTTTATAACGACGTTGTGCTGTTTTCCAAATGGTTGTTTTTTATTTTTATTTTTTAATACATAACTCACCCTCATGTGGTTTCGTTTATATAAGAGTATGACTATACCGTGTATAATGTTAAATGGTGCAGTGACTGGCGAATAATAAATTAAAAGCGGCGGCGACCAATTTTATCATAAAAAAATTTAGAATAATTCTAAACAATATTTATGTATTCGTTTTTCTTCTTCCAGGAAACCGCTTCTCAGATGAAAACAATATTTTAATGGATTTTGAAAATGTTATGATTTTCTGGACTGTGACTTTTAATATAATTATACAATGCAAACCAACAAAACGCATATTTACTTAAATTAATATTTTAATTTTTTATTTTTTTATGTCTTCTACGTGTTCAAAAATCGAGGGTTCATCTTCAGTTAGACGGTTGTATTTACAGTTACGGTACGGTACTTTTACATGCGTCGGTGTAAGGATTTTGAAAAATGATTAATTCGCACGTGTCTAAATGAGTGTCTCAGTGCGTGAAATAGATTTCGTTTCCAGACGCCTACTCGGTCGTTGCTTTACACCAGCCGAGGGCATGGAAACTTGCACTGGCCAACACAATTACACTTTCTGCTGTCATTCTTATATATCTCAACCTTGAACGACTACGCTGGTACCGAAGAGAATCATGAATGAGTATGAAGTTAGTCTCCCACTGTCTGCTTTTATATCTACAGACGGGAGGAGCATAGTGGATAAGTGGACTATGTACATAGAAAGAATTATATAATATTCCCGTATTGAATGACTTGGGCGAAGAACGCGTTGAGAGGGTATGAAAATGAGAAGTCGTGACCATATTTGAGGCGGCATTCTGATTTCCATTTAGAGGTACTGAGGAAAATGAGAACTTCAATCAATTCAGGTTGTCCAGTAGAAGATTCAAAACTAGTTACCCTGAGTAAGTTTGCTGGCCACAAGGTGGCGCCCTTCAGGGTCAGGGGGGGATGACAGTCATCACTGTGTTCATAGTGAAATTTTTTGCTTTTTATGGAAACCGAAGTTTCATTATCTTATTCAAAAGAACCTGCAGCTACTTTTCCCTTCTTGAGCCAGGTGAGCCCCTTCTACCCTGAAGAAGGGAGCAGAAGATTCAGTTCACTTCCACATCGTCACAACAATTAAGACCATAATGGAGATGCATTCTATGTGCATATCTGTTGCCTCTATGTAAACCTGATAAGTATCAGTAGTGTCTGTCAGTCACAACCTGACCCAATTTATCTAAACCTAATAAAATTTGCAGCTGAAAAACACAATACTTATCTTGGACTCGATGTCGATTGTTTTAACACGATTATGGGTTCGATTCCTGGAAAGGATAAGAAATATTTGTTTTTTCCAAATATTCTAGACTGATTCTGCTCCCAGCCATCCCCCGTTATTTACGTACTTGCGGTTTTTTTACGAGGCTACATCGTCATGGATGTAAAATGACTACTTAACATCCATTCAGTACCAAGTTTAAGACTGAATGCAGTTGGGTCCCTGCTCTTCCTATACGCTTACAGAGAAAGGAATTGTTCAACCTTAAATTCCACAGTTCACCTCTGGTCAAACTTCCAACACTGTCTTCAATTCACAACAGGCGACCAACAAAATGCACAATGTTCTGCTTTAGATATTCACATTATTATACAATTATACAATATAAACCGACAAAATGCACCCCTTCTGAATTAAGAATTTAATTTTCAATTTTTTATGTCTTCTACATGTTTCAAACCCAAAAGTTCATCTTCAGGAAGATGGTTGTATATACTTATGATATATTACGTTTACACACGTCAGTATACGTAGTCTTGTAGATTTAAGTGTGTGTTCGATAGTAAGCATAAAATATTTATTATATATCATATATCATGTCATGTCATGTTATATTATATTAATTTGTTATTATATTATGTTATATTAATTCATTATATTATATTATGTTATATTAGTTTGTTATATTATATTATGTTATATTAGTTTATTATATTATATTATATTATATTATAGCATTCAGTATTCTTACACGTTTCGATCCGCTGGGGGTCATCATCAGGATACAAGTATCAAATAATATTGCGTAGTACTTGACACATAAATAGCATCTTATTTGTCGTGCAAAGGAGTCTAGTAGTAGGACCTAGAGGGTTCTTTGTGAGCGGGTGTGAGGATAACTGAGATGGGACCGGCATGTACTGAAAATTAATGTTAGGTTAGGTTGTAATATGTTTAGTTGTTGTTCAGTTTCATTTTAAAAGTCTCCTTCCTTTTAAATTTTATATTATTATGATCATTCCATCCTACCTCACTATATATATATATATATATATATATATATATATATATATGTGTGTGTGTGTGTGTGTGTGTGTGTGTGTGTACTGAATACGTAATCATTAACATGTAATAACAAAATATGTAAATTCATTGACGCAAAATTTTGCATGGAAATTCTGCAAAATATATCCTACATGTAACATCCAAACATTCCTTCGTCGTTTGTGACGAAGATTCCTGGAAAAGACTTTTCAATATTTGCATTTTTTTAACTTTACACGTCACAACCCACGATGCTAACCACCAGCCCTTCCACAGGCTTCCTCCATTGTCACAATTCCTGTATATTTCCTTCTAATTTCATTTAGCTCCAGCTGTATAACACTCAGCAGCCAAATAACAGGATGAAGCCTACAGAAGTCTAGACAATAAATCCCACTTAGTGACACCAGAATATTAAAGACAGCTGTAAATCATAGTTAGTAGGAGTTTAGGGAGACTGCGCTATACTTCTCGCGGAATCTGCGTTCATTCGTCTTCTACTTAACTATTCCGTCCATCAATTTCACAAAACTTTGTGGAATGATGAACTGGAAATAATGTGGTAGGAAGGGCCACAGTTTACTCTACTTTCTCAATATTTGGCCTTGAGAAAAGAAAAAGAAAACGAAAAATATCTTCCAAAGTTTGGTTGGTGTCCAGTTCGAGATTCGAAAGCGGAAACTTTTGAATTACAAAGAAGCAATAAATGTTAAGAAGTTAGAACTTCGTGGTGCTTAGTAATTAACAATATTTGATAAAAGGAAAGCAAACTGACATCCTAACAAAAATTACGTAAAATCCAAAATTTTGTCAATCGTCGAAAAATATGGCAGGCATACTCAGCAGAGCTAATATGAAACCCGGTCACTGTGCGACAACACTCCAAGTACGTACGCTTTGAATCTCGTATTTTAAATCCTAGACATAGTCTTCGCTGTAACCTCGCATAATCTCAACCTCAGAAAGAAATTCCTCCTAAAAAATATTCGGTAGAATTTACTACTTCTCATTATGCCATCTATATGCAAAGCCCATTCTAAATTCATTGACTTAAATCTAATGACAATCTATCATTAAAGTGAAGAAGTGGAAAGCATGACTCAGATTTACTCTACTGTTTACTTCTCAGCCACTAGAAGGCCGACATTTTGGACACCAATAATGCTTTCTGCAATGAGAATAAGCATCTGAGCTTACAGTTACAGCGACCAGAAAATGAATGTTTACTTTTACTCTGGCAGAGTGATGAATTTAAGAATGCGTGGAGCTGTTCCTCCTATTCCCCACAAGTCTTCACTGGTAGAACTTGCACCAAGATTGTGTTGCCGGCATCTGGCCTTAACATTATTCTGTTGGCAGTGATGTTGGGCAATCCGCACAGCGCAATGATTAACCTATGTGATGGACCACCGAAGAAGTGGATCCCAATTCCTGTCAAGATCAAGATATCTCCCTGTTCCAGAGCATTCAGAACACATTCGTCCTCCCCTTGCAGGTGTATTATTCTGGTGACTCCAGAAGTCTGATTAATACGAAACCAGCAGCGCCTGAATATGTTGCGAACTGCCACCTTCTGTAGGTGCTATGAACGTGTGTGTCTATATTTTACATACTGCGTGCATTTGACGTGCTGCTTTGTATGTTTTACCAATTACTTACACATAAGTTAGTAATCATGCAATTGTATCATTGCATAGTTATATCTGCTACATGTGGCGGCTGTTATCAACGATCTTGTGATAAATTTTTTTTTAAACACAGTAATTATTAATCTTCATGATTACACCGTGCATCATTGGTATCCAATGGTTTATTATCCAACTAAAGCAATCAATTGTATAAAATCGTTGAATTGTTAAAAACAAATTAGTTTATAAAAGCCACTCCAAAATGTTTAGGTTGACGTAGGAACCATCATCAGGGAGCTAAAATCAGCGGTTGCAGCTCCCTGATGATGGTTCATATGTCAACCGAAACATGTTGGAGTGGCTTTTATAAATTAATTGATTTTTAACAATTCAACGATTTTATACAATTGAGTGCATTATTTGGATAATAAAACATTGAAAGGAATTCTTGCTTTACAACAACATAAAACTTGTTTATATGTTTATTTGTGCATATGTTGGTATATAATAAACAATTATTAAATACGCACGATATGAACACGAAAGAACCCCTTGTGTCAAAAAACCGTCCTTGAAGATGGCTGAGGACAGGAGAAACATGTAGCAGATTTTATTATGTAATGATATAAATATATGTTCAATGTAAAAGTAAAGGCCAAGTGATCCCATTACAGGCCCGGTGTGGCCCAGAGGGTGGGTAGAGGCATAGCTCTAGTCTTCCATGATCGCGGCACTAAAAGGGAGTGAGAGGTTAGCAGCACGCCCCGGCCGCCCTTTACCCCCGGGAGAGACCCGGTGCCCTTTGTACAGGAGGTTGGGTGGGTCCCAGGGCCGGTCTGGACAGGCGGAAAATCTCTTCCCCACCGGGATTCGATCCCGGACCGTCCAGCCCATTGTCAGTCGCTACACCGACTGAGCTACCGGGTCCACTGTTTAATGTATCATACGTAAATTGTTGGTAATATACACAAGTCATTATATATTTGTGTTCATGGAAACACTGTATTTCTAAATAATATTATTTTGCCACGAAATTTTTAAAAAAGGCTTACGTACTCTGCTCCATGTTTAAAATATCAGGATATGAACACCATTTTAGAATGTGCTTTAACCTTTTGGCGCCGGAATTATTTTTTTAATTTTAACACACCCTGTATATGAAATGTGAATAATACAGGAACCAAATATGTTAGAATTATGAAACAAACTGCATTTTTAAGAGAAATAAATGGAAATTATATACCATGTTTAAAATATTCAGTACCTATATTTGTTGAATAAATATATAAAATGAAACTTTACAGGTTAGCGGTGCGGTAGACCACTATAGTTGACATTAGGCGTCAAAAGGTTAAGTAAACTAAAGCATAAGGATATGAACACCATTTTTGAATGTGCATTAAGATAAACTAAAAATACTGTAACAACCTGAAATAAATATCTTATGTTAAATGTGATTCTTACGTGGAAGTGAACAGAAGGGAAAGAACACTTCAAAAATTGTTACACTAAGCAAACATTTGTCTGCCCACATCACGAAAGCCTACGAAGTAGTGGAAGTAAAGTCCCAATTATTCTTAGCCTCGGCCCTATTGAACATTTTTTTTGTATAAAGTAGTTTATTGATATCATGGTAACAGCTTCGCAAACCTTTACAAATTTTAGCATACCGTATTCGTAGAATTTACCATAAAGTCTCCACCCACACTTTTTCGAGCACAATACGTGTCCGGAGATTTCACTTTCGGTAAAGATGTTATTCTTAAAAACAATAAAGAGTCACAAAATCGGTCACTTCGAGCGAACACACACGCACTGAAATTCGATAAGTGGAAAGCATAAAACTCACAAGCAACCACAAATATTATATGAAAATTTACAATGACTGAATTCGCTTCGTCAATGTGGATATCAAAATAGGGGGCCCCGTTAGCAAAATCGCACGCAACCTAACATATAGAAGTTGAATATGTGTGTTGCTGTTAACGGACATATTTAAGGTTTGTTTCACGCTATCAAACCACGAACAAATTCACTTAACTTATTACAGGCACTCATTTATTACACCTGCATACTATCGAAAAAAGATAATTATTTGGGGACTTTTCTCTAAAATCAAAGTCCAAACGAAAATGTGTTCTACCCTGCAATGCGAACCCTCCATATATATACAGTTGAATCGTTAGCTTCACTTCCTGGTCTCTTTACCTCCGGAGAATGATCTCCGTTTCACAAACAAATTGGAGTTTGCAGATACACCTGAGCTGTTTCTGACAATTTGAAAGAAAGAGCAATATCTTTATTCAGCCTTGGGTAGAACCACGATTCGTCGGTCGTCCGACCTATAGCCTCGTTACTAAGGTAAAGGTAAAGGTCACCCTATGACATTCTTGTGCAGGCACATGGGGGGGGGAGGTACGGCTCAAACCCTTTCCTTACCTCGGCGCTAAGAATAGGTGGGTGGATAGCACCACGCCCGAGTCGCTTTACCCAAGGGAAATATTCACTACCCTCCTTACAGGAACCTGGATGGGCCTCGGAGATCGTCTAGACGGGCACGGAAAATCTCGTCCCCCCCCCCCAACCGGGATTCTATCCCTGGACCGTCGAGCCGAATCTCTGCGGGGATTAGGTTATTTTCCTATTACATTTCCTTAATTTGCACTTCTTAACTAAAACTTGAATCAATTTCGACTCTGATCTTGAAATAAATAAATAAATTTCTCGTAGTTTTAAAAAACGCTTACAAATAAAAATGCGTGTCTTTGTGCAGGGAAGAGGACCTACGAATCTGGAGTATAAGCAGTGGAGAGGGTAGTGACGTCAGTTAAGTACCCGTCTGGTTCGAAATCTTGCGCGATGTCTGTAATCAGCATAAAGAGGGACGTGGTTCCTTCATGTCGAGTGGCACTTACGCCCTTATGGCCCTTATCTACATCCACCCGTGACGTCATCCATCAAGAGGGCAAGTGTCCACAATAAGCAGTGATTGCGCCCAGGTCTGGTGGATGCATTCCTTTGACACCAGCGGATGTCCCCCCCCCACCCCCCTCAGTACAAAGCCTGATTCACATGAGCCCACAACGAAGTTCAGTGTTGTCTATGTTAAAATGCACGCGTCCAATATTTGTTTACACTTTAGATAACTAAATAAACATTAATACAAACATCGCGTCCGAAAAATAGGGATTAGGAACATGTCCGTCATGAGACAGATTGTTGTTTGAAGGCCTGACTATCAAACGTGAGTGTGAAGGTACGAAACGTTTGGTCACAGCTGACGGAGCTACGCTCTGTTTTGCATAAAAGGGTCAGGAGGCAAGGCAAAGGTTGTTCTGCCACACTTTTCGTTGTTTTACTCATTTCTCCGAGAACACGCTGTGACAGTAACTAATTAAGCTACGTCCGTTTCCTTCCGTATCTTTACCCCGTTTTTTATTTTTCATTATCGTCTCGCCACTCCACGATATGTAACAGGTAAAAGGTAAAGTGACCCCGTTACAGGCCCGGTGTGGCCCAGAGGTTGGGTAGAGTTATAGCTCTACTCTCCCATGACAGCGGCACTAGAAGGGGGTGAGTGGTCAGCAGTACGCCCCGGCCGCACTTTACCCCCGGGAAAGACCCGGTACCCATTGCACAGGAGGCTGGGTGGGCCCCAGGGCCGGGCTAGACGGACGGAAAAATCTCGTCCCCACCGGGATTCGATCCCGGACCGTCCAGCACGTAGTCAGTCGCTATACCGACTGAGCTACCGGGCCCACAAGCTCTGTTACAGTCGCTAAACCGACTGTAACAGAGGTTTTAAATTTTCCGTCACATAAACCATAAATAACTAACAAATCACAAAATTATCTAATTAAAAACGAACTTTGCCAACTGCATTGAACAGAGCACTTCTTGAAAAGCTAACAGTTCCCTAACAAGTAGAGAAATTTCCCGAATATTATGGTAACAGTACTCGTCACCGCGCACACAACAGCCTACTACTTGCCAATGTCATAACTAAATTAATCCCCCTCTATATCCTGCCATCCTATTTCTTTTGAATTCGTTTTAATATTATCCTTCCAACTACTCCTAGGTCATAAAAATTTTCTCTTTACTTCGTATTGCTCCGCCAACTCCATGTATGCATTCCTCTCATCGTTCCTGTCGTGACACGTGCCAAACTCAGCACATCGTAGTGATTGTGTCACCCGAATAACATTTCATGATAAGCAAAATTCATGAACCCTCTCAGTAAGCTTCTCATTCAGCTTTTTGTTACCTCTTCCTTCTTGAGCCCACATACCTTCTTTAATACTTTGTTGAGAAACACCCTCAGCAGCTGATCCCACTTCATGTGACGTACCGAGATTCATATCGTTACCAAAGTTGAAAAATTGTAATTCTGTGTATTTGAATTCTTATATTTTAGACAGGCAATCGCATTTACACTTTCAGAATGTAATACAAAGAGTTTATTTAACATTCATGGGTCCCTGCATCGCTAATATATTCTCAGAGTACAACCAACAAGATGCGAATTTTCTCAGTTTATTTATTTCTGTAAGACACTCTACATGTTTCAGACGGTATTTCCGTCCATCATCAGGAGCTCAAAACTGCATATACAGCGTCAGGCATTTGTCAAACCATTACTGTTACCTGCTGCTAACAGCAGGTAGCAGTAATGGTCTGACAAATGCCTGACGTTGTATGAGCAGTTTTGAGCTCCTGATGATGGACGGAAATACCGTCTGAAATATGTAGAGCGTCTTACAGAAATAAATAACTTGAGTTACTCAATTATTACACCAACCATTGCACATATATAAAATTTATAAAATATACACATTGAAACATTAAAAACGCTCCGACATGTTTCGGTCCTAAGACCATCATCAGGGAGCTATATATCCCTTGCTAAAGTCACACTAGATATAGTCACAGAATAATTTCGTTGTAGAAATTGGGTATTGTGGCAGCATGCCGTGTTGTGTAATGTTATGTTGCGAAGAGTGCCCTGCTACGGACGTGCATTCTGTGCTTCGTTGCGTGATACGTATCAAATTACACAACACGGCATGTTGCCCCAGTACCTAACTTGTACAACGAAATTAATCTGTGACTATTTCTAGTGTGACTTTTGCAAGGAATATATAGCTCCCTGATGATGGTCTTAGGACCGAAACATGTCGGAGCGTTTTTAATGTTTTAATGTGTAAATTTTATAAATTTTATACATGTGCAGTAGTTCATGTAATAATTGAGTAACTCGACAACATGCACGGTGTAACAATAAAAATAAAATAAATAAACAAATAAAATAAATAAATTGAGAAAAGTCGCATCTTTCTGGTTGTACTCTGAAAACACTTAAAGAGTTCCTCTCCCAGTACACCTTGTGCTGCTTGCCAGTTGCATCTCTACAAAACTCTGAGACCCACAGCTGTATTCCTGCTGTTTGTCTATCCGTCCATCTTCCAAACAGAATATTCCTTAAATGACTCACTCTTACTTAAACAAGTAACGATGAGATTAATATTTTTGGAAGCTCTTCAGCGCGTCAGACATTCCGGCTTATAGCAATAAGGAAAACATCTTGAAATAGAACTAGGATATGCCCTACTTCCCTACACCGTAAACCTGCAGGAACCGAATTCATGGAAAAAAGGAAGCGGACTTGGAAATGGATAATAAAACAAATAATCGATGTTTATATCTGATGATCAGATATGCTGATAGATGTGTAAGGTTTCCATCTGCTTTCTCTCCGTACGTTTGTTTGTACAGCAGGCACTTTATAAATGTTGGCGTCATAATACCTACAAGCTTACAGACCAAATGATCAAGATTCACTTTTGTTCCCTGAAGAGCAAGGGAACAATTAGGTGGTCATACTTTTCATAATACATCTTGCGCCGATATTTAACCTCATCTACTGCAAAAACTGGATCAGAACACTTGTACGTTTACTCTGATCACCACGCATTTTATTGCGTGACGTCATCGGATGTGCTTATATTTTCTTGTAATATTAAAATCAATAATTAATTTTATCTTTTTTTTTTTTTTT
>Ga0136643_10009724_pt1 | contig 14164 bp, 9 predicted proteins | sample TergutLab28metaG_FD_96883 | JGI IMG/M metagenome (GOLD analysis project Ga0136643, IMG submission 96883) | Labiotermes labralis P1 segment gut microbial communities from Petit-Saut dam, French Guiana - Lab288 P1 (version 3) (version 3) | ecosystem: Host-associated > Arthropoda: Insects >... | reverse complement strand
CCACATGCAGTAACACACGGTCTTTGTTCTCCTAAAGATGGGCATAATGATGCTCGAAACATGTTGAGACAGTGTTGATAATAAACATCTGATTGTTGCATCTTTTTGGTTTTCTCTCTCTCTCTTCACAATTTGCTCACGATGCACGGTCACAGAAACCTAAAGAATGAAATCAAGTTTGAAATCAAAAAAGATGAAAGAAACACGTTGCATAAATATAATTACTGAAACCACAGATATCCAGAATCCTAACGACTGTGTGATGTAATATTTCTGAATCACGCAGTCACGTGTTGTAACGTGTCACGCGCCACGCATGAGCTGTACACAGTCATCCGTAATTTATTTGTACCAGTCCATAATAAATGTATTTCGGTTGGATTCAGCAGGAATTACACGCGTTAAGGGATATCTGTAATCTCCATGCATCTGAACTACCAAGCCCACAAATCACATGTTACTGGATACTACATCGACAGAAAGAGAAACATTTCAAACACTAAACCAATCTAAGGTAATACTTCTATAAGGACATAGCAGTCATAACACAACTATATTATCAGGTGTATATAACGTATTAACATCAACTACATATTTCGGCCACTGCTGCTGTGGCCATCATCAGGTTGGATACAATTTTATCAGAGAAGCTATAGAGATATGATATAACACAGAACAATTATTAGTATTAGTGTAGGCAAGGGGCAACGAGATCTGGTTTTGCACAAAGTCGGAGGTCGTGTGTGCATGCTACATGCATGGTTCTTTACCATCTGCACACACGCCCACCGACTTTGTGTAAAACGAGATCTCGTTCCCCATTGCCTACACTAATACTAATAATTGTTCTGTGTTATATCTATATAGCTTCTCTGATAAAATTGTATCCAACCTGACGATGGCCACAGCAGCATTGGCCGAAACATGTAGTTGAAGTTGATAAGTTATATACACCTGATAATACAGTTGTGTTATGACTGCTATGTCCTTATAGAATTATTACCTTAAGTTCTAACAAATACAACGGAGATGACGCTCCTTGAAGTCACTAAACCAGTACTTCACATATGTGCATGTTTCTTTTTAAGGAGTCCCTTCGGTTGTGACATAAAATCCCTGTCGGAAACTCACATTAACACGCATAGCTGTTGTAAACACTGAATGTGTCGGAGCATATCTGTGTTAATCCAAAATCAACTAAACATTCAAACACAATGATGTAGAGCGTAATTCAGCCGAATCCGTTGATTTGCAGTAGTTTGTCGAGTGGTTTGCTTACCATAACTTTTAATGGTTTCTTTGAATTCTCTCGTCAGAAATACTAAACTAAGATGGGTGTCGTAAACAGAGTTGACTAGTCCCAGAGTCAATTCAGTGCGTAAAAGTATTACAGAGCAAATCCGTATAGCTTTTAGGGACTTAATATTCATTACTAGTTCAACACGTCTGTGAAATTAAGATTAATCATTACAAACGTCATCAGTGGATCCCCGGTTTCCGCGCACGGGTTGGGAACTACAACACTACGTAAAATCTTCCGAAGTCAATAATTTTTGTTCAGGGCGCTGTACCTCTTCAGAAGACGGAGGTATTCGTGCATAAGAAACTAGAATACAAACAAAGCAATTTACTGACCATCACTGCTGCACCTGGAGTCAACCTTTCGGCGCTTTAACTTCAGGTCCTGGAAGAGGCTCATCGTGTCGAATTCACACGGGGTTCTCGTCAGGGTCATAATTCCTGCAACACAATTGAAAAATCTAATTAAGACTTGAGCGAGAGAAGAGTGCTGTAATGAAAAACTGAAATATGAAATCATACAAGTATGGTAATGAGATGAGAGTTTTAAAATGTGTGGTTGCACATTGTGTTAATCGAATGTTGCGTAGTCATTCAGTATTCGCTTACTGGAATGGTACGATCTCTGCTCGTGAAGTCATACAGAGATACAGTAAAAAGATAGATTACAGTGCTTTAAATATTGTGTTAAATGTCTACAAACAAATGTGATTTATTTTAAGGCTTTTACCGTAAAACTTCCAGGTCATTTTAACGTGTTTTTTGCTATCGCGGGCCTCACAGCTAATAAAGACGTCCTTTAACTAACGTGTGAGTAATAATAATGGGAGGACAAATACAGGAACACACAAGACACTCAATGAGCGTGCACGGAGATAAACTGGGCCTTCACTTATATCATGGCTCTTATCACTGAACAGTGAGAATAAAAAAGACATAACCTGATATTGATGGAAGGAGAAAAAACTGGATAAGATAAGGTGTCTAGACATGGGGGATCTATTTTAGGATGTGTATAGCCAAATCGTTATTGAAGGAAAGATAAACGAGGGGATAGAAGTGATAGGAAGACGAGGAAGAAGATGTAGAAAGCTACTGGATGACCTCTAGGAAAGGAGAGGATACTCACATTTGAAGGAGGAAGCTCTAGATCGCACTATGTGGAGAGCTTGCTTTGGAAGAGGCTTTGGACCTCTCATAAGACAAGACTACTAAATGAATGAATAGCCCAATCAGTGTCAACCGAATAAGAGTTTATCTGTCTTACCTATGAAATTCGTAATGAATTGTGCGTATAAACCCAACCCTCAAATCATTTAAGTCAACCTTCAAACCCTACGTAAATGATATTCTCATATAAATTTTTTTTATGAAGATAAAGCATTTATTTAGCGTGCATTGTTGACGTATACAATAAAAAATGTTACGTACCGAAGTAATCAAATCGTGACTGAAAAGAGAAAAGACAGAAAACCTGCTTAAAAAATAAGAATTCACAAATTTAATATTTCTGAAATGATGCTGAAATGCTGCTGGGCCAAAACTAATAATTGCATCTATGATTAAAAAGCAGCCAAAGAAGCAACGTTTTTAATTACGAAGCGATTTCGTTGGGTTCACTTTCACTGCATTTGTTTTGACGTCAAATACAAAGTTATCACGTGACCGAAACGGCCGGCGGTCGGTAACCCTACACGAAGTGGGTCATTACTTTACGTGCGAATGACCTCTCCCCACAGTATCAGTGTTGCTTGTCACCGCCTGTACTGAAAGCTGGGTTCACTACCAAATAACATTACGTAACGCTACCTATTTCTACGGTAGCGCATTTCACACTAATAAGAGAAAGCTGAACAGCAGTTTAGTAAGAATGCAAGTAAAATCAAAATATACCAAAATTTACAGTAAATTTTTAAATGAATTAATAGTTTACAAATGTAATTTCAGACTTCCCAAAGTTTCACTCGTGAATCTTCATGTTTGTACCGTGTATCAGTGACGATTAAAACACTTTATTATCCAACACAGCACAGATATATAATTCGTAGATACAATTAGAATTATTATAAAATATTTAAAATCGCTCCAACATGTTTCGGATCACAAGGGATCCATCATCAGGGAGCTTTATACGGTGCTTGGATAAAATTACAGTAATGGTTCTATCGTGTCCGTTGATATGGACGTAGTCGGTGTTATGGCAGCGTATTTGCCCGTGGTGTGTGTGTGTGTGTGTGTGTGTGTGGGTGTGTGTGTGTGTGTGTGTGTTGTGTGGGTGTGTATGTGTGTGTGTGTGTGTAGTGCACAGTTTAGACAGGCACTGCCTGCCTATGCATAGGCAGTGCCTCTCTAGACTGAGCAGTACACACACACACACACACATACACACACGCACCACGGGCAAATACGCTGCCATAACACCGACTACGTCCATGTCAACGGACACGATAGAACCATTACTGCAATTTTATCCAAGAACTGTATAGAGCTCCCTGATGATGGATCCCTTGTGATCCGAAACATGTTGGAGCGATTTTAAATATTTTATAATAATTCTAATTGTATCTACGAATTATATATTTGTGCATCTGTTGGATAATATAGTGTTTCAATTTCACTCGTTAAACTGTCAACAGAGAGTAAAGAAAATTACACAAATAACAAATTAGAAGACATGAAAAACTCGAGCAGTACCAACGTTCAAATACATTCATTGGTTGATTCTCAGATATTACTGACGTGTCTTCTTTCTTTTGGGATGTCACACAGGGTAAGTAGGTGATTGTATTTTCAAGGCAAGCCCACCTTGGTTTTAGATAATGTATATTATGCCTGAAGATGGTCAAAATATGGCCGAAACATGTTGCATACATTATCATTCCCACAATAAAGAATAATAATCTCCCTAAACAGTATTAATCAGTAAATTTCGTTTATAAAACTAAGGCGTGTTTGCTGTGCAACTGGCAATCTAGTCATAAAAACGAATATTTGCTAAGCGAAATGCAGGATCGTAACAGCAATATTTACGGATTGCAGAAGTCAGATAAAGCCATCAGGACTGAAACTGTAATATCCCGATAGCGACAACAACGTTATCACAAAAGACAAAGTGACAGGGCGTGGCTTACAAAGTCCAGTTACGGGCGCTAGGGAACACGGTAATGACAGCGTGATTTGCGTAAAAGGCGGAGAACGTCTTTACCAGCTGAGCGACCATCAGCTATTAAACACTTCTCTGCTCCATGGAGTTTGTTGCCTTTCTGATGGCGAAGGAAGCGCATACAGCCGGATCTCTCAACGTAATTAATGTTTTCGAATTTTTGTTCGTGTTTGTGTGTGTGTGTGTGTGAGAGAGAGAGAGAGAGAGAGAGACAGAGGGTGCCGGGGGTGTGGATGTGGGTGTAGAAACGTGACAGCATACAAGGCTAAATGTACATATAGTGCAAAGGTAGAGCCAAACATTAATTCCGGAAGGTTTGAAATATGAATTTCCTGTTTCAAACACACAGAATCTCCCACTCGTCACTCTGCGCAGGTCGTGACACATACACTTGGATTCAATTACAATACATGTTCAAACTATATAGGCATTTGATTTATTAATTATTGAGGTAAATTTCAAAACTAAATATGTAATGCTTCTTGTATCCTGCAGACATCATTTTCACCTGACATAACCCCGTTGTACTACTGGCTGTTCAGAAATATGAGTCACTTCTGGAGATGCAATAACATGTCAGTCAATAATAAAAATAAAAAAAAAAAAACTTAGCCGACAATATTAATTTGGTTGTGGGAAAAAATGCCACTAAAAAGTAAAATGTGTAATTTTCCCTGAACTTAAAGAACGGCCATGTCGGGAAGACATGCTTGAAGTAGAGGTATAGGTCCACTCATTCTTAACCTCCGCACTAGATTGTGGTAAGTGGACAGTCTCATGTCCCGACTGTTGCAAAGGCCGGAGAACCGCCCCCCCCCCCAAATCCCTTCCCAATCATGCGCCGTCTCGAAAAGTTGGATGGGCCCCATACATTCCGTCTGGTTGGTGCGATGAAAGATAATTCAGCCCATACCGAGAACGGAATCCTGGTCTTCCAGCCGGTGGACTAGTTACTGCACTACCGGGGTGCTGATAAGTTCTTAGACCGACCAGGAAGGAAACAAGCTCGGAAGCATATCAGGGACGCGTCCGATTTCAACACCATCGAGACGCGAGCTGTCATCAAGTTATTTTTCTGCAAGGCAAGGCGCCTAAGGAAATTCAGGTCATTCTGACAGAAATATTAGCTTGTTTCCTTCCTTGTCGGGCTAAGGACTTATCAGCACATAACAGTACATAACTCTCCCAGCCTCACCACTCAAGAAGAGTTCCCAATTGTTTCCAAATTTGGATATATAAGTAGAATGTAAAGAGACGCTGTCTCTCTCTACTTGACAACAAAAATAATTTACTTATTCAACAACGTCGCTGTGTGATTTAATACACGTTTAATCAAGAACCGCTCGGATTCTGGTTTACGTTTCTGCCCGGGACGTGGATATACGCCCGTTTTCTTGAGTGTAATGTTGTCCATTGCAATTACTGTCTTTCAACGGGCAGTCCTCATCCACTGAGTCCTACCTATGTCTGAAAGTAAAGGCAAATTTATCCCTGTGTATAGCACGAAGACACACAGAGGGAGCAGCTCGCTCATTCTTAACCTCGGCACTAGATGGAGGTGAGTTCTCAGACTCACGCGATTGTGTTACTTCTGGGGAAGGAGGTTCTTCAATTCCTACTGAACAGGACGCCGGGCCGGCGACAGAGCCAGTCTGGAGGCTTTGAATTCATAACTCCAAAATTAATTCTGAAAAGGAACAAGGCGGAGTTTAACGTGAAAGGCAAAGAAGGAACAGCAGAACTTCACTTTCGAAATACGAGTACATATGGTACACGATACTGCCCACCGGTATAATGCCATGAAAGACGTCTCCACTCATTCAGACATTCCCATTACTGGGGGCTGCACTTAACGTCCTACCCACTCGCTACTCCATGTTCTCCTTGACACAGTCGCAGATACCGATAGTTTCTCCTTGCTTCCTTCCATCACTGTCACACATCGAGTCTAACAACCAGGAGCCATAGAATATCGGAAGAACACTCTCTTACGAAGCAGATAATCATTACATGTTTCTAATTTTCCAAACATTTATGAAAATCAAAGCTCCATTGCCGCCCATACTTTCCTGTTCTAAACCAAACCAATCCAGTCATCATTAAGTTAAAAAAACCGAGGCCCATGTTGGTAGTATCCTCCAAACTTTGCCCAGATCTCCGACGTGTTCTCCTCGATTCACTTTCATTTAATTTTGCACGATTTTATCACTGGAGACTGTGATAGCTCAGCCAATGTAGTGACTAGGTGCAGGACTGAAAAACCAGCGTTTCGTGGCTCGGTTCCCGGAAGGTGCAAAAGATTCAGCTGTACTTCAAAGTGTCCAGATCGGTTCTAGGGTGCACCCAGCCTCCTATCCAGCGGACGCCGGTGACTCTACCCCGTAGATAAAGTGGCCATGGCGTAAAGATCACCACTGACTTCCACCTAGAACGAAGGTTAAGAAGTGGAGCTGCCCATAGGCTTTCATGGCATGAACAAAGACAACATTCACTGTTAATATTTTATCAGTTTTCCACTCGTACTACATACCAAACCCATTCAACTCCGCTTGATATATGATACTAACCTATTTTGCAAAGAGTATAAAAATGATATTCCTCGATACACTTCTCTTCGGCTCACATTCCCCTCCGTAACCTGTTCACAAACAGCACCAATCCATGTTCTGCTTCTGAATTCTCTTGCGGCCCTCTTATAGTAATTTAGTTCTGACTGCTACAGTACTGAACTAGCATTCGAAAGATCAGTTCGATTCAATCTTGGCCACCAATCTTCAATAAAAAATTCAGTATAGTTACAAACAATCGCCTTAAGACGGAAATAAAGGGAACTCATCCAGAACACCGTGAAGTCTCTCAAACATACTTCCGATAACAGACAACCCTACTATGATACACACTTCTATGGAGTAGGCAGGTTATATTTTAACTACATACAACAATACGACTGTTTTATTTGTTGTTAGAGACTACATTTTATCTGATTTTAACAGTACAAACACTAATTTTTTTTATCATACTGAGAATTTGAGGTATTCGATATAAAGTTGAGTTGTTCAACTGACATAATTTGGCAGTTTGTTGTATTCTTAGTGTTCTTGTAAAGCAACACTGATGACGATAGTAAAAGCGATCGAAACATTTTGGTGATTAATAATATGTGATAAAATACATTTTATATAGTGCATTTATTGGTTTTGTTATATGAGTTTAAATATTCCTTTAATGCACGGATATGGAACATACTAAGCGCAAAACGTTTTTTCTCAGCCGAATCATGTAATCTGCAATGACATGTCATTTCAACAAACCAGTCAATGGTTTTTAAACATTAGCCGAAACGATAACGTTTCGTTTGACAGTAACAAATGCCGAAGAAATACAGAAACTTTCACCATAATTCTTAGATACCAAAGTAGGCTGTATGATAATGACCGATAAATAGTGGTTATGAGGTTTTAAATTTATTTTCACCGTTAGGTATTTCATGGTATTTAATAGCTGACGTCACGGACTATGCACTGTTTCTGTATTCGTTGACGTCACAGATTGTACTCTGTATCTATGTTATTTGATGTCACTGACTTGCACTGTTTCTATATTAGTTGATGTCACGAACTGAGCACTGTCTTTATATAATTTGATGTCACTGACTGTGCACTGTTTCTATATTAGTTGATGTCACTGACTGTGCACTGTTTCTATATTAGTTGATGTCACGGACTGTGCACTCTTTCTATATTATTTGATGTCACTGACTGTGCACTGTTTCTATATTAGTTGACGTCATGGACTGTGCACTGTTTCTATATTATTTGATGTCACTGACTGTGCACTGTTTCTATATTAGCTGATGTCATGGACTGTGCACTGTTTCACTATTAGTTGATATCACAGACTTTGAGCTGTTGCTGCATTCATTTAACCAACTCCAATAACAATAATTTCTGAGAATCTGACAGCCTCACAGCCATTCAAGATATTCCCTACATCTTACACGGAACTCGAAGATTCATTTCCCGTGTTCACAACAGAAATTCACCGACTCCTATTTTAAGGCACGTAAGTCCAGTTCACACACCCACATTCCGTTTCTTTTAGATATATTTTTATATTATCCTCCCATCTACTCCTAGGTCCCAAAGAATTATTATCCCTTTTACTTTCAAATTAATTTCAAACGAACTTGTTTTTACTGTTAAAATTAGGACTATTATTTCTTTAAAAGAGACGAAGTTATAATATAGGAACTGCTAAAATCCTCTCATAAACAGCGGCAAAGCACAGATAATCATGAATAAATAACAAATTGAAATGACACTCATGTTCGTGATGAAATAACAAACAGATTCAAGATATGACAGCAGTAGTTACACACAACGCCGTGTTCTAGGATGTGACGTCACGTAATTTTGTAGGAAAGTGCCCAAGTTTCTGAGGAATCTGACGCCTCCAACTTCGGAGTAGAAATGGAGGGAGCAGTTTCATTCGAAACCTTGGTAAGAACCTGTTTATCAAAAAGACGCCAAATTAAAAAACAATAGCATTCTTAACATCAATACAGCCCATAACATGTACTCTGTTATCCAGAATCTTGTACTTTTCCCTTCTCCTATCAAGAAACCTAATACGATTATTACACTTTATAAGACAGTAGTGTGGGTCGGGTAGCTCAGCTGGTATAGCGACTGAGCAACGGGCTGGACGGTCCGGGATCGAATCCCGGTGGGAACGAGAATTTCCGCCCGTCCAGATCGGCCATGGGGCCCACCAAGACTTCTGTAAAATGGGTACCGGGTCTTTCCCGGGGGTAAAATGCGGTCGGGGCGTGCTGCTGACCACTCACCCCCTTCTAGTCATGGAAGAGTAGAGCTATACCTCTACCCACCCTCTGGGCCACACCGGGCCTTTAACGGGATCACTTTACAAGACTATAGTGCCACAGGTGTCATGTATACTTCTTTCAGATGCCGAAAAGCCCAACCTCCGGTGAAAGACAGTAGAGAAAAAGAAGAAGAGTTTGGGGAATAGGGAAGAGATGTAAAAGAAAACAAAAGTCGACAAAAAAATAGAAACAAGAGGAAGCAGATGGAAGAAAGGAAGTACTAGTCCACAACGGACGTGAAGAAACAGACGAAGAAAAGAGGAAGAAGAAGAAGCAGAACATTAAGAAAGCGAAATTTTCACTCCATAAAATCGTTTCTTCCTCCTGCTGCCGTGTGAAGCTTGGTCTCTCGGTCCAACAGTAATTGACATTCCTGACAAAAACTAATGAGGGAGGACACCTCGAGCAAAAAGGTAATGGAGAAAATCATAAATTGACAAGCTTAGCCATTTTTATTCGTCATCAAAGCTAATCAAAGTAGACAAAACAAGACGCACAGGGGCTAAATAACAAACACATACTCTATATTATATTAGTTGGAAAGAGGGTTAGCGTCCAGTTTGTGTATCTGGGAAAATATTTGTAGGGAAATAGCGAGGGAAGATATGAAATGGATTGACTTATCCAGTGTTAGTTTTAGGCTTGGCAGGCTTTGTGCACGTGGTAGCGGATATCTGGCCACGAAAATTACCACTGCAATCTCCGTAAAGGATAACGACCAAACGAGCTGATGTTTCCACCGAATCATTCTAAGCAGCAGGTTCTAACAGCTTTACAGCTTGTTTGTACCTTACACGCTATTGCAGATGATTTCGTAAAGACTGCTGGCTGGACCATGGAAAGTACAAATATGCATATGACAGCAGAATGGTTTCAAAATTTAAAAAAATGGGACAAGGTTCATTTTTGCATCCTGCTTATGACCGGTATTTAAAACATGGCCTACACACATTATAGTTTGGTGTCGCGGTGACAGTGCACACTTGTATTCCGGAGAAAGCGGTTTCTATCCTCGGCTGTGATCCTGGGCATTCCAACACTTTCCATGTGTTTCCCTTATTTTACACCGTATTCCAAATTCTATTCTTTTTCATCACGTAACGGTCATTTTTACAACCCACTGGACGCTATGTACTATATGCAGTTCAAAGAGCATATGTAAATAGACTACACTAAGAACAAATATGTCGTATTAACCCCACTTTCCAAGGAATGTCCAAGGAAATATTAAACCAATGTTCAAAGCTATGAGTGTAAAAAATATCCTACCAAAATATTTAGAGATCCACTATAGTATACTACAGAAATCAATATTTGTTAAAAACCATTAAACTCTGGTCCATAAAAATTGTCCGTAGTAGAAATATCCAGAATGAAAATCTTCAACACAATTCTTTCAAGGCTAGTAATAGCTCCGCTGATCAAAGAATTATTTGCCGATCATTTAAGGGTTCATTACCATTTAGATGCCATTACTCTCCATTATAAATGCAAGTATACCCAATATTTTATTACGCATGAGCAATACAGGTTGTCCGAATTCAGTATATGAATACATTCCAGCTAGTAGAAGAAATATGTCGACCAAGCAAAAGAGGGACAGATCAAGACTTGTAAGATGGAACAAAACTTGGCCGTATAGGCAGCTTCTGATCATGTGGATCGTGTTAAAAACTACCCGCCAAATAAATGTATCTTGTGTCACTAAATCCACTATGCACTTCTAAAAGCTATTCCTTATGTGTCCGTATTAATATTATCCTTCCGCCTAAGATTATTTCTCAAAATAAAAATAAAACTAGGCGTCACAAATGTTAAAGAGACAAGGTGAGCGAACAATTGCTAATGACATCAGCAGTCAGAATATAACTTGCTTGTCGTTGCTTCTACCAACAGCTGAACTTTCATTTTTGTCCTTCCGATTTCTAATAGGCCACTCGGCTTCACATTTCAGCCGAGTAGACGATTCTGTACGAATCAAGCATGAATATGAATAGAACGAAATTCTCGGAGTTACAGACGTTCTTGTTCGGAAATACGTCAGCAGTCTTCAGAATGATGCCCCTATTGTAATAACTGGCTGGAACACCTGCTCTTCACCCAGGTTTTTTAACAATAAAACGAAACAGGCTTTTTTTCCTATAAAGCTCACGTTTATTAAAATATTACTTATCAAGTTTAACTTCTAAGCGCAGTTCCTGGTCCGTAGGTTGGACAGAGTCGAATTCCAGAATAATTCTGATCAATATGAAACAACGTGGAAGGAACGAGAAGTTGCTTATTTGAAGGCACGCCTACTGTAAGGACAAATGTCTGGCGGGACTGACATTTGCACCGAGCACCTCCCATATACAACACACATGACAAAATACCCTGTTGTCCTAGGTACATATGTGTAAATAAACAACAAGAGAAAGCTCCACTGAGTAGGACCCTTGAGAAGCTGACATTCGTTCAGCTGGTCAATAAAATTGTAAGCATCTTATGGAACCTGAATATTCATTTCCGCATTCACAAAAGGTCACCACTATACCCAATCCTGAACCATTTCAATCCAGTTCACATGTTATTCCTTCAAGATCCCTCCTCATATTACAGTCTCATCCCTGGTTAGGTCCAGAAAACGCTCTTTTGCTTACAGCCTTCCCAACCAAAGTGAACTGTGTTACCCCCTCCCGCCATGTTGAGTTACTTTTATATGACAATTCAAATAGTAATTTTAGAAGATACAGGTTACGAAATCCCCCTCGTTACACAGTTTTCTCCTTACGCTTGTTACTGTCTCTTGTAAAGCCACAATATTTTCATCAGCAATCTCGAAAATAAATAAATAATCGTAACTGGAGAATAAAGTTTTTGTTCCTCGAGCTCTGCTAAGCGTGGTTTTGAAGAACACGGCGATGGAATTACAGAACGAGTCTCATCAGCCGAAGTACGTACCAAAAAATCGCAGTGGTACATAAATCCGTGTTGCGCGCGAGACTGCGCGGCAGTGATGCAGAGTATATAAGCACCAGCTAGGCTTTAGTAGGTCGCACGGTCATTGACTGATGCAAAACGCTTACTCTACTGCAATCGAAAGTGACCGAGTTTTGGCACACGAAGATATCCGAACACAGGCGGAATTAAACGAAAGAACAAAGTCAACAGAACTTTTTTTCCTGCCTGTATTCACTCTCTTTGTTGTAACTGGCGGTTGCCAAACGACTGGCCTTGTACTATTGAGTGAAAAGAATACATCCATGGCCGTAAATAAAAGTACGCTGCATATTTTGTTGCCATTCAGTTTGGATAAACATTACGGGATGTTATGACACAGTTCTGAAATATAACATCGGCCGACAGCAATGCGAAAGGCTCATCGTTCTCTGGCACAGAGAATAAGCAATTGCCACTGTGACAAATTTGGCACCTAATGAGGTATTGGTGTATACCGGTAGCTACATTTTTTGCTACGGAATTACCAACGTCTGGAGTTCATTTTATAATTCAATAGTCTACCAAGCCCTAAGATTGATATAAGACACAGTCTTATTCTTAGAAAATATTACCACTTCCAACAAATAAATGCAATGCCATTCACAGAAATGCAGCTACAAGAAGCACAACACAGCATTTTGTTGTCAAACCTGCTTGTTACCAATTATTTTCATCCTAAAATAGGGCCTATGTAATATCAGATTATGAAACTCGTCTTACAGGTCAGTGTTGACAGCTGAACTCATGGAGAAGGGTCGTTCTAGGGAATGCGATAGTGTCCTAAGCCAGATGCATCCAATCCATTCCACAAACTCACACGCCCTCTATGATCATGATCACATTATAATAAGATTATACGTTTTATTCTTTCCTGGCTAATATTTTGCCCCGCCGTTCTTGTCTTCAGCAATTTGACCATTCTAACAACGCTAGGTGATCAGTACCTCTCAAGATACCAAAGGCAACACTCGCGACCCAAACGTGCACCAGCAGACATTGCAGATATTTCGTTAGGACCGACGGACAGTAACGGAACAAGGAGGACATCTGGCCTCACCTTTAATGGTAAATATCGGTGTACACTTGGTGCCAGGCAGTTAAATGTTCCGCTAGTCCTGCCCTACTAGATCTGTTGCAGATAGCACCTGCAAGAGCACTAATACGGTCAGATTTTTTGTGAGCCTCAGTCCGCTCTCGTAACGATCTGCACTGCAATATTATTCGCGTTAAAAGTCAACACGGTCCATGGAGAAGCGACATCTCCAGAACTTAACATTTGCTCAGCTAGCCAATAAATTTCCCCGTTTTTATTCGGTCCTAAGTTCCCTCACCATGTTCACAAGGGACACACATTGGGCCCTATCTTGAGCCACTTGAATCCAGCCTACAAGCTCACACGGGTTTTTTAAGGTTTGTTAAGAGTGCATTGCGATATAATCGTGTAAAGAAAAACCAACTTGATGCACAACCTACTCCTAGTACACCTCGTCAACCTCTACATGTTTCGGGCGTATCTAGGTCCATCATCAGGACAACAGACAGTCATCTAAAAAGAATAATAAGTACCAATTGTTGTATACATGCGGTTGTACCTCCTGATGATGGGCCTAGATACGCCCGAAACACGTAGAGATTGACGAAATATACTAAGAATAAGTTGTGCATCAAGTTGGTTTTTGACATTCAGAGTGCCGTGTATCGCGATATATTCTTACAATAAAACCAACTAGATGCACTAATTTCTCAAATTTATTTTTGGAATAAAACTCTACATGTTTCGGACAGTTCCTCTGTCCATCTTCAGGAGTTTTGCACTGTACACACAGCAATGGTTTATG
>Ga0136643_10009723_pt1 | contig 14165 bp, 5 predicted proteins | sample TergutLab28metaG_FD_96883 | JGI IMG/M metagenome (GOLD analysis project Ga0136643, IMG submission 96883) | Labiotermes labralis P1 segment gut microbial communities from Petit-Saut dam, French Guiana - Lab288 P1 (version 3) (version 3) | ecosystem: Host-associated > Arthropoda: Insects >... | reverse complement strand
TTTCTGTTAAAGGCTGAGTCGACCCCAAGTTCCATACTGCGAACGGGAGGATTTTATGTCAATGAAAAATCCACTGACACCAGCTGGGATCGAACCAGAGACCTTCCGATTTGTAGCACAGCACCTTACCCACTGTGCTACCGCGGTCCCCAGATATTTTGTTAAAAACGAAAAATTTAAGAGTCTAATTAATTAACCAGCTGGCTAGATGGAGAAGATGTCATTTTGAGAAGAAAATAATCGCTCCGCGGGTAAGAAAATCACAAATACTGTAAAACCGAACTTTTGATTGCTCTGTTTGTAGGACATCTTCAACTACTTTGCTGACATGCTAAGGTGCTTACACAATTCAGCAGAATTTATAACGTTCGGAATTTTGTTGCACCACATAACATGAAAGGGGACCGCGGTAGCACAGTGGTTAAGGTGCTGTGCTACAAATCGGAAGGTCGCTGGTTCGATTCCGGATGGTGTCATTGGAATTTTTCATTCACATAGTCCTTTCGATCGCACTATGGCCCTGGGGTCGACTCAGCCTCTAACAGAAATGAGTACCAAGATTATTTCCTGGGGGTATGAACGGCCGGTGCGTAAGGCTGACAACCTTACCACCATTCTGGACCATTGTCACGTAATCTTGGAACCTTAACTTCCTGGAACCCTCTGGGAACTGCGGGCCTGTAATGGGGCTGATTTACCTTACATAACATGAACATAGTTTTCTTGTATCCTGCGTGGACCCGGTGGGGAACGTATCTTGGATGTTGTTCCCACAGGGACGGAGCTCGGAACTCAGGTTAAGACGGGGAGTCGGGCAGGCCGCACACACTCTCAATAATCCCCAAGTAGAGTGTACTGGAGTTTTATTGTGCGTAATTAGGGAATAATTGCAGTTAAAACTGAACTGTATTGGTGACAATTCTCGCCAGCGGGCTCTTCATTACCGTTAACACTCACTGATCGTCCAGCTTCATTCTTCGTTGCTCAGTCACTGTTCGAGATACACAACAGACTGCAACTGGAGCACAAGGCAGCTACTGTTACATGCGTCAATCCACACTTTGCTCGCGCGATAAACACTTAGTGCGACCAGTTACAAACAAAAAGAAATAGAAGGAAATTATATTCCACCTATGCCTGGTCTGCTTACTAAGAAATGGAAGTGTAAACAAAGGGTATGGGTTGCAGGAAAGGCGAGAACAAAGCGTGATAAAATTAAGCTTGTGACTTACGTACAGTTCATACAACAATCCTGGAGAGAAAATAAAGAGAGAACAAAAAAAAATTAATGTGTATCAGCTACACAACAGTTTGACAATATTAAAACACAACAACTAATTGACCTCATGACATATACTCGATTCCTTTGATTCGGGAGAAGTCTTAATGGCGAATTTTTGTGAATTGTTCAATGAACCACCGGATTCCATAAAAGACTGTGAAATTTATGACCATCTTCACAAGAAGGGACATTCTGCCTTGAATTATTTAGCTAATATGGACTCTCCTTCGGAATCAGATACAACTTCTTTGGTTGGTTCAGTCTCTTTCTGTCCATTCCCACTCTAACCTAGTGCCTTAGCAAGGTTTTATGTTAAAAGAGAAGGCGCTAGGAGGATCAAAGAGTCTAATCCCCCAGCCAATCCGGGTGGGATTAGAACTCCATTTGTCGGAAGCAAGGGTTAGTAGCGGAAAGGAGAGGCAAAGGACTCATAGGAAAAGGAAGGGTTTAGGATCCAAGGAAATCCCCCGTGTTGGGAGACTAGGATTGGCATGATACCAAATGCTGCGGAGAACGACAAGTTTGAACGACTCCCCAAGGTGTGAAAGGTGGCCTGGCTGCTTTAGTGGCTTCCTGGTTGAAACTGTAAACATGGGCTATCTCAGCGCTTGGTTCATAGTTTACCCCCTTCAGTGTTGCAGGTGAGAATTTCAATGTTGTGTCCGATTGTAAATTCACATAGGCTAACACGCAACGTGCGGTAAGTCCACAGTACTTATATTCTTTACTGAAGAAGAAGTTACGGAATGGTCACTAGCAAAACGCCATGATGTTGCCCATATTCATTACGTAACAAACATCATACAATTAATCGAAGTACAGCCTTGTTTGTCGGGAGTTTTTATTTGTTTGTTTGTTTTTAGTGTCTTTGGAAACTAAACTAAAATTTCTGTTACTTACAATAACCCCACCTTAAGAAATGAATACGTGTAAGAATACTGGAATAACTGGAATAAATGTTTAGTTGGTAATATTACCGTGTCGACTATTGAAAATATTGTAGATCGCAAAGCAGCCCATCATCTTATTTTCTGATTGTGTGTAAGCCGTGTTCTGTTTTTTTTTAAAGTGTAGTGTAAGTTTAGACAATATAATAAGTATGAACTTTTATGAAGCAAGTGTAATGAATGAAAGAACTGTAGTTTCTATAACAATAATGATGATAATAATAATAATAATAATATATTCATGCTTGAAACATCACACGTAACACGGAAAGTACGGCAGTGTGAAACCTGAAGCTTGAGCGGTGGGGATAACCGCTGGTTCAAGAGAAGTACCAGGAAGAAAAGGCCTGTGACGGGATGATAATACAAATAATAATAATAATAATAAAATATATGTTTATCATCGTGCAGACTCAAGAACACAAGTTCCAACTATGAAGCCAGCACAAGAACACAAATACAATACAAAAACAAAACAGATGCCCTAAAATACAAGCAATGTGCTTATAACGTAACAATGAGGCGCGTTCTTATAACTACTGTTGCAGTGACAAATCAATAAACTTTACATATTCTTAGTGTGTGTTTGTAGCGTTAGTTAGCCAGCATGCAATGCGCACTCGCCGTAATATATCGTCATCTTTTGACTGTTTGGCTTTACAAAATTTTTCCACGTTATCTTATAAAAGGCACGATTTAAAAAAAAAGTCATTGAACTTAAAACGTACGTTTTGATATTCTCTACAAGTCTTGTTTGCAAAACGTGCTCATTCTTGGAAGAACTGAGCGAGATATGAGCAAAAATGTACATGCGTCTTCATTTAACGTACCTGTTATCCTTGTGAGATTTTAATGAAAACTTGAAATTTTTTCGATAATTTTTCGAAAAATACTCCAATATCAAGTTTCATGAAAGTACGCCCAGTGGCAGCCAAATTGTTCCATACGAACAGACAGACGGACGGTCGGACTGATAGACATGACGATGACAGTAGTTGCTTTTCGCAGTTTTTTGCGAACTCGCCTAAAAACTGAACTTTAAGCAAACAAAGCAAAAACCACAAATATAATAATAATAATAAAAATAATGTCATCATTATCGTCGTCTTTTGTGCTGTGTGCTTAGTCGACCAGGCCGCCCTTTCCAAATGCTTCTTCGTCACCCATTACATTCCTGATGCCCAAGTACACCTCTATGGTTATAATGTAAGAGTGCATCGATGGGAAGGCTATCTGAGGATGGGATATGTACAATTTTGCGATGATATTTTGATGAAAATGCCGCGGTAATTAGAGTTGTAGTTAGAGATTGTATTCCTAAAATACGAGTAACCCAAATTCAGCAATATTCTCTTCCACTATTCATATGAATTTTTTATGTAGCCTACATATTTTACTTCTACGTTCGTGCTTAGTTTTCCAGCACATTTTTATATCCTCACAAATAGGTTGCTTTATAGACTGAATTGTCCTGAAAATCATAGGGTGAATTATCTGGTTAAGAAATTTTTCTTTCATAGAACCTGCTCTCAAAAGACCCCTCCATGGTAATATGAACTGGCTGAATCTTGACAATCCAATTTTGTTGGATTCGATACTACTGATAATAATTCATGGAAATGAAAACTTGTGATGCCCTAACAGTGCATCCTGTAGCAGCGCTGGTGTTGGAACTTAAAACAGCGAAACTCTTCCTTCTTTAAATCTGTCATCTTAAGGTTCAGGCCTTCGGAAACCCTTACTTCTCTAAATCCTAACGTTCAGGCCTTCAGTCGACGGTCCTGGTTCGATCTTAGGCTACTATTTATGGATCTCTGTTGGACAGAGTGACACCAATACAGGCGTTTTTCCTATTATATCGGGATTCTCCGGTCAGTATCATTGCACGAATGCTCCATGTTTAATTCCATTCATGTACGATTGACGCTGTGTGATCTTATCACCTGGAAGCTTGTTTTATAAAATTATTTTCTCTTCTGTTCGTCCAAGTTTCAGCGCCATGTTCTCAATCACTGTTAGTTCGTATCATATCCGTAGGGTGCCAGACAATTTTGACAAGCGTTCGGAAACAAAGTGAATCACAGGTGTTTTGTATTTTACATTTTACAGTTGGGTCCGAGGAGTGGAAATAAAATATTCTGAACTGAATGGCAGCAGTAACTGATGTTTCGTCAGCTGGTAGTAGCAGCCCGGCAGCACATGCAACCGAGATGTTGCATCCCAGTGGTATAGCGTATAAGGCTCTGCCGAAAGTGTGACTGGGAACATGAATCTGAAGGTCATACATTCCAGTACAGGTTCGTCGTGTCAGTTTATTCCCTCGGTACCTTACTCTTCCGGGAGTGTGACGGCTGTGTAGTTTCCCGACTTGTATCGACAATAGAACTAGTAATTCACAGTAAATAACATGTGCACCCTACATATGGGTCAGTCATAAAATAATTTTATTGCCCTTATGTAGTGACTTTTTTATTTTGATCTCTAGTGCCGACCTTTGATATTAACTTTAATACTGTTCTACTAGTTTTCTGTATTTTTTCACGGCGCGACTGCCCCTAGTGGGCCAGGACCTCTTCATTGTCGAATCTTCACGATCATAATCAAACACACTGAACTTCTCTGGACGAGTGATCAACCCGTCGCAGAGACCGGTACCTGACGACAGACAGCGTTCAGAAGAGACAAATATCCATGCCCCCGGTGAGATTCGAACCCTCATTCCCGGAAATCGAACGACCGCAGACTCACGCCTTAGACCGCGCGGTAGTTTTCAATATTGTCCCTGTAAGAATTCAGGTACTTCTCTTGCGTCTAGCTTTTCTGTTCCCTGTCGCCAGCAGCCCTTGTCCTGCGTTATCAGCCATCGTGTCACGTGTTTCCAAATAGCCATCGTCTTTAAATTGGTGGCCGCCAAGGTTTCGTTTTTGCGCTGTATGTAGATAATAAGGGCCACCAAAAGTGCTTACTGTGTTGTACGTACTATATGTAGTGAACAAGACGTTGCCCCAAAACTGCCTGGCACTTTTAGGGTGCCGAAAAATTGTAGTACGAAATTAGCGCCTCCTCCGCTGTTCACTTTTTAAATGTATTCACTAACGTAAATTAGTGTTCTTGGACACGTTTGTTTAGAATTATTCATACGGCTACACACCGCACGTATCGTACTGACGACACGAGGTAGGGAACTTTTAAAATACGTTGGCCTGCTTACGAAAATTAGACAACTTTCCTAATTTCACACCGTCATAAAAAAAATGTATATAATTCACGTGCGTGCTTTTATTGATAACTAAATAAGACAACACCAACAAAATCCACAATACTATGACAGGTAATTTTTAAAATAATACACCCAACAATAAGAAATGAAAATACACCCAAATTTATTTTCGTTGTCACACCGTGCATGTTGTTGAGTTACTCAATTATTACACCAACCACTGCACATATATAAAATTTACACATTAAAATATTAAAAACGCTCCGACATGCCTCGGTCCCAGGACCATCATCAGGGAGCCATATCGTCCTTGCGAACGTCACACTATAAAAAGTCACATTAATTTCGCTATTCCAGTTGGGTATTGTGGCAGCATGCCGTGTTGTGTAATGTTATGTTGCGAAGAGTGACCTGCAGGTCACTCTTCGCAACATAACATTACATAACACGGCAATCTGCCACAATACCCAACTGGTACAGCGAAATTAATGTGACTTTTTATAGTGTGACTTTAGCAAGGACGATATGGCTCTCTTATAATGGTCCTAGGACCGAAACATGTCGCAGTGTTTTAATATTTTATGTTTAAATTTTATAAATTTTATATATGTTCAGTAGTTGGTATAATAATTGAGTAACTAAGTATTTAGATTATGGGAGTGGCGACTGCTGTCATTCCGCTGGGTTTCCGGACCTGCGGAACATGCGGCTTCGAAAATAACGTTATAATTATGTCTCTAGGTGACCGACTGTTAAGTCATTAAGGAAATCTCTTGTCTTACTGCCGTTGCAATTATAACTATTAGTGATTGTGATAATTTATTGGCATCATTTACGATTGGGCGATTTCTGAACTCGACTTGTGAATCTATGATCCTGTGGGAATATAAGTATGGGTGTATATATGACAATGAAGAATGAACGGACTCTGGCGTTCAAACACTCATAATCTTACGTAGTCAGGTGTTTGTCAGGATTAATATCCTTGGCTTCCTAATGTCCGTGGCTTCCCAGTATAGTCTGAGCGCAGAATTTGAATATATTGCAGTATGCTGTTTTTATTCATGTGTCAGAAAGGTCATTTATTTCCATGCTTCGACATTCTTTAACGGGTAAAAAATCTTAAATGAAACTCTCATTCTTATCCTGAACTGGGAATCATAGCGCACTGCCGGCAACAGACGGAAACTATGCATCGGGTTATAGACAAACCGCCAACGACAGTTCAGTTTGTTTAGCTGCACCTGTTGTACGAGTCTTCTTATCCTGTCTGTTTCGTTCTAGCAGTACGAACTCTCACGCCTTTCAATTACATTTGTGACAGAACTTCGATAAAAATAAATGATGGACAGCGGATGTTCATTACTTCTAAAGTGCGCCTAGGCTAAACACGAAACAAAGCTCTAAAGGAAACACTGCCTCGTTGATCAGTCGGTTCTTTGGGGGATATTGTGGAACAAGTTTGGACCAGACGTGGGTTAAATATCACGTCTTCTTAAAAGGATGAAACCGTTCAGATCAAATGACGTTTATTCTGCTACTCTGCCTCTATACTACATATCCAGACTTCTGGGATTAGCTTCATACAGGTATAAAACACACCCATCTACAAATCCTGCGGCTCCGTTTAGAAATAGAAACAATACTGATACGTGTGGTGTGGAAAAAGAGCTTCAGACTTCAAAGTGTGCAGTTGTATACACAGGAGTAATGCTGGTTGCCCTCTTGATTTGGCTCGTTTATTCTTTGGTGTGGAAAATCCTTTTTGACTTTTCCGATATGAAAGTAACATACGCTGTGACTCACATAATGACTTTGTGTTTATCAGCTGCTACGACAACGGCCTCTTTGGGGCTGGAGCTCACGATTAACAGAAAAAGACTGAAGAAGATAATGCTGAAACTAAACCAAGTTGATAAAATTTTAATGCCAGATACTAACAGCGTCCATAAGAAAATGAATAGCCTTGTTTTGTTGGAACTTGTGGTGTTTGTGTTTCTGTTACTTGCTCGTCACGGCTATGAACTGTGGAGCAGGGGAGGGAATGATTATATCAGTGTTATAATCAGACTTGTGATTCACTTTATGAGCACAGTAGTGATAATCCAAGTTGCGACTTTTACACATATGCTGAAGCAGAGATTCCATTGCATCAACAGGCAATTGTCTTTGCTCGGTGACAGTGACGATCGAGGAACTAGTTTGGGGATTGTTAAAGTGGAATTTACACATCAAAATTTGGGCGTTGCTGCGGCCCAGAACACTGTGCTGGTACAGCATGCAGATGATATACCGAGTTCGAACTCTGTCGAAAAGGCTTCTACTGCTACCTCCATCTTCCAGTCAAATGCGGAAATTGGGCACCTCTCCTCTGTCTCATCGTCTTCAAAATTCAGGTCACAATCTCGCCCCCAGGATGTGGCAAATATACGTACTGTCAGAGGTGTTCATACCCTTCTGTACGATATAGGTGACTTAGTAAATTCTGTGCATGGACTTCAGTTGCTACTGGCTATGGCATATATATTTGCGTCCGTAGTGAAGTACTGCCACATGGTTATGATGTACAATGTACGTGCGCAGCCAGATAAGCTGAGTACTTTCCGTGTTGATGGGATTTTACCGCTTATGTGTGTAGTGTCTATCCATATTGCAAATGCACTGTGGGTTACAGCTTCATGCGATTCGGCGTGTTGTGAAGCAGTTCGTACCTCAACTGTTGTTAATAAACTTTTACTAAAACAAACTTTGTCTTCTGATGTATCGGCTGAGCTAGAGCGGTTTTCTCAACAGTTACTTCACTCGAAACTGCATTTCACGGCATTCGGGTTTTTCAGTCTTGACTTTACATTTCTGTATGGATTTGTAGGAGGAGCAACCACATACATCGTGATTTTACTCCAGTTTCAGTAATTTCATTGCCATTGTAGATTTTTAGAAAATATGGCTGTTTTAATATTGTTTTTATTTATTATTTTTAAATTCCTGGTACTTTAATTTACAAATTAATATACTCCTTTCTTTCTGTAACTGTTGGTTGATCCTCTTCTCGTGATAGGTTCCTTATTTGCATATTCTTCTTACCATGTGAAATGTTGTGGAATGTAGAGCCTCCATCGATAACATTCAGTGTGATTTTCCAGCTTTTTTGACGATAGGCGAGCGCTTTTGGCGATAAACATATAAAGTAAGTAATGTAACTTGTGCATTGTTATGAAGGTGCATCGACGTAACTTTTTAATTAAAGAATTTCGTTAAATCTCTTTACTTTATTAGTCAAATTATTAAAAAAAGTGAGCGCAGCATTTAGAAATTATAACTTTACCCATTTTTATTAACAGGACACTTACTTGCTCGGTGAAAATAACCAGTTAGGCAAGAGAGGGAATGAGGCAATTCTCTACAAAACCAGGTTACCCTATTCTTCATATCACGGATTTAATTAAATTCCTCTTTTTTTGTGACTTCAATTTTTAAATTTTAACTCTTAAGCGCCACTATATAACGAGGGGACCGCGGTAGCACAGTGATTAAGGTTCTGTGCTACAATTCAGAAGGTCGCTAGTTCGATCCCAGTTGGTGTCAGTGGATTTTTCATTGACATAATCCTTCCGATCGCACTATGGCCCTGGGGTCGAATCATCCTCTAACAGAAATGAGCACCAGGAGTATTTCCTGGGGGTAAAGGCGGCCGGTGCGTGAGGCTGACTACCTACCACCATCCTGTGCCGTTGTCACGAAATCTGGCACCTTAACTTCCTGGTACCCTCTGGGCCACTACAGGCCTGTAATGGGACTGCTTTATCTTTACCTTTACTGCATAATGAGACCTCGCTGTATAAGATGTGATTAATTTTATTACAAAAAGGGAAAACAGTTATGGTGCGTTTGAATGCCACTTTGAACGTAGACATGTCTACGTTGTTTCCGTTGTGTTTGTATTAAGTACTGTATAGACAGGATCTTTGTGGTGAGCTGACACTTGTTCAAGTATTCCTACCAAATATCATGAAGAATGATTCAGATTCTCTCAAAAAGGGAGGACTTGAGCAGTGTTGTACACTATTGAAATAGGCATAAGTGGACTGTGTAATGGTGTGAAGTGATAATATTAAAATTAATTGTTTTAAGGAAGGTTTGAGTATGGAGAGGGAATTCGTCTGACTAAGAATACAGTATAGCGGATTGTATGCGCCGGTGGTGGCAGAGTGTCGTAGGGCATGAAGGTAATGGTAAGTCGACTGCACCGGAAATTGTGGTGTGTATGAACTATCTGGGAACTATAAACATTTCAAAGACTTTTAATGTTGAAAACTGTTCTTTTTATTTCGAAAGCGGATTCTAATTACTTAATTAAATACGCTGCTTTGTTTTCAAAGATCAAAAATCTTTCTTAAATTGTCAGTAATAATGTGCTGAACAAAGCGCCTGTCTTGGATTATACCTAAGTTGCTTTCAGAGTGCAGGGATTCTTTTAAGGAAAGAGAAACAACTACTGTAAAACAAGACATGTCGGTCTGTGTGGTTCTGTAGGCCGGACGGTTTGAAACTCGATGGAAAGAAAAGGATTTTTCGTTATTTGGGTTATTTTATGCTGGAAGTTGCTGAGAGTGTGGCTAGTGTATCTGTCTAAAACAAGGCCAGTGATACCGGGGTGTTGATAAGTCCTTAGCCCGACCAGGAAGGAAACAATCTCGGTAGCATGTCTGGGACGAGCGCGATTTCAACAACATCGAGACGCGAGCTGTCATCATGTTTTTTTTTTCCTGTAAGGCAAGGCGCCGAAGGAAATTCACGTCATTCTGACAGAAATATTAGCTTGTTTCCTTCCTGATCGGGCTAAGGACTTATCAGCACCCCTGTAGAAGGTTGATAATTTTTAGGGGTAATAAGGATATGGGAACAGAGGAAGAGAAGAAGAAAATATTGCCTCTCCCAAACTGATGATCCTATTCCTGTTACACTTTGATGTTAAGTTTGAAGTGTTGTTGGGAAATGTTAATTATAATTCATAGGTATTCAGTTAAAGCCCTCATTTACAGAGAATTTATACAAAATTTTATGTTCTGTTTAAAAAGGGCTGGTGTGCAAAAATTTATTTCAAATAAGGAACTTTTGGCGTGGAGATTTCATTGGACACGTGTCTCGGTGAAGTGTATTTGTACGTTGTTTTCTGCCTTGTTGCACCATGTCGGCACGCCGACTGTTCACAAACACTTTGGGCGATAAAGAATTACGGTCTTGTACACACCCTTAGTAAACTAGATGCGTCTTATTGTAATTCTGTACCGGAACACCCGATCTGCTTGTGCACTGCACTCGCCACTTACCTCCGTCCACTTCCGCTGGGATGAACGTGTGAATTCCTACCTTAGCTCCCTCTATACAATTTAACGGCACGATGCTGGGAACATGGAGTGTTTTACCACTGTAATTACATTGTAGCTATGTTCGTCACAGTACAGAGAATTACTAGTTTAGCGGAAACCTTCACATGCAATGTTTTTGTAATACACGTTTTATGTCAACTTTCTTTGCATGTATCCAATTAGGCTCTTAATATTTTGGACTGTAAGATGTCGATTAAAACATTTCTCTGAAGATATCCTGTAGGTGATTAAAATTATGTTACAATTATTGTCTTGCTGAAATAGTTCACTGTATTTAGGCGCGTTCGCAAAATTACGAAAAGCGACTATTAGCTACGTCATGTCCGTCCGTCCGTCCGTCCGCCCACATGGAACAACTCGGCTCCTACTGGGCGGATTTTCATAAAAATTGACACTTGAGTATTTCTCGAAAAACTTTTGAGAAAATTCAAGTTTCATTATAATCGGACAAAAATAAACGGTACTTTACATGAAGAGCACCAGATATTTTTGATCATATCTCATCAATTTCTTCTTAGAATAAGAAATATGAAATAAAAAAACACACATTTTATGTTCAATAACTTTTTTTTCGAAAGTCGTGCCGTTTATGAGATAATGTGGAAAAAAAATTCTGTAGAGCAGGACAGGTCACAGATGGCAATATGGCTCATGCGCATTGCATGCTGAATACCTAGGGCTATAAGCACACACTCAGGTTGTGTAACACTCATTGCTGTTTTCTGTAACAATGGTTGCATGAACTCGTCTCAGTGTTACATTATATGTACATAGCCTGTCTTGTCTCTTTTTCCTGTACACTTAATTATGTGCCTTGTCTTTATTTATGACTTTGAATTTTATCACTAACGATAATTTCGTTATAAATTATTAATAACCTTGCCAATCACTCATTAATCCCATTGGTCACTTTTTTAAAACTTGCTTCATGTTTACTATAAGGATTTTCGACATGTTTGTCAGTACGGTTGGCCAAGTAATGTAAAATGACCACTCTGAAACATTTAGTGTTTTTTTAATCGTTGAACCGTGCATTTTGATACCATCAAAGTCCTTCATTTACAGACAGATGCACTTTATATCAGTCTTCTAAACCACTAAAATTTACATTAAAACTCAAATTAAAATTGCAGCATGCTGCCACACCACCGCATAGTCCATAACGACGTGCTCTCACCGGCTATTTTTATAAATGTGACTTTAGCTAGGCTCAAGTGTAAGCTCCCTGATGATGGTTGTAGACCGAAACATGTAGGAGCGATTTTAATTTAAGTTTTAATGTAAATTTTAATGCAAATTTTAGTGGTTTATAAGAATGATATAGAGTGCATCTGTTGGTAAATGAAGGACTTTGAATTAGTGTTTTGTTTTCTGGGATATCGTTTTGTAAAAATTAGCATAATGACTATATATAAGTGTGTTTAAAAATTTTTAAAAGCTATTCAGATCTGCTTTTACAGAATCCTTAAACTCAAGATATGAGATTGTTAGTCTTCCCGTTCTATTTCTTTGTGACTTGGTAGTTGCTTTCATAATTACAGAAAATGTTATGTGTGTCACAAAATGCTAGAAAAGATCTCTCTTTTCAAATAGACCATAGGAAAATCCTTTCCTTCTTCCCCCATGTTTACTTTTTCAGTAAGAATTTTCCATCTTATAATTTCAAAGATGTAATTGTCAACCTCCTTTCTGCACACAGTCATTCGTGTAGCACTAAAAATGTGCTACTATTTGCACTTTCATTTTCTCCTACTCCTACTCCTCCTCCTTTTTCTACTTCAAAACTTTCCAAGGCTTTCGTATTTTTAATGAAGATACGTGAATTAAAATTTACGCATATGAATGGCCTACAGTCACATGATACTTGTAGCGTACGTTACACATAATTCAGAAGGTTCATACGCAGGGACACGCACAGACAAGACCGAAAACACCCACACACAAAAAACTTGCGTCTTACCTTTTACAGTAACTAAGTCAGACCAAAACAATAACTGTGAAACACGTGGCCTTGTCTTTGAATCAGGGTAGATTAGAATTAAATAAGTGATTTGAAAATGTGAAGCGGCTATATTATAAAGTATTGAGTGTCGAATACAAATGATTTAAAATAACAATAATACAAATTACTTAAGAAATGAATAATCAGTGTCTTGTAATGGGTGAAACATAAATATGGTCATCTTATGAAATAACTGAGGTAGACGGAAATGACCATGTCTGTTGCGTAAGTATAATAAAATAACTGATGTCTGGATCAGAGATAATGATGATCATTTTAAATAACCAAAGCAGAATGAAATTGTGTATTAACGAAATAAATGACGGCTAATTACAAATTGTAAAAGTAGAATAAACGAGGCTGTCATTTTGCTAAGTGAAAAATGCGAGCATTATAAAACATGTAAAGGGACAAAGGGTTTTGCATAGTTTTCGTAGCATAAAAAGTATTTTGTAACATAAGTGTACTAGGATTCAATGACATAATATTTGCCTTATAAATGTTGGTTGATTATAAAATAACTAGAACTAGACTAATATGGATCGCTACAAAACTAATGAAAGTTACTTTATAAAAGATAAATTAGGCTAGAGGTGGCCATGCTTTTGCCGACTTAGTGCCTCGGAGAACCGGTTCCAATGCTAGGGCAATCCGCGGGGGATTTGTAATGATGAGTGTGACTTACGGACAGCGTTCCTTCCGGCATTGATTCGGATTATACAAAAAATTAATTTTCCGCTTGATAGAGACCACAACCCATGAAGCCGATTAATGCCGTTTGGGGAAATAATCGACCTTTATTTTGAGAAATATACGTAGCATATAAGTACACTATGCAACAAAGCACAGAGTTTCATATTAGGCAGTAGGATAGCTAACACTGGGCTAGACGGTGTCAACAGGACATGTAAAAGTAACTACAGTATCGAGTCGATGTGCTTACGTATGTGTAAAATATCATCATCATCATAAACATCAAGGATTGGACCCTTTGATCCGTCCCGTCTCCAGAGTTACAGCTGCTCACGCCAACGCTTCTTCGGTCTTCCAATTGTTCTCCTTCCTTGTGGTATGTAGTGGAATGATTTGTAGTGGAATGATTTCAAAGGGATTCGGTTTTGTGGCATTCTTTGCAAGCGTGAAAGCCAGTTCCGTCTGTATTCATCTATCGTGTCTAGTATGCCTGTAATCCGTAGTTCGCGGCGTATGTAGTCATTTGTTTTGTGGTCATAAAGGATGTAGCCTGCCAGAGGTCTCAGTAACTTCATTTCTGCCGCTTCAATTCTTCGTCTTTGTAAGGCTGTTAGAGTCCAATTTTCTGACC
>Ga0136643_10009722_pt1 | contig 14165 bp, 8 predicted proteins | sample TergutLab28metaG_FD_96883 | JGI IMG/M metagenome (GOLD analysis project Ga0136643, IMG submission 96883) | Labiotermes labralis P1 segment gut microbial communities from Petit-Saut dam, French Guiana - Lab288 P1 (version 3) (version 3) | ecosystem: Host-associated > Arthropoda: Insects >... | reverse complement strand
GCCGTTCATATTACAGAACGCTATTCAGCCGAAAGCTTCGGTCGTTCATATTACAGAACGCTATTCAGCCGAAAGCGTCAGCCGTTCATATTACAGAACGCTATTCAGCCGAAAGCGTCGGCCGTTCATATTACAGAACGCTATTCAGCCGAAAGCTTCGGTCGTTCATATTACAGAATGCTATTCAGCCGAAAGCGTCAGCCGTTCATATTACAGAACGCTATTCAGCCGAAAGCTTCGGTCGTTCATATTACAGAACGCTATTCAGCCGAAAGCTTCGGTCGTTCATATTACAGAACGCTATTCAGCCGAAAGCGTCGGACGTTCATATTACAGAACGGTATTCAGCCGAAAGCGTCGGACGTTCATATTACAGAACGCTATTCAGCTGAAAGCGTCGGTCAGCATCCCTAGTGACTGCAGTAACACCAAGTAATTAATGAACGCGATGAGGAGGCGCGGTTTAGGGCGTGTTTACTTCGAAATGCTTGGGCACTGTATTGAACATGATAATGTCCACCTTCGTATGAACTGTGTTGAATTTTGTCAGTGTGTGTATGAGATTTCAGTTCTGTGAGACGATTAACAACCGAGCATGATCGGATTAACCGACCACAAATCAATTACGAGGGTCGGAGAGCAAAGACGTAGTTAGCAACGTATTTCTTGAACTTAAGTCCCCCTCCGTACGTCTTGATGTACCGACACGTAAAGTGTCTGTCATTTTTGTCCGATTTCAATTAAAAGTAGACTGATTAGAAAAACATAAGGAGGACTCACCAATATAAATTTTGAAGAAAATCCGTCCATTGGGTGGCGAGATATTCAATGCGGTTACACAGACAGGCGGAGGGACGGATGGGCGTGAAGCAGCCAACCGTTTCTTTTCGCATTTGCCAAAGCGCCTTAAAAAGACGCTGTAAGGAAGTACATTATCGCTCTCAGTCAAACGACAACCCGTGCCTGATTTCATATTCTCCTGTCCAATTCTTTTCCCTCTGTGGCGCAGCAGCATAAATCGGGCCTATGACGCCCCATTGATTAGTTGTCTAGATCACATACAATTAGACACACACACACACACACACAAAACATAAAAGACGAACATCCATGCACTCAGCGGGATTTGAACCCGCGATACCAGCAACGAAGAGGCTGCAGACCTTAGACCGCAAGGCCACGGGTATAAGCAAATACCGCTACTTAATATACAGAATAACATTTAAATTCCCCCTTCCCTATCATGCGGTGCTTACAGTTTATCTGTGACCTCACGTTTCAGCACAGATAAGAATAATCACGCAACCCCTTGTTTAACAATAGGCTTATTACGTTTAGCCCTTTTTCCATATTCAAGCAAGTTCTAGTTGTCCGCCCATTCACATGTCACTAACTATTATTAGCACAGAAAATTCACAATTTAACTATTTTTGGACATATTTGTTTTTCTTCGGTGCCTCTACGCTTTGGACCCCTTCATTGTCCCTCTACCTCTACGTCTTGCACAGTATGTACAACTGATAAAGGTAAAGCAGTCCCGTTACAGGCCTCGAGTGGCCCAAAGGATTCCAGGAAGTTAAGGTTCCCAGATTTCATGACAACGGCACAGGATGGTGGTAAGGTTGTCAGCCTTATGCACCGGCCGCCTTTACCCCAGGAAATACTCCTGGTACTAATTTCTGTTAGAGGTTGAGTCGACCCCAGGGCCATAGTGCGATCGGAAGGATTATGTCAATGAAAAATTCCAATGACACCAGCTGGGATCGAACCAGCGACCTTCCGATTTGTGGCACAGCACCTTAACCGCTGAGCCACCGCGGTCCCGTGTACAACTGACACAGCTTCCTGAAATACATTACAAGCCTGCCAAGAAACAAAAGTTTCAGATATTCGATATAAATGTTTGTAGAAGTAATTTCACTTCCTCTGCCAATCTACCCACAATATTTGCGCCATTTTCTCGTTATCTGACGGAGCGAGGACCAACCATAATTCCCATGTTCCAGTTCCACATGCGCTCCTAACAGTCATAGCCTGCTGTCGGTTGTACGTATCACATAACTCGATATTCGTAACGACTAATCAATAGCTGACTGATACGTCCGCCTCCTGTTTCACGTGTTATAGCTGACTTATTGGCCGAAACTGAAAGCAATGAACATAGGCGGACAAGCCCATTCATGCTGCAGTCTGCCGCACGATTATACAGCCTCTTCCAAACGGAGTTCTCACATACAGTGCGATCTTGTGTTCCATTTTCAATTTCCAGTAACCTCTCTTTTCCTTAAGGTCCTCCAGTAGCTGCTTACGTCTCCTTCCTCGTATTCTCGTCACTTCTATCCTTCATTCTATCTTCCCTCCAAAAAAACGTTTTACGTAGAAGACACTTCCTACGAAATATGTAACCAATTTTGTATGTAGGATATTCCTCTCCTCCTTGACTCGAAGTATAATTTCTTTTTTTTTTTTCACATGATCAGTCCAACTGATCTTTTACATCCTTCTGTACATGTATATAGCAGGTAAACAGCTAAAACTGTCCCTGGCCACGCCATGCACGCGTACAGAAGGGTGAACAGTCATGGCCTCAATTTCTAAACTCTGCACCAGATTAACATGAGGTATCAACTGCATACTCCGGTACAATTACCTTCGGGAAATAGCCCCTGTATCTATTGAAGAGGAAAGATGGTTGGGCCCAGAACTGGTGAGGACGTCGTGAAGTCAAAAAAATTCTTGCCTCTGCCGTGATACGAACCCCGGATCGTCCAGCCCGTGGCCCAGTCACTACAAAAGGCTGCCTATCGACTTGTTCAACTCAGTAACATTTTTTAAGTATGCTGTATAAGCCGCCTGTTGAACACTCTTTGTCACAAAGACACTGCTAGTCGCCAACTATCCTGGCTGCAGACTCACAATAGTTCACAATATTCGTCGCAATGCTGTTAAATTTGGCGAGTATGACGGAGGTAAGATTTTTGGGCCCATATAGAAAGCTTACCGATGGGCCCTGTCGTACCCAGTAGTTACAGTCACTTTTGATAAAACTGTCATAAACAGGCGTCGTTTTCGAACCAAGCTGTTTGTTTCTAACCTTCACCGACGCCGGAGTTGCCTTCCGACTACCTGACAGGACGGTGAGGTTTTTAATATATAGGACACTTGAATGCTTCCACGTCCGTACAGTGCACCGAGGCCTGCGGTATGTGTAGAATTAAAAGTCCGTACAGTGCACCCATGTGCGCTTCCCCTCTCTGATTCCTCGCAAACACGCTCGAATTTTCCGGAATAGTGGACGGTGTTTACATAAGTGTAAAAACGATGATTTATTGCAAAGGGATTGTGGGCACCTACACTTTGCATACTCTTACTATATGCTAGATACACCCCTGTTTTGGTTCTTGGAACACAGAATGGTAACAAGTAAAATTTCGGAAACTAGATGTGTGTGTTGGCTGCATATAATGTCCTAATAATGTAACTCATTTCCCGCATTTAGTGAAGGTAGCGGGTTTTTGCGGGTTCTTGCCCGAACAATTTGACACGACTGTCACATCGACAGCCTTATATCCGACGGTACTTACAAACAGCATAGAAGTGACCTCCAACGTCGATACCCAGTTCCACAAAAACGGCCACATGTTCCAAACGCTGTCATGTACGGTTCTCAAGACAGAGTGCCTTGCCATACCCGTACGTGTCAAATTTCCGTTTCACAACTATATTATAAACTAAGCTGCTACGTATGTCATTTAGATGTTTTAAGGCACTCAAGTTAAGCTGAAAAAAGAAAGTTATACTGAATTATCTTCCAATAAACCCACACGCGAGAATTATGAATGTTGACTGTATATTCCAGCCACAGTGGACTCGTAGTTGTTATAGTCGTGACGGAACTTATGGTCTGTTTTAATTGAGAAAAACACGAGGGTCAACGGGTCAGCTCCAGCTCACTCTGATCAGACCCCACCCTTCCGTATAATAAATATTCAGCTTACAAACTTTCCACCTAATTAGAGCCTATATAATCTAAACTTATGCACCGACTGAATCCAATAAAACTTTCTCGTGCTAGCAGCCACGTCAGGTGGTTGGACTGAAAAAAAAAACTATCGTTTCGAGAACCATCTGTGTTCTTCTAATCGGGTAAATGTTTCCCTGGTGGTAGAAACACGGACGGTTCAAGAAACACCGTTCGACCACTTTTCGCATAATTGCTACGGTTGACATATCCACGCGGAATTTGGGGGTTTATAAATATGACAGTCTACAGTCGTTCTGAGTTACATCAAAGTGGGTTACAGTAAAGAAAAAGGTAAAGTTGTCCCTGTCTAGGCCAGGAAGACGTATATGTGGAGTAGAGTTATAGCTCCACTCTTTCTTAACCTCGGCACTAGATGGAGGTGAGTGTTCAGCTTCAAGCTGCAGCCGCTTTAACAGGACAAATAACGCCCCTCAGGGAACGTACTGAATAGGAAGCTAAGTGGGTCCCACGGCCAGTCTGGACGTTTTGAGGAAAGGAAAAATTATCTTTCCCAAGCCTCGATTCGAAAAGGGAATCGTTCAATGGATAGTGTAATAGCTATACTGACTGAGCCATGCCGGCTCCTTATCGATTACAGCAGTAACGAAAAAAATTCGAAATAGGTCAGTCTGTGCAGTGACTAGGCTGTGGCTAGGGCAATCAGATAACAGAGTTTCGATTCTAGACTAAATCTGCCCCACAGCTTCCAGACTGACACTGGGGCCCATCGAGCCGTCTGTCCATTTGTCCCAGCGGGCCCTTTCCTTACAGATAAAGTGGAGGGCGATTGCGGATTCATTGCGTGATGTTTCATTAATAACAAGAACAATTTTCAGTAATTGTCTAGTACTGCTTGCACCATTACCCACAGACCATTGCGAGCTTAGCTGCTGCGATGGACGGTAAGGACAGGGGGTGCCGGTCAGGTTCAATGCATGTACAAGGAGCGCTGAAGACAATGCACCTTCAGGCTCCAAGACAAAAACCATTCATATTTCGGCCGGATGAGCGACGCTTTATGAAATGCATGGGTTACGGAGCATCGAAAGGCTGGATAACAGCAAATGAATAAGAAGGGATAACAAATGTGAGGCGTTGACAGCCAATTTAAGGTAGCCATCTTCTTACGTATGATGGAAATTGCATTTCTTTGATCCCCGATGATGGCTTCCTGCCGAAACATTATAACCGGTACATGGAGTTTAAGTCCTCTATTAGATGCCAAAAATGTACATTTGGTATGCAGGACAGATCTGTTTAAAATTAGTAATTTAGGATACAGACCAATGGGGAGACCTAAGCGTAGATGAGTGGATAATATTAGGATGGATCTCCAGGAGGTGGGATGTGGGTATATGGACTGGATTGGGCTGGCCCAGGATTGGGACAGGTGGCGGACGCTTGTGATTGCGGTAATGAACCTTCGCGTTCCGTGAAATGCAGGGAATTTCTTGACTAGCAGCAAACCAGTTAGCTGCTCAAGAAGGACCCTGCACCATGGAGTAAGTAAGCAAGTTTATGGTGGATCGGAAATAGAACAAGTCTGTATAGCAGCTTACAGGGACAGAGAGTTTATGGCGGGTATAGTGAGCTAGCAGGATCGCCGTTTGTCAGTGTCAAAATGAATGGCTTAGGGAACTTTCTGGAACAATTGATGTTGTAAACTTTGGCAGTTTTTGGACATCTTAAATCTTGCTAGGAAGGATACCGTATTAGTCACGCTTGCACATTAAGGAACCAGTAAGACGCGCATGAAAGAGTTCACAAGGGTGACAACAATGAAACAAGGTTACATAAATGGAAGCCAATCGAGTTAAAGTATTCACAATTTTGACTTTTGGACCTACTAGGAAGTTACGAAATTTAACTTTTAGCCAATCGGGAACAGTAAGAATATTTAACAGGGGACGAATTTGGAACTGTACGAGTTTTGAAACCCTAACGCAAGCAAGGAGTCTGTTTTATACCCTGGGGTTGACAAGTTGTGTGCGTGATACCGAGGCAGCAGTGCGTACACTTTTCAAATGAACATCCATACATCCAACACATCTGTAAATTCCAACAATCGTGAAGTAATATAAATAATATTAATAATGTTCAATTATTTATAAAATTACTGTTCCGCCACTTAGAACACTTAGATTCCTTGGGATTAAGACTGTAGAGCTCGGTGGGTTGTAACGTGTTGGAGCTCTAGTGGGTATGTTTTAATTATTTTTCTCTGCTGGTATTTTGCAGTACACTGAGACCTACCTTAAACGGAATTTCGATAGAACAGAATCCTGTCTTTAGAGGAAAATGTTCACATTTCCGAAGACCTTTTAACTTTAAGTACCTAAATTTAAAAAACCTGGCTGTAACGGAAAAAATCCGGCCCCTTGTGATTCTGTTATAAGCAGGTTTCACTGCATTATACTTTCAGGCACAATGTGCTACAAAATGTGCTGAAAATCCTCTGTCACCGAGGCGTGTTTGATGCATATAAAGCTTTAAGAGTTGAGCCTGCTTCGGCCTTCAGGTAGACCTGCTTACGGGTTAATGGCTACGTAAGAAATAGTCGACACAACACAGTTTTAGCGTTTAGTAAAGCGATATGTTTTGATCTTTCAGGTCATCATCAGGCTAACACATGCAACATAAGGCATACAAGAGAAATACAAATAGTCATTCTTTTTGGAAATTGAGATCTCAGTACTTTACAAGCCGATATCCACGTTTACATTTAAGTATAATAAAAATAATAGTTAAAATAGTTACAATTAAACACTTTATTATCCAACTAATGCACAAATATATGATTCGTAGATACAATTAAAATTATAAAATATTTAAAAGTGCTCCAACATGTTTCGGATCACAGAGGATCCATCATCAGGGAGCCTTGTACAGTTCTTGGCTAAAATTACAAAAATGGTTCTATCGTGTCCGTCGGTGTTATGGCAGTATATGCTGCAGCCAAGCACTGTACAAGGCTCCCTGATGATGGATCCTCTGTGATCCGAAACATGTTGGAGCAATTTTAAATATTTTATAATTTTAATTGTATCTACGAATCATATATCTGTGCATTAGTTGGATAATAAAGTGTTTAAATGTCACTGATGCACGGCGCAAACATGAAGATAGTTACAAATACTTAAAATACGTAATTAGTTAAAAAGGATGGGTTGTTTTAGAGAAGGGTTTGACGTTGGCGGTTTAGATGGTGCCATCTGTTATTTCCGCAAACCATGGTTTGCCGTCCTCACAACTGTATAATTTTACTAAAACATAACAAACGATATGGTTATATTAAAATGGCGACGTGTTTCGATCACACAGGTCATCTTCAGGCCTTCAGTTGCTACAAAAATGTACAGCTGCATTAGCAAAAAGGTTGAAATTGCTTACGTTATTATAACGTGCATGAGACGTCAATCAAGTGCGGAGTATACAGAACAACCCTACATGGTAGGGTCTAAAGTTACTGGCTTTACCAACTTTTTAAGGTGAAGGAAATAAAACAATTTTGCTGTTTTCCAATATAGTCTCCCTTTATTTCAACATAATTTTCACGCCTGTGAGCTAGTAACTCTATGCCCTTCAGAATGTACTCTGGTTCTTTATCTGTAAAATGTTCCATCACAGCAGTTTTGACCTCCTCATCACCATCAAATTTCTTACCCCGAAGATCTTTCTTTAGTTTGGAGAAGAGGTAATAATCATGGAGTGCCAGATCTGGGCTGTAGGGTGGGTGCTCGATCTCCTCGAAGCCACATTCCTTCACTGCAGCCTTGGCAACGGCCGCCGTGTGGACTGGAGCGTTGTCATGGAGCAGAAGAACTCCACGGCTCAACATTCCTCGCCTCTTCTTGATAGCGTCGCGTAATTTGTGCAAAAGTGAAGCATAATAAGCAGCGTTCACAGTGGTGTTCCTTTCTTTGAAATTAATCAAGAAAATTCCTCTGCAATCCCAGAATATCGTTGCCATGATCTTCTTGGCGGACTGAGTGACCTTGGCCTTTCTCGGCGGTGCTTCGACTGGTTTGCGCCATTCCATTCATTCCTTCTTTGATAAAGGATCATAATAAAGGACCATGGTTTCATCCCCTGTGAGAATTGATCCCAATATTTGCTTCTGATTGCCAAGGCAAAGCTCTAAAATCTTCTGACAACACGTCAAACGGTGCTCCTTCCGAACTGAAGAAAGAATTCGGGGCACCCATTTTGCACTGCCTTTCTTCATTTGAAGATGTTCATAGAAGATCCGAATGACGGTGGTTTTAGGTATTTACAGTCTTACTGAGATTTCCGTAAGCGTTAGTCGCCCATCACTCATTAGTTCCTCTTCGATACGCCTGACGTTTTCTTCAGTCACCACCTCCACGGGCCGACCTTTACGAGGTTCATCTTCGAAGCTCTCTGTCCCTTCCTGTACGGTGTAATACGAAAGAGAAGCCTCACCATAAACGCCATCCAAGTGTTGTTTGATAACAGCTGGCGCAAGCCCATCTTTACTGAGGAAATTGATTACCGCGCGATACTCGACTTTCGACATTGCAGTAGCTCAGCGCAACACGTCCTACTACCACGAGTGCCTCCAGCATACTGGAGCACGTAGCCGCCTGAAACTGATACATTAACGTCATCACAGATGGCGCTATATACCTCGCAGCATTTTCCATTAGGCGCGGCTTTTGTATGTCAGGCCGGAAACTTTTGGACCCTACCACGTACATGGTCGAAACATGCCACCATTTTTAATATCATTATGTGATTTGTGTTATTTTAGTAAAATTACACAATCTGGGGGTGGGGGGGGGGCACGCAGTGGCGCAGTTTGGTTGAGGTACTGCGCTACAACCTGGAAGTTCGCGGGTTCGATTCATTAACATAATCCTATCGGTCGCGTTATGGTCCTGGGGTTGACTCAGCCTCTAACAGAAATGAGTACCAGAAATATTTCCTTGGGGGGAGGGGGGGGGGTAAAAGAGGCCGATGCGTAAGGCTGACAACTCTACCACCTTCATGTGCCGATTGTCTTAAAATCTGAGAGCCTCAACTTCCTGGAACCTTCAGGGCCTGTCCAGGCCTGTAATGGGATTGCTTTACCTTTACCTTCACACAATCGTGAGGAAGGAAAACAGTAACAGCCATTTTATTCATTAGTCACATCGGGATGTACAATTTGAAGTGTGGCTGTAAATGGCCATAGAGGAGCGACGGAAATGGAAGTGTTGCGCACCGTGGTTTGGGTTAACAAGCGTTCTAAAGTAAGTACACTGATAATGCCGTTTAGAATTGCGTATATTTATCAAACATGTCACGGTAAAAGTTGCCCCGCTATAAGCCAATGCTGGCACAGAGGGAGGAAGAGGTTCAGCTCTAACCATTTTCAACCTCGGCGAAGAAGGTGTTGAGGGGGTCAACGCCACGCTCTGGCCGCTTTACCCATTGTAGAGGAGGCTAAACGGGCTCTAGGACCGGTCTAAATGGGCATAGAGACCAGAAAATCCCTTTCCGACACCGGGATTCAAACCGCCGACTGTCCAGCCCGTAGCGAGTCGATATACCGACTGCGATACACCGCGTCCCCCTAGCAAACACGTCCAGTTATTACATACAATTTACAGTTACTTAACCCTTTCAATTTCTGAATTTTTCCACGTGGCGACATCAAAATAATTTAACTTGGTCACCCGAATGAAAGAAATCCCCCAGCCAAGACTAAAGTTGCAGTTGGAACCCCTGATATTACAGACACGTGGAGCCTGGAGAGTTCCTAATAAGAACAGCACCGACGATATCTCCAGTGCATTTATTAATAGAAAGGCAAGGTGAATATCTGTTTTGAAACATAGGATTAACCAACGCCATTCGTGTAAACCTCACTGATTATTTTTAGCCCCCTGTTCCATCATTAAACAAATATTTCCTTCAGGAACTTGTGAAGACCGCCTCCTGTTCCGAAAAGTTATTAGTTTTAATTTTTAGTTAGCGGTCTTTTATACCAGCACGGTAATCTCCATCTCTGGTTGCATATGCCTAAACGATAGCGTGTTTATGTGTTTTAGGTCTTTTAATGCCCTCGTAAATCAGAGATATTCGCCTTTCTGGAAAGTTGTGCAGCGTGGATCGTTAGTTATCGACGTTGCGGGACAGCCTATCGGTCCTATCTTACGCTCAAGAGTGTCTGGCTCTTGGATATAGGATCGGTTTTACCGAAACGTCGGCAACTAACTGTGAGTCTGCGCTGCGTAACATTCCAGAAGAGCGAAGATCACATTCACACCGCAACCGACATCTGAAATCAGCTTCATAAATCCGATTTAAGCTCTTCCTGTTACACCCTGTAAACGTGTTGTAAAGTGCCGTGCAAAATGTACTATTTCACGTAAACTCAGGAGACACATTACAAATATCGTCGTGAATGAGTAATTCAAACTTAACCAACTACGACAGGTAGAGGAGGGGACAGGGCGGAGTCCCAATCTGACGTGGTGACATAAAATTCCCTGATTCAAACATCGTGCAACACTAATTGATAAAAAACAATATCAGCACAGTTGAGGATCTTATTAGCACGTACTTTATTTATTTATTTACAACGTCATTTCCGACATTATTCGCCTTCTGACCCGCCATAATCACAGAAAATCATTCACCCACACAATGGGAAATTATTGATTGCATTATACTTGTATCTACATGCACTAATAATGTGATATTCTACTAACTATTATGATTATTAGCCACGACAGGTTCAGCGCACAGAAGAGCTTAATGTCAGGACTACGGTTTAACATATGTGAGATATTTATAATATTTAAAGCATGTAATTCGAGCGGCACAATTAATTTGAACAACGAAAGGATTACACTTCTGTCTATAGCGTAACATTTCAATACATTCCTCTCCTCTGTCCATATGAATGTTGGAGGTGTTACGAAGTAGATAACCTCACCATCGACTAACCGCTTTGGGCTGGTGTATGTGAACCGAGAGGTTTGGAGGCGAAAAATTATGGCAGGCAGAAAGGAGAAAACTTTTCATCCATCAGATCTTGTTATACAATGAATTAACTGCATGAAGCAAAGTGCTTTTTGATAAACTTACAAGTCCTCAGCTAGTCAAGTAATTTCCCACATGCATGAAACCCGAAGGTACATTAATATTATGGACATTTTATTACAAATAGTCCACGACAGTTTCCACCACTCCGATCGTTTACAGCGTATAATATCCCTGTGTATGACACTACAGGCTAGCTAGTAAAGCAACGTGTGGGCCGGGTAGCGTGTTCGGTATAGCGACTGGCCACTGGTTGGACAGTCCGGGGACCGAATCCCGGTGGGGGCGAGATTTTCCGCATCTGTCCAGACCGGCCCTGGGACCCACCCAGCCTCCTATAAAATGGGTACCTGGTCTTTCCCGGGGGTAGAGGCGGCCGGGGCGTGGGGCTCACCCCGCACTCCAATCTAGTGCCGAGGTCCTAGAAAGAGTAGAGCTATACCTCTACTCACTCTAAGGGCCTTCGTGGCCTATAAAAAGGGTGAAACCTAGTACAGCAACGTAATAAAGAAGAAAGGGGTTTCGAAAATTTTATTAGCCTGGGGCTTGGATTTAAACGTCCAGTAATCGAATCTTCTAACCAATTATCATGGCAGTTTCTTTGTTTTGTTCTCAGAGTTTCAGTCGTACCTTAACACAATATGACCATTCGTTGTCCATTTCACGAATAAATCATCTTCTTTTCATACCACCACTTACAGGACCTAGGAACGAAGTCCAGGTACGTAGAATTAAAAGTTAAGCCATAAATCAGCGGTACATGTACTCATTAAAGCACTGTGCTGGCGGGCCTGACATCGCCCGCAGTCTTATTGTGCGTGTCTTTTCATTATCAATTGTAATTGTAATATTTCAAATCTCTTCTAACATAATTTGACCTCCAGTACACTCAAGAAGTTTCTGGGCTCGCCAGCCTTCCCAAGTGTCTAAGATTTGATAAGTTGTCCTATGCTTAATTAAGCACCATTTGATAAGATAAATCCCTACAATTAATAAGCCCTTTTGGTGAGATAAAGTTGTCCCTATTCTCAAATAAGCAGCATTTTATAAGAAAAAGTTGTCCCCATTCTCAAACAAGCAGCATCTGGTTAGACAAAGTTGTCCCTATGCTTAAACAAGCAACATTTTACAAAAAGGGTTGTCCCCATGCTTAAATAAGCACCATCTGATAAGACAAAAATTGCGTGTATGCTTAAATAAGCAGCATCTGGTAAGATGAAGTTGTCCCTGTACTTGACTAAGTATTACTTGATAAGTAAAAGATATCCTTATGCTTAATGAAGCACCACGCCATAACAGCATGGAGGTACAACTCCAAGTATTATGTTTGTACATATGTGACATCGTCCCGTTGTATTGCTCATAATCAAGGTGTTATAGTAACGGACAAACACAACAGCACATGTGTGTTTGTTCTTTAATATAACACCTTGATTCAAGTATCATTGGTTTTGCCACTAGAAGGAGGAGTCAGCTTCAAGCTTTGGCTGCTTTATTACCGGCAAAAAATCCAAGAAGTTAGGGTGGTCCCAGTAACCATGCTGGACCACGTGGTGGAGAAGAATTTATCGCCAGAATTTTAAAAGTTCGGAGTGACGAATGAACTAATATTACCTCTGGTGATTAACGGAATTGTAGCGGAAATAAAAATTAGAGTTACGGAGACCATCTACCTCTATTATTAAGCCAGATATCGGTGCAAAAGAAGGTTAGTTTTGCGTTTCAGCCAACAGCGATACCAATGCAGGCTCCAGAATTCATTACTTATTTACTTACTTACTCCATGGTGCAGAGTCCTTCTTGAGAAACTAACTGGTTTGCAGCTAGTCAAGAAATTCCCCGCCTTTCACGAAACCCGAAGGTTCATTACCGCACTCGCAAGCGTCCGCCACCTGTCTCTATCCTGGGCCAGCCCAATCCAGTCCATATATCTACACCCCACCTCCTGGAGATCCATCCTAATATTATCCACCCATCTACGCCTAGGTCTCCCCAGTCTCCAGAATACATTAGTGCAGATAAATCCTTATCCCTTTTGGGAAAGGAATCCCAGATTAGAATTAGACAGTTCGACATACAACTGATATTTGTCTTAACACTATGAAGTCTCTATACACACCGTGAAGCTATATAGGGAAGTACAGGTATTGCTCTACCCATTCTGGCACTTTACCCTGAAGAAAGAGATCCCGGAGCCCACTGAATATGTAGCTGGTTGGGCCCCAGAGCCGGTCGGGAAGTTTTGAAGAATATATCAATCTTTTGCCCATACTGGGATTCAAACCCCGAACAATGAAGTCCCTAGCCTGCTCACTCTACTGACTATGCTATCCCGGTTCTTTTTAGGCGCGCTCGTAAAAATTGCGAAAAGTGACCGTTAGCTTCTCCATGTCCGTCTATCCGTCCGTCCATCCGCATGGAACAACCTGACTCCAACAGGACGGATTTTCATAAAATTTGATATCAGTATTTTTCTTACACCTGTCGAAAAAATTCAAGTTTTATTAAACTCTGACAAGAATAACGGGTACCTTACGTGAAGACCTGTGTACTGCACTGTACATTTGTGATAATATTTCGCTCGATTCTTCTACGAATGAGAAATGTCTCAGACAAATGTATCAGAGAAAGTCAAATCCACATTTCAAAAGTCAAAACCCACGTTTCGCGTTCATTAACTTTGTCCCGAAAATCGTTCTGTTTATGAAATAAGGTAGAAACATATGGTGCAGCCAGATGAGCCACAGACAATATAATACGGCGCATGCGCCTTGCGTGCTGGATAACTAAGGCTACAGACACACACAGAAATATGCAATATTTATTGCTTTTCCACGGCGAGAGTAGTTTCACGAACGCGCATCAATGTTACGTTTGTATGTGCATAGCCTTTCTTGCTTATTCTAAAAGCAGTGAAAACTCAACATTTTATTTCGTTGAATAAAGAGAGATCAACTTGATGTCACTAGCTTTTTTATTTCATTATTTAATGCTCAACATGTTTCGGATGTTAATACATCCATCCTCAGGAGCTTGCGACTTATTTGTTGAGTTATTTCATGGGTTGTATTGCTCTGGTTCGATGTGTGTT
>Ga0136643_10009721_pt1 | contig 14167 bp, 11 predicted proteins | sample TergutLab28metaG_FD_96883 | JGI IMG/M metagenome (GOLD analysis project Ga0136643, IMG submission 96883) | Labiotermes labralis P1 segment gut microbial communities from Petit-Saut dam, French Guiana - Lab288 P1 (version 3) (version 3) | ecosystem: Host-associated > Arthropoda: Insects >... | reverse complement strand
GACACAGATTTAATTATGAGGTCGAAACAGTTGTGACATGATGGTTGGTAAAACAGGAAATGTACTTCTTTTAATAGGGAATAGAAAACGCCCATACTACAATATGATAAGTGCCTCAGTCATGGTGGAGAGTGTCTGAAAAGTTAAAGTAAGCCAAAACACATGCCTTGCAAACTTATTTCTGACCAAATCTCATATGTGTTGAAGGTCAAGATATGCTTGTGTTATTTGTGTATTCAAGTTTCATATTCTTTAGTCTCAGTTTACAGTTATGGAATATACAAGATGTACGTTAGCTGTAGTATTTGAACTGTACAGGACCAAAGTTACGTGACTATATGGTAACAATTCTGTAAAAACCCCTTTGAACTTCATATTTTAAGATCATACAATTAAGGTATTTTGTTATATGCAGCATATGTATGTTCAGGTATGGAATGCACTCTGGGAGACTGAGCAAATCGGTCCAACACTACAACACACTGGCTATTGTGACTGAGGTTTTAGTGGTTTTTGCTCAGCCTCTCCAAGTAAATTTAGGGATAGTGTTGTGAATCAACCACTTTCCTCCACATCCTGTCAAGTTCATCATTCCCTGCTGTCCACTGATTTGCTGTTGTTGTCTACTAAATTATAAACTCATTTGAGTAAATATTCTTCTACCACTAGAGTCAGATGCTTCCCGGATTACTGACTGGGGTTATGATGTCTGGTTAAAGCTTGCATGTTATGAAAATTTCCTTCAAAATGTTTCTGGTGTGCCCTAATGCACCTCTGCCAGCAGGCATAGTTGTCTTACAAGCACTTCTGGAATGCAAGCCTTTCAATTCTTGCAAAGAGCCTCTGTTGTAGAAGCTTTGGTGTTGTCTGCACAGTCGAATGGTGACCATGTAGTGTTTTCTTCAGTTGGGCAAACCAAAATAAGTCACACAGGACAATGTATGGAGAATATGATGGGTATGTTAGCATAACAGTACCATGTTTCACCAAGTCCTGCTGAACAAGGATGGGCTGATATTTTGGTGCTCTCTCATGGATCAACATCCAGGAATTCACTGCCCACTTCTGTGGCTGAGTCTACCAGATTGTCATACACAATGTAGCACTTAATATGTGTCTTTCATTATTCATGTTAGCTCTTTTAGAAATGATTTCTTTGTGTATGATATCATGGCTGTTGAAAAAATATCTTCAGATTCACCTTTCTATTAGAACAGTCCTGGCAACATTCCATCTTCCATGATGATGTTGGTGATTTCAACTGATTCAGCTTGCACTTAGCCATGTCTCATCACCCATCATGATGTTACACAGGAATGTGGGGTCATCATCAACAGGTGAAATGGGATCCTAACATTTTCAGTCTTGCTTGATGATGCCCTTCTAAGTGGACAGGGAACCATATGTGGCACACTTCGTGACATCATCAGATCATTGACTCAGGATGACATGACAGCTTGTTTGTTATACTTGCGCTCTTGTGGCAGTATAATGGATGGGTAAAGTACAATTGGTGTGTAAAATGCATTCACACTTCACATATCTTCTCTCCTCTACATGCTGTCCTTGGTGAACAACTCAACCCATTATCTTCCTGTAAATCGTGTCCCATTTGGAGCCAACAACACCACTGAAACACAACACTACAGCTGTGACTCTGGGTCACCATACACTTAACACAGCATATCTGTTGTTTGTGATGGAATTTTCCCATTTGCTGCCAAAGCTTGATATTCTTAGCCATACATAAGAAGCATTGTCCTAGGGCAGTATGACTAAATTTTTGGAACAAACCATTATCTCAACAAAATGGCTGTAGGATGTTGCTACTGACACCACACATGTGCATTCAGCTGCACACGGCATGAGTTTCTCATGTAGATCCTGGAACTTCTGATGCTAATAGTAGAATAGATTGACATACCAGTCACACAAGGAAGTTGTCTGTAGAAATGTACATGGTTTCATTGGAGATTTATGTTTGTTTTTCCTTGTGTTTATATTGGTGTTCCTTGTGTTTATATTGGTGTTCCCATACACAATTATGTTCATAAACTAAGTTTAAATAGCTTTAAACAATTTTATTAAATGTTACTTCACAGTGGCGAATGATGATATGCCCTTCATATTTGGCTCTTGTTTCTGTGGTGAAGAATTGAGAAGCCCCTCAACAGTTTCTTAGATTGGCCGCAGTACAACTTATGTTGCATTTATAATTTAGTGCAGTTTTGGTCTGGACAGGCACAGGCTTTCTTGAATGCTGGATGAGGGAACCTGACTATGTATAAATGAACATGATGTACCTGAGTGTTGCGGGATTACTGTCATGACTTTTTTCATATGTTACTTGGTACAAGATCTTCTTTCTGTGTGGTTGGCTTATAATGGAGCTCTAATATATATTTAGTGTTAATGTCACAAAGTTGGAATCAAAAACATAGATTTGAAGTTATCACAGCTGAGTTAGGCCTCTCAAGATTGTGGTCTTCTGGGATATGGCACCATGTGGTTTGTTAGAGAAGTACCAGCATTTCAAAGGTACCTGCAGTCTCCACCTTTTACCAAAACATTGGTGCCTGCCAACAAAACTACCTGACATCACATCCCAGACACCTCTTATCTTCATAGTTACTACCATGAGAAGTTCAAATACATGTATATTAAGTCCTGTGACTTACTGTATTCATTTGGGTGTCATTATTAAACACATGGCTGATGTGTTTAAGCAAAAGGTGTGTGATGGCCAGTCAAGCAATAAATTTGCAGTGTATGTATTTTGGTTTCTTTATTTTTGGCTGTAATAAGGACAATTCAGATTTAGTTGTGCCACTGTCCCACTGCTTTTTCACATAGTCCCTGCCATAATTGAGGCATTTATTATGTTGTGGGACAAGTTGTTCTGTTCCCTCTTGATAGCAATCTGTGTCCTATGTTACAAGCCACTGTGTCGCTACTCTCTCCACCTAACGGGCTGACAAGATTTTGCCTCGGAACTGGAAACATGATAGTTACATAGCAGGGGATTACCCTCATATGGCCCCAGTCAATGTAGGTTTACGAGTTACAAAATGATGTACCGTACAAGCTTATTTTGTGATTGACCCTGATAATTTCAACATAAATAGACAGAGAAGCGGTTAAAGCCACAAATTTTGCATATTGTAATTTACATTTTAGACACAAATTTTGCCTGTTTTGATCTGCATTGTGATGCCATATGAAGTGACTGTAGAGGATGTCTATCTTTGAGTTTTGCACCTGTGGATGAAAAGTATCACTGGTTGGTGAATAGAAACTGGTTTTAGAAGATGTGTTGCATTTTGTTATAATTACTTTCATCATGCAATTTAAAAACCATTTTTTTTTTAAATAGCAACTGCACCATTAAGTGAGATGGAGAGGAAACGCCAGGGTGCTGTCCTAGAGCTGATAGCTACTGAACAGGCCTATATTGATGACATGGTAACTGTCCATAAGGTAAGTAAGTACATCAGCTGGTAATATGTTCACATGATCTGCTTCGCTCATACATGTCTTGAACAAGTAGGGAAATGTACACTTAGCAGTGCTATTATGTCGCATTTATCGCTGTACAAATCCTAGCAGCATTGCTGCATTTAACGTCCAGTTTCTGTTACAGATGATTAAAACAACTATCTTGAACACCATATTTTCATATCTTCTCACATAATTTGTGTAATACGAAGTGTCATCTTAGTTTTCTATTTTTAGGCATGTTCTCAAAACTGCGAAAAGTGACTCAGTTTCCTCATGTCTTTTCATCTGTCCATATAGAACAACTTGTCTCCCTCTGGACAGATTGTCATGAAATTTTATATTTGATTATTTTTCGAAAATCTGTAGAAATGGCAAGTTTAATTCAAGCCTGACAAGAATGACAGGTACTTCACATGAAGACCGATATACATTTTTTTATGTATCTCGCTGAATTCTTCGTAGAATGAGATGTTTCAGACAAAAGTTGTGGAGAAAATCAGAACACACATTATATGCTCAGCAATTTTTTTTAATTGTACTGTTTAGGAGATAAAGTGGAAAAATAATGTAGAAGTGGCCAGGCCACAGATGACAATATGGCAAATGCACATTGCTTGCTGCCTAACTAAGGCTACAGATATACACTCTGAATATGTTATACTTGTTGCTTTTTCACAGCAGTAATGGTTGCATGAACGCACCTCAATGTTCAATGTTATATTATACATATTTTGCTTATCTCATAACTTGTATGGGTTCAGTGCATAGTAGGAACTGCATAAGCCAGGGATGCCATCATGTTACTTATGCAGAACACAATTGAAGATGCACATGCACACAGAAATTGTGTCTGATTTAAATTCTTACTTTCAACCTGGTAGAGTACTTCACAAGTTGTAGCAAGTCATCTTGTATGGCTTTAACACACTGTTTAACTCTTTTAAATCAGAGTTGCTGGCAGGACATATCTCATATTCTCTGACCAACATGTAGCCCCACAAGAAAGAATCAGTTGTTGAAAGATCATATGAGTGTACCTGGTTGTCAGAAAACATGCTGAATTGCTGTGTTTGAGTTTGTTGAATAAACGGTACCACAGCATGAATGTTGAATAAACGGTACCACAGCATGAATTCGTTTGACACTGCATGTTGACTAAACTTCATTCAGCAGTATATAGGGATACTGACAGTGCCAAGTGAGGCAGTAGTGGTGTTTGTGTAACAGCTGATATCTCACTATGAATACATTAATTTGCCACCTTGCTTGTCTGGTGTTTTCCTGTGGGGTTATTAGAAGGCTGAGGTGTATGAGAGATATCCTCCCTGCAAGCAATCGTGACTTAAAACTGTGAATTCAACAGTGTATAGAGGCCATCTGTAAAGAACTGCTGCCATGTGTGATGGCCTTTCTGCCAGGTTAGATGCAGGGCGCAGAGATGAAATTTACGGTTGTGTGAAGAAAGGCTGGTGGTAACAGTTAACCTTCACTTTAATTATTAATGTATCTATGTATCTGTTAATAAATGGCACCCTTTATCTCTTTCCTTTTTTTTTTAATTACTGTCATATATTTCTGCTGCCCCACACCATATGTAACCTCAGCAAATTATAACAATTAAATCACATACAAAGGTAAAGTTGCCTCTCTTCATTGCATGAAGGCATATACGGAGAATAAAGGTATATTTCCTCTCATTCTTAACCTCGTCATTTAATGAGTGGTCAGCTTCACATTCTGCCAGCTTTACCTCTGAAAAAGAACCCCCTCCAGTACCTATTGAAAAGTGAATGATGTACCAAGTAAATCATTATATCTGTTCCAAAATATTATTTTCATTTTGTTTTTGGAATGAGCTGGATATGACTTGGTCGGTATAATGACTGGCTGTGGACTAGATAAGATTCCACTCCTTTGCAATGATGACCACATCAGTTTATATAACATTTTAACACAGCTGTATGCGCAAGAGGACTTCATAGCATTCATTTACTTGTGACAGCTTCAGATTTTATAGCTGTAGCTTTTCTTCTACTTGTGCAGAATATCCAGCCCTTGTTGTGGTGTGTTAGGCAGTATTTACATTATATTGAGATGCTGCTGTTTTATGACAGGTTTTTGAGGAACCCCTTCTGGAATCCCAGGTTCTTAGTCCGCAGGATGTACAGAAGATATTTGTCAACTGGAGGGAGATTATTGACTGTAACTTTATGTTTCTCAGGTTAGTTGAGCTTGTATATATGAGACAGGTCACAGCGGTGAATGTTAAGGTAACTGTCTTGTGGGATGTATCTGTCTGGAAAGTTTTTGCCACTTGACTGCACACATCACATATTAGACACCTGAGCTTAACAGCATATGTGTGTTTGTATGACTGTTAATTGAAGCATGTTGTTGTGTGCTTGCAAGTGATACTGGCCACTGTACCAGACTCTGTTCAGATTTTGTTGTAATTGGAAGGCTGTCGATTTTCCTGCTGTTTACTAATTAGGTTGTTTATTAATCATATATTTATTAAGAATAGTTTTATTTTTCTAATGTTCTGTGGCCAAAGTGCCCATAAATGGCATCTGATTATGAATATCTTAAATCATCATCATGACATGGATTGTTGTCAGTGTATTTTTCCAAATTTCTGAATATGTGTGTCTTTATGGGTTTATGATTTCCTAACTGCATACACAAGCCATATAAGATAAATCTCCTACTTGATAAGCCTCTGAAGTGGGATTTTTGGTCATCGGCAGTTGGTGTTACTGCCTTCCCCTTGTCATCCAAGGCTTCCCTTAATGATACAATGAAAACATTACTCCATAATTGTAGTTCACTGCTAATGTAAGATTCAAACAGTGACATCATATTAATTGTGGTTAGGGTCGGTGGTGTAACTAGGCTTTTTGGTGCCTGTGTTGTGTAATTATGATGGCCACCGCTAGCAGAAATTGTGCATTAAAAATCGCAATCAGTTATTAAGTTTCCTTTTATTTGGCTGAGTAATTTAAAAGTTCTTCGACAGAAAAAGTCAGTTGTTAGGCGCGTTTGCAAAGTTGCAAAAAGAAACCGTTAGCTTCGTCATGTCTCTGTACGTCCCTCCGCATGGAACAGCTTGGCTCCCACTGGACAGATTTACATGAAATTTGAGAATTTTCAAAAAATGGTAGAGAAGATTCAAGTTTTATTACAATCTGACAAGAATAATGTGTTCTTTACATGAAGACCAATACGCATTTTTTATCATATCTCGCTCAGTTCTTCTTAGAATGAGAAATGTTTCAGACAAAAATTGTAGAGGATGTGAGAACACACATTTTGTGTTCAGTAACTTTTTTTTCCTAAAATCATGCCATTTTTTAGATAAGGTGATAATATATTGTTAAACAGGGCAGGCCAGGGATGACAGTATGGCGCATATGCATTGCAGTGCTGGATAACTAAGACTACACACACACTCACAATATGTATTATTATTGCTGTTCCACTGCAACAATGTTTACACGAACGCGCCTCAATGTTACGTTTATACTTGCATTGCGTGTCTTGTTTTTTATTGAAACTGTTCATTCTGCTGACCATTTTGCCATCTGTTGCACTCTGCTGTCCATGGGAGCCACACCATTTCCTTTTCATCTGTAGCAAATCACTGATGCAGTAGATTTCATCACGGTGTATAGCTGACCTATGTTCATATTGTATTGTTTCAGGGCTCTTCAAGTACGAAGAGACATGAGTGACGGTGGGGTCATTCGTATGATAGGTGACATCTTGTGTGAGAATGTAAGTGTGGTTTACTTATACAAAGCCCTTCAAGTGTGGACCTTACCCACTGTGACACTTCCAGAGTCATTCCACCAAATGAAAGTACACATTCAAGATATTAGGCAATTTAATTTGCCTGTTCTAAGATGAAGCATTTCCTGCTACTGCTGTATAATTTTCGGATATGAATGTTTTGTCTTCCTATAGTGAAATCCCAGCCATATAATTCTAGAATAGAACTCCATTTTGTTAGCAGTTCATGCCCCTGACAACAGCAATAGTTGTGCAGTGACATCAGTATAGTGGACAGACTGTTGGCTGGGTGACTGAGGAATTGGGCTGGTATTCCCAGCAGTGCCAAGGGACATATTGGGTTGGTATTCCCAGCAGTGCCAAGGGACATATTTCCTCCATAGTGTCCTGACCAGGTGTGGGGTCCATCCAACCCTGTGTAATATGGGTATGGGGCTGATTTGTACTATTATGTCTACAGCTGCTGTTATATTTTTTTAACATTATAGTTATAAATTTTGACTTATTATTATACTTGTATAACTTCTGTGTATTATTGTCTCCCTCAGGATGGCAAACATTTGCTGAAACATGTAGGAGAGTTTATGTCTTTAGATAACTTGTAATTTTACACATTTTATGTACATTTGTTGGTGTATATAAATAATTATAATGACACTGTGCAGAATGAGCAGTATTACATACAACACTGCCCCTAATTTTAAACATTTTTCTTGCATCAGGTGCATTTCTATATAAATCATTGATGAGATTTACAGTTATGGCTGACATTTTGTGGGCTACATTGGGTTTTTTGAATAGATTTCTGCAAAGCCTTGCCATGTAAGACAGTGTCAGCACAAGCAGAGTGTTTTACAGGTCTTCTTCTCTTGTTTTATGCAGCTACCATGCATGACAGCGTATATCCGTTTCTGCAGCAGGCAGCTGAGTGCAGCTACGTTCCTTCAACAAGTGACAAAAGAATCTCCAGAATTCCTCAACATAGTGAAACAATGCCAGAGTGATCCGCGCATTAATGGCATGCCCCTCAGCAGCTTTCTCATCAAGCCTATGCAGCGTATAACCAAATATCCATTGCTTATTAAAAAAGTATGTACTGCATAACAAAAGAGTCATTGTGTTTGTGTAAAGTGCCATGCAGAGTATGGAACATGGCTACAATTGCAGCTATGGAATCCTGTGCAGTATATGCTAAACAGCCACAATCTGCAGCTGTTGAATACCATGCAGTGTATGCTACACAGCCATCATCTGGTGCTGTGGAGTGTTGTGCACTGTATGCACATGGTACCTTCTACTTTATGCATCCATCCCATGTGTAGTATTTTAACTTAATGAACTCTGCTTGGAAAGCCCTTCAATCAGAAGTATGGGCTCTTGTTTGGTATCTGTGTTGACAGGATTTATTGATTTTTCAGTAAGTAAATTGTCTTTAGGATTGTCAGCGGTTAGTCAGCCATTAGTAGACTCCTTCCACAGCAGATATGAGCATGCGATTTAAATCCCCTACATGCCAACAAGTTCATATACCATATACATATACCAAGCAAGTCAGGCTACAGATACTTAATACCTTGACTGCTAATTTTTTAGCTTCCAAAAAATAAACGGCTTTGTCTTAAGTTGTAGGGAGCAAACATGTTGGAATCTTTGCCTTTAGATACTAATGGATTCATTGCAAATTTATTATCACTATAGAAAGTAATATAATATTTGAAGCTATCTTCATCTGCCAGTTACACAAAGTGCATGAAATAAATGCATGTAAGTGAAGTTGTATTCATCTGGCCTGTTTTTTTCACACATTTCATGTCATAAGTGCATTGATTTCTGTGAAATTTGGTATTGGGGGGATGCATTAAAAGTTACTATGTTTATTTAATTTTATTCTATATTGATTTCGTGTGTTTGTACATCATGTGAATCCCACATTGAACATTTTTCATTTTATAAAAAAATGGCTTAACATAAAAATAATTGATACTTTACATAAAGTATAATATATGTCTTATGATGACCTAGTATTGCCATTTTGAAAAATATTTTGGTATGGTAAATATTTAGTGAATTTGTCTGTAATCCAGCTGGCTTTTCAACAGGACATTGTGACTACCAAGACCAGTTAGATAAGCAAAGTAGCAAATAATTCATGTAGAAAGTATGCTTACTCTATTTCAACACATGTTTCTGCTGTTGTAAATGTGTCTTCGTTAGTGGAATATTCAAGGCTCAGTTTGCCGCTCCCTGTGTAGGAAACACAAACCAAAAAAATGGGTATATAGATATATGCTTTGAGTGGGTGTTGAACACATGATCGAAGTTTGCTAAAAATAGTTGATGTCTTACACCACAAGTTAGAAATGTTCACCTTATCAAATTACATCTGCCTGCTGGTAGTGGTTTGAGAATAGTTATACTGAAATGACAAAGGTAAAATGTTTCTCCTTTTTTGATATTTTTTATGGCATTGTAATGATTTCTAGAACAAAGGTGGCATATTTTGAAAGTTATAACATTGCATACTTGCAGTGTTCAGTTGTCTTATTTATAATGACAGTGGTGTGATTTAATTAAACATGACTTGTAGATGACATCTGAAACTTGTACTGCAGTGGAGATGCAGAGCAGATTATGTTATTTTTGGTTATGATGGTAAGTAATCCAGTAGGTTGGTACCAGTGTTTCAGAGGAATATACTGCCTCCATCTGCAATATATTAGATGGAAGATTTCCTGGAGATGGACACTGTATACTCCTTCAAGACACTGTTACCCATCAACCCAAAAGACCAAAATATGGATGTTCTCTAGAGGTGACATGATCTTCACACCAAATTTTATATGTGCTGTGTAGAAGTTTCTGGGGAAACATGCCAACTTCACTATGTTTTTGTACCTTAAAAAGGCAAAATTAAATGCTTTATGAATATGTTACATTTTTAATTAAAACAATAGTTTACATGGTTGTTTTTGAAGTAATGTGTTTTGTATATATTTGCTTCACAACACACACATATTTCATTGCTGTTTTGTATTCTAGATTCTAGACTACACACCAGATAACCATCCTGACAGGCAGAACTTACAAGAGGCTCTTGCAAAAGCTGAAGAATTCTGCACACAGGTAATTAAAAAATATGAATTATCATAGATACATCAGGATCATAAAAAGAGTAGTCATAGGTTCATGTGTCTATAATTATTGATATATTGCACTTAAAACACTGGTTGTGTTTTTGAAACCATAATAAAGCTCAAGAGATTTTATTTATGTAAAATACATATTGAACCTCCACATCCAGTACCTTTGGCAGAAAGTGTTTCGTTAGTAATGCTTGCTGCAGTGGCTTTGCTTTCTGCCTTCAGTTTTTCTACTCACACACCATTAAACTATTAAACACCATTAAATTGTTGTGTTGGGAAGTTTGAGCTTGGAAAGCTTGAATTTTTATTAACTACTTCAAACTTTATTTCTAACCAAGGAACTAGTATGGAGCGGAGGAGTTCTTTAGAAACTAAGAGTAACATGGCTAGTCAGGGGATTCCCCACCTCCTATAAAACTTGAAGTTTTCTTACCAATAACCCACCACCAGACTTGTTCTGGATCAGATGAATCTCATCCATATGCATGTTAATATTGTCCTCCAATATATTCCTCAGTCTCCAAAGTGATGTGTTACCTTTTATGTATTTCTCATCTTTACCACGTATGCTACATTTCTCACTTATCATGTTCCTGTTAATATTATCACCCTAATAAAATTTGGAGAGGGTTAAGAATTATATAGGTCATTATGCATTCTCTTTCACCTTTCCCTCTTATATGTTGAAATATTCTCCCCTGCACCATGTTGAAAATGTTTAATTATCTGAGCAACTGTCAGTTATGTGGTAGCACAGTGGTTAAGGTGCTGTGCTACAAATCGGAAGGTCGCTGGTTCGATCTCAGCTAGTGTCAGTGGATTTTTCTTTGACATAAAATCCTTGCGATCGCTCTATGGCCCTGGGGTCGACTCAGCCTCTAACAGAAATGAGTACCAGGAGTATTTCCTGGGGGTAAAGGTGGCCGGTGCGTAAGGCTGACAACCTACCACCATCCTGTGCCATTGTTACGAAATCTGGGAGCCTTAACTTCCTGGAACCCTCTGGGCCTGTCCAGGCCTGTAATGGGACTGCTTTACCTTTTTACTGTCAGTTAACTCAAGAAGGATTGTGTTTGATGAAGTTAATTTTTTGTATATATCTGTTGTTCATTTCAGAATACAGTGATACCTTGGCTAACGAGTGACCCTGCTAACGAATTTTTCAGCTAACGAAGATTTTTTCATTGTTTTTTGGACTCGGCTAATGAATGTTTTAGTGGATGCACGCGTTAACATAAAGCAGCAAACATGAATGGTCAGGCCATTCCAGGAGCTTATCTTTTCCATCTGTATGAGTGTGACAAAGAAATGAGCTGACCACATCACATAGGGGAGACCCACCAACCCTATAGAAACCATTGGGAAATCATGTTTCGGCTAACGAAGATTTCGGCTAATGAATGTGATTCCAGAATGAATTATCTTCGTTAGCCGAGGTATCACTGTATTGTTAAATTAGAAGGCTCTTTGTCCTTTTTGTCACACCCATACGTTTTTATGTGTAATTTTGTAAGGTAAATGAAGGTGTGCGGGAAAAGGAAAACTCGGATCGATTGGAGTGGCTTCAACGGTGTGTGCAGTGTGATGGCTTGGGGGAAGAGCTTGTGTTCAATTCCATGACAAACTCCCTTGGTCCACGAAAATTTCTGCAGTATGGTGTTCTCCATAAGGTACACTGTGAAAACTTAATATGTATAATAATGTTGGTTCCAGATAAATATTAGCTTTCATATTCTTTGAATTTGCATATATGTGCATATTTTGAGTGAATCAAATCAAGTGAGGACGCTTGGCATGCTTAAAGAATTGTGGTTTTCTGGGTTGTGATACTGTGTAGTTTTATTGTGGTTGGATGACAGAGTTTCAGAGGAAGGTGCTGCATCTGTCTTCTGGCTTGAAATGAGGTGGGTGAGGTGCATTCAGGTTATATGGGGAGGTACCATGAAAGTTGGTCATTTAGACCCATGGGAGAGACAGAAGAGATGAAGCCCAGCCTGAGCCAGCAGAAGTGGTGAAGTAATAATGACAGTCTTCAGAACCACTATGGAGAGGGAAATGTGAAATGAGAAAATAACCATTTTAAGGGCCTAGAATACTCTGTTCACAGGAGGGTATGTTATTTTCCACAGCAACCTCTTCTCAAACACCTGTTTCAAAGATCGATTGCAGTTGCCGCTGCAAGAATGGAAATAGTCACACATTATGACCATAATTACAGATAATGGTGATCCAACTGCCATATCATAGACTGTAAAAACATCATGCCATAAATAATATACATCTGTAAATCCTTCTGGTTTTGTGTTTCAGGCCAAAAGTGGTAAAGAATTGGTTGGTTTCTTAATGAATGACTTCCTTCTTCTTGCTCAGCCCCCTAAATCTATTGGGAACATATTTTCATTTGAGAAATATGCCAATACAACATTTAAACTGTATAAAAAGGTAAGACTCAAGCTTCAAGCTTTTGCTTATGAAATCATTACATTCAGAGTTGTGGAATCAGCTTATAGTTACATTAATTACTGTAATCCAAGGAAGAATATTAATACTTTCATCTATAGTATGACTTTATGGTGTAGTGAGCATGTATACTTTTTTGCCGAATTTGAGATTTTTGTGCAGTCAGTATGTAATGCAATGTGTTCAACTCACCTAACCCAGTGCTGTCATCAGCCTGAAGTAAGAGATGTGCTCCCACATAAAGAAATGGAAGTGTATTACTTAATCTGTTAACAGTGTGTTGCAGAGGTATTATCTCTGCTTACAAGACGTGATTAAAAGGGAAGCAAATGGCAGGGTTGCTCCAGGGCTTCTCCCCACCAGTGGCAATACAAAACCATCATTGCCTATCCTGTAGTAATACATACTGAATATCATCACAGTAACACAGAAAAAAATTAAATATTTTGTAATGTACTGTGTTTACTGTAAGAGAAAATCAGTCAACAGTAGGGTAAAGCTGTCTAGTTTAGCCAACATGGCAATATAAATTTTACAACAGGCTGTGTTTTTATTGAAACCAATATTAAATTGACTTTGAAGCAGGTGGGTATTGCCTTGCATTCAGAAGGATCTAGTAGGAAGTCTCTTGTTGGGGGGGGGGGGGAGAGAAAAATGGAAGATTTGAATTTTTACAGGTGGCAATGCTGGAGATTAAAACCTGTAAGACAACATAGTGTCTTCTTGATGATGGATGTAATTTAGTTGCATTTGAGGGAGTGATTGGTGTGCATACACACTTCTCTTACAGGTGCCACATCAAGGATAAAGATTAAGTAACTCTGTCTGTTGTACATTTCTTTATCATTTGTTCATGTTGAACTTTCTAGGATAGTGGTAGCTTGGTATGTTGACCAGTAAGTGAGTGGCTGCTGATACCTACATGATACAATGTGTAAATTATACTCACAAACTTCAGCTAGCCAGTGCAGTGGCTATAGGTGTACAAAAGCGCCTTTGTAACATCAGTGTGTGTACTAGGCAGGCAGTCAGCAGTTATGTTATAGTAACTGATCGTTTGTAACACTGAGTCCTGCATAAGGTCAGAAACTTCCCTCTAGTGTTTCTAATAATATATTATTTTCGTATTATTTGCACATACTATACTGTACAATTCCTATATACAGGGTGTCCCAGGAGGAAAGGACCTAACTTCGGGAGAGTGTTCCTTAGGTCAAACTATACCGATATAACCCAAAACACCTATATCCAAAGTTCAATGGTTACGGAGATATTGG
>Ga0136643_10009719_pt1 | contig 14168 bp, 9 predicted proteins | sample TergutLab28metaG_FD_96883 | JGI IMG/M metagenome (GOLD analysis project Ga0136643, IMG submission 96883) | Labiotermes labralis P1 segment gut microbial communities from Petit-Saut dam, French Guiana - Lab288 P1 (version 3) (version 3) | ecosystem: Host-associated > Arthropoda: Insects >... | reverse complement strand
ATGTTGAGAAAGTATTGATAATAAACATCTAACTGTTGCATCTTGTTGGCTTTCTCTCTCACTTCACAATTTGCTCACGATGCACGGTCACAGAAACCTAAAGGACAGGCAATGGACGTACAAAGTAAATTAGGCGCGTTCTTCTAACCATTTTTTGCAGCGGAAAAGCAATAAGTATTATATATTCTGTGTGTGTGTTTGTAGCCTTAGTTACCCAGCATGCAATGCGCATGTGTATTATTATATTGCCGTCTGCGGCTTGGCCAGCAGCTCTACGATATTTTTCCACATAATCTCAAAACGACACGACTTTGTATAAAAAAAAAAAATTATTGGATATTAAATGTGTGTTTTGATTTTCTCTACAATGTTTTTTCTGAAACATTTTCCACTCTAAGAAGAATTAAGCGAGATATTATTAAAAATGTACATAGGTCACCAATTGAAGTGCTCGTTGTTCTTGTCAGGGTTTAAAGAAAATTGAATATTTTCAAGGGATTTTCAAAAAAATACTCAAATTTTATGAAAATCCGTCCAGTGGGAGCTGAGTTGTTCCAAGCGGACAGACGGACGGACATGGCGAAGTTTTAATAATCGCTTTTGCGCAATTTTGCGAAAAGCGCCTAATAAGTGCTGGCAGTTGGAATTTACGCAACGCAAAGTGAAGAGGTTATCAGACTGAAAACACTATAATATTAAGCGATTGTTACGGTGGACACTGTCCATTTTGTGAGGCGAGCAGGCCTACTAAAACCACGTGACATTTTGGCCTTATATTGTTGGTTTTTGTAATGTATATGTCATATATTTGCCAGTGATTTAAAAAACTGAATTTTTAATTATTTAAATGAGCTTAGGCTTGGATGGCCGTCTAAAGTAGGCACGTGTTTTCAAAATCTGTATTTATCACAATTTAAATTCAGAAATAAATCAATGCATTTTAATGCATTTCACCCGCCAGTCAAGTATTAGCAATATAGTGAAGCACACGTGTTAGAGAATATTCGGTGGTACGTTCGAATTTCCTTTGCTGAACTGCCGGCTGACTGCACGCATAGTGAAGTCCCTGGGAATGGGAAAACACAAAATCTTTTCCTTTTAATTTTCTTTGTTCTCAAGACAAATTCTAAAGACGATAGTTGACACTAAATGCTCCATAGGAATCCTCCTGATTTCAATTCAACAAAACTGAACACCTTTCTCGAAATACCACAACATTTCCAAAATATGCATTTCACTATTCATCACAAAACCAAAACTACACAGCCCTTTCCACAAGCCATTACTTCTCACTAGTCGAAAAATCTTAAAATTTCGTAGTAATCTGTGGGAAGGACGAGCGGGAGAAGCCAAATATCTTTCTAAACACAATACACCATTTCTCCCCATAAAATGTTTGATCCAATTTGAAGTTATCTGTTTTCAACTAGGCTACATATTTATTAACATTTCCACAGCTTGGAGAAAGAATAGGTTGTCTCAGGCTTATTGTTGCAGAGCATAGGATTTGTGAATAGACGGTGTTATAGGAGAGACAATTCGGCACAACAATTGGAAAACCTAAATAAAGAAGTAGAATATGTACGCGTTTGATGGCAGATTATTAAGTGATTGAGAAAATCAAAGGCTAGGCCGGTGTTGAAACCGACAGCCCCACTTCAGACGTCACAAACAAATGAATGACACTAACCCGCAAAACACGCAAGACTCCATGTTGTATAACGACCGCTCGTACAAATCCTGTCACTTTATTTAACCACTTTCTATTTACGTTATTCATTTTCCTTCTTTCAAACGTAGCGAATATTTGACTTGTTTGGCTATTTAGTGACTATGTTAATCGAATTTGTTTCTGCGTAATCGATTGATGTCATTACAAATAGCAGGTCTGACAAACGAGACTGTCAGCAGATTATACTTGCGTGTATTGTGGAGGGATACGAAATAATAAATTGCGAGTGACGTGGAAAGAAACTCTTGTGAGCTGATTTAAGGTTCTACGCTGATATTTGCCTCATGTCACTGAGCTAATAAATACGTCAGTAGGACAGTTTTGGTAAAAAGTATTCGAAATGATCACCTCCAGCATAAAATTCAAGACATTTAAAATATATGTAATGTGACAATCGAAAACAACTTTTTAGTGCTTAAGATATATATCTATATGATATTTAAATAATAATGGCCATTACATGTTTCGGCTTTCATTTTTAAGCTACTTTCAGGTTGTAAGTCGCGGATATTTCAGTATTCAATTGACACTGGTTTTAAGTATCAGACACAGTTAACATAAATTCTAGTATGCTAGGATATAACATATAAAATAAAACATAGAATATAAACTTAATTGTAAAATTATAATAAACTCTCCAATAAAGAAGGCTCTATTTTATCCGTACATTTTATCTTATTACCTTCTGTAATTTTACAAGTAATTTTATATTCTATGTTTCATTTTATATGTTATATCCTAGCAAATTTATGTAAAAGAGATCGCGTACTGAAAAACAATGTCAATTGAATATTTAATTATCCAAGAGTCACAAACTGAAGATGGCTTAAAATGGAAAGCCGAAACATGTAGTTTTTCATTATCTCTTAAATATCGTTTAGATATATATTTTATACTCGTACAATAAAAGGTCGCGTCAGACTCTCAAATTGCATACATTTTAAATATTGGAAAACACAACGTGGATGCCTCACTTGAAGACTATAAAAGTTATACATGTCACCCATTTTCCCAACTTGTTCCCTTAAAATCGAATGTAGGGATTACTTCAAATGGTAAACATCATACTGAGGGAAGGGTAATATCTGTGCAAAGTGCGTTCTGTCACAGCTTTCTAGAATGTTCGGAATGGGACAAAATGGACGGGTAAATAGCAACACGCATTGAGTGACAAAGAGCAGTTAACAACGCAAGGCTGACTCTGTTCATGTATTTGGTTACAATGCGCTTCGTTTACCTATCAGTCCTCTAACTGAACGTGGTTACATACGTAACTGTGAGTCAAAGCGGGGAATATGTCTGTAGTCACACGTTGTATGAAACCAAACACTTGAGCACCAGCGGCCTTGTATTCGCATGAGATAAACCGTCCGTGTAATGGGGCAGAGTGAAAAGGTCATACGGGCCGCTAGAAAATGCAGGATGGGGTAATCGCTGTTGGAAAGGAAAAGGTGCGTTCGTAATACACAATGTAAAGGGGCAGAGCCTTCACATCTTTACTTTGTGAATCTTCGTCTGAACGGGATGTCTTTCCTAAAGGTCCCAGGTGAAATGATTTCAAGGAGCTTCTTTTCATGATATAACTTACTTGTTGTAACAAACGGGAAAGTTAGGTAGGGGAACCGATTATTCTTGTCTACTTAATCCCACGCAAAGGAAGGAACTGATTACCAGGTCAATGAGTAGGCAAGAAGCATTAAAAGTTTTGATGCTAGTTGGAAAATTTCGTTTTTACGTAAAACTTTCTCTGAAACTTCAAGTGCATTTTCATTTCCCTTTGAACTGTAAGCAGTATGTGGTGTTTGTGGGGTTTCAATACCATTAAACACCCAAAACGTATACAGGTTTCGGAACCAATATCCATTTCCTTCCTCAGGAAAAAAAGAGAATGCTTATTATTTAAATTATTCTGGTAGAAAAGCTCTTATTCAATTAATTATTAGCCTAAGTCAGTGGATTAAGTCTACATAAAGCAGACGCATGAACTGGTATAAAAAGAAAATAAACTACAGAAATTAAAGAATTGTTTGTTTGAAAACCTCAAAACTGAAGCATAAAAAAAATTGTGTGAAACGTAACTTCTAATGGGAAGCTCATATTGCTCAAATAGTCAAAAAATTAACTGCATATTTTTGAAACATAAATTTCATTACCATATTCAAAAAGGTCTGTCACTTGACTCCACCCCGACTCTCGTTAATCCAGTCCACAAACTCCCGTCATATTTCCTTACAGTCCATTTTAATAACATTAGCCTATGTACCATGTATGATTTCCAAGTACTCCCAACAAAATCTTCCACAAGTTTCCACCTCCCACCGTGCTAAGTACACCGCCAATTGCATCCTCCTTGTTATGTTCATTCTATCACATTTCGTCAAAAATCATGAGGTTATTCATTACGCAGTTTTCTTCAGGCTCTGTCACTCCCCCACTACGTTCAAATATTCCCCACAGCATCCTCATATCGAACACCCAAGTTCAATATTCGTCCTTCTCACTCACACAAAATAGGCAAAAATATAGATTTTATATTTAAATTTTAATAAAGTTTTATTCTTCTTACATTACCAAAAAAAATCAGAAAATCCTGGGAAGCAAGAAATACGAAAAACAAAATGTCGCCAGAAACTTTCAGAACTTGTCTTTACTGTTTTATGTATCACTTTAAAACCAAGCTTAAATCTTGATAAATTAAATATAATGTCCTCTTGATCCTACCTTATCTGTAGATCTTGTTTAGATGCGTTTCGCTGTGCGTGAATGAATACTGATAATCCAGCAGGAAGCAAGGAACTAGAATACTTGTTCGTTGTGTCTACAAGCACAAAACGAGAAGCTGATTTGAACTGCAAGGAATCACTGACTGAAGTCAATGCAACATCCAAAGTTTGTATTTAACGGCCACAAGAATACACACGCACAAACTTGAACACAAATAGTAACACTTATATTTATATAGACACTTAAAAACGTATTATCTTTCCGTACGAATAAAGAATTGGAACGTCTCCAGTGTGATGTATGAAAACTAGTCCATTCAACACGAAGCGGTATGATATTACACAGACTCGACAACTATAGAATTATGATGAACCGTACACTTCAAAAAATAACTTATTGGAGCGGTAAAAACGGTTACAGTTTTGTACTGATTCAGGGTCACAGATTTACTTAAGAGTCAGAAAAAAAATGGGTCTGTTAAAACAACTGCTCTCTGTGCTAAGCATGGCTTGCACTCCCTCGCGCTCACCACAGGCAACTACTGACGACGCGCGAAACTTCCTTCCCGAGTACACACGAGCTTCAACGAAAACACACGACAGACAAGGACAGAAGGATCTATTTTAAGACAGAGGAAAACGCCCGGTTTTTTGTTATGGAAACTTAGTACAAGAACTTACCTTTTGTGCCTCCAACAAATACTGAAATAAAAGCGGGGTTTGGAAGAAGAGAAAGATTTGCAAGTAAATTATATCCTCCGGTGGAGGTTCAGGATTCACCTAATACCCGTTTTTTTACCGTAAACATTTATTTAGATAAGGATTTTCAGATAAATGTAATAAGCAATTAGATTAAGTTTCCATCTCAGTTAATTCCATGCGGTCGACTGCAAGAGGATTAAATCTGAAACACAAACCAAAGTAAAATTTAATACAAAGAAGCCTGACGTTCAGACGAAGAAAGTGCTAAGTATCATGACGTTGTTATAGGCAACATGATATTGTTATAGGAAATGAGCAGCAATCAGGATTGTAGCTCAGTCAGTGTAGTGACTATGCTAATAGCTTAAAAAGCGAGGAAAAATATGGGGTTCCCGAGAGGCGCGGGAAATATTTATGTCCGCTCCAGGGATACAACAACCGTCAAATTCGTTTTGTATACGGGGACTTTTCCTGTAAAGTAAAACCGTCGGAGTGAGAATCTAATAAGATGTCTCCATTTAGTGCCAAGATTAAGAACGGATAAAACCACTATTATAATTATTCTTCTTACGCCTTCATGATTTACGCAAGGAACTACTTTGCCTTTGCATTCTTATCTGAAAAGCGCGAGCATTGTAAAGAGATGAATGCTTGTTAACATGGCTAGCACATTGCTAACAAATATCAAGTCAACAAGAAAGAATATATACAAAAAAGAATTATCGGCACACTCTGTGTGTTGTTTGGCGTGTTCGAAATATAGGGCAGAAAAACAAATTGAGATTGTATACTGAATGTTTTAAAATTAATTTATTTTTTCTTTGGAAGTAGGTTTTGTATTCGCGACGAATGCTTAGTGAGAGTTCAGAGTTACCGTGAATTTTAATTTCAATTACTGGAGCACCACCATATTGTCAAAGCAAAAGCATTTTTCTCAGAAAGGATTTTATCACGTATGTAAAGAATAGAATGGACGCCACATGTTTCAACAGTAATAACCATGAATTATTGTCACAGAACACATTTCCACGTTTTAAATGTTACCAGGAATATAAGATAATATTTAATCAAAGAGCGTTGTCTATGCAATAAAAAGTATCGTGTTTTCAGTGACGTAGCAGAAGTAATTTTAACCCTTTAAGGAAGGAACTGTATCTGTCTGATTTAAAGACCCAGTCCGTACCGCGCAGTAAACATTCTCTGCCTCGGTTCAACAAACCGATCAGTTAATGCTGCAAAGACAAATAATCGCTGTTTGTTCTGAGATCCACACAAAACACATAAATACACTGTGCGGGCTGAACACAGAATTGTTGAATGTTAAAGCTGGTGGTACATAAAATAAGTCTTTAGGCTTTCAAAGTTTAACCTACTTTGATCATATTTTCGTTGTTACACCGTGCATGTTGTTGAGTTACTCAATTATTATACCAACTACTGCACATATATAAAATTCATAAAATTTACACACTAAAACATTAAGACATGCTGCCACAATACCCAACTGGTACAGCGAAATTAATGTGACTGTTTCTAGTGTGACTTTAGCAAGGACGATATGGCTCCCTGATGATGGTCTTAGGACCGAAACATGTCGGAGCGTTTTTAATATTTTGATGTTTTAGTGTGTAAATATGTGCAGTAGTTGGTATAATAATTGAGTGACTATTTCGATCACTTTCTTGCTTCATTCTGTTAAAATTTTATTGATAAAAAATGATATCAAAACAGTGTGCTACTCTACTCAAAACTGTCACAAAATGACACAGTTTGCACTGGCTACCACAACTTACAAGCTGACTGTCCCACGATAAAGACGTTTAATTTGCAATTGACTGTACTTTTTGTCCCTCTCGTCTGACCACATCAGAGAGCTTATAAGCTGACACGTGCACTCTGACCTCTGTTCAATTATTCACCACTACAAAAAGAAGCCCAATGCCGTATACTGAACAAAACCCATTAATTTACAAATGAAAGATTTCCGGTAATCAACGAATTTAAGGGATTAATTGGAATTAGCTGAATTGCAACAGAAAGCCAGTTAGTGACATCACTGAGCTCCGGATGGAGTGAGTTCAGCATCGGTCATGCTACAAACAGAGAAGATTTTTTGAACTATAGTTGCTTACTTTGTAGTACCCTCTTCAACAGAGCGATAAAAATCTTAAAAAGCAACATTCTTTTTGATACGATAATAGAAATATGAATATATATATATAGGTTAATGTACAGTCAGCGAAAAAAGTATTTTCAAATTAGCGGTTCTTTCTCATACATGTTTTTGTTAAATAAGAAATAAGTTCACACTTACTGACAGAACGCAATTTTACGTAACTTGAAAAATGAGCACAGAAATTCAGGAGAGATATAAATGTATTTGACGTTCATAGGGCCGTGCATCAGAATATATTTCTATAGTAAAACCAAACAGATGCACCAATGTATCAAATTTATTTTATTTTGCAGTGACACTCTACATGTTTCGGACGGTCTTTCCGTCCATCACCAGCAGTTCAAGACTGTACATACAGCAACCTAACAGATACTGCTGTCTCTTTGCTAGCAAGCAGAGAGCAGTATCTGACAAATGCCTGTTGATGTATGTACAGTCTTTAACTCCTGATGATGGACGGAAAGACCGTCCGAAACATGTAGAGTGTCATTTCAAAATAAAATAATTTGATACATTGGTGCATCTGGTTGGTTTTACTATAGGAATATGTGAATGTATAACAACAGAATATAATTTAAATTTCTTATGCCTAGGTACTAAATATTTTAATAATTCGTAGCACATAAATATATTAACACAAACTCCTACTGTTACTAAAATCAGCACGGAAAATAAAGGTGTATTATTTTACACAGAACACACAGTCTGTCTGTAGATGGATTTATATAACTGAAAAATTTTACTGAAAAAACAACACTGAATATGAAAGTATATTATTGGGCCGACTGTACTTCATGTTTATTTGCTGTAACCAATTTATGTATAAAACATTTTCAAATCACAAAAAAATCTGCATTCTGCTCGCGTGTTCTGTTTAGGTTTTGTTTGATTTTTGAAACAGGTGTGGCTTATTACACTAAAACACATTGACTGGTTGGTCTCCCATATGGAGACACAGTGTGTTTACTGTGAGGTTGGTGCTAAGTTGTTGCAAAATACGATGAGAAATTTCAGCCTAAAAATTACCATTTGCAAATTTTTCATATCTGAGGAATCTCAAGAAATGTGAGAGCTGAAATAATGTCATCTGCTGCAAAGCCTGTACATGTGTATGGGTAATGATGATGATAATTATGATGCTGCTGCGTAGCCTGTACATGTGTATGGGGAATGATGATGATAATGATAATGATAATGATGCACAGCCTGTACGCGTGTATGGGAAAAGATGATGATAATGATGATGATGCTGCATAGCCTTTACATGTGTATGGAGAATGATGATGATATTTATGATGATAATGATGATGGCGATGATGATGATAATGCATAGCCTGTACATGTGTATGGAGAATGATGATGATAATTATGATGATAATGATGATGCTGCTGCATAGCCTGTACATGTGTATGGGTAATGTTGATGATAATTATGATGATAATGATGATGATGAAATTGGTGAGGAATTACTTGGTGTGACTACGTAATTACTTAGAAGACCTAGACGTAGAGGGAAAGATATTATTAAAAATGTATTCGCGAGGAATTTGTTTGGTTGCAGGGTGCGTAGTCAGGGAAATGTGGGGTGAGGGGAGTTTCTGTGAGCATGGAAAGAAAACTGTCTGATTGTGTAAGATGCAGGAAATTTCCTGACTAGATGAGGAGCTATTATATTTTCAAGAAGAAACTTGCTCCACGACCTTAGTTAGTTTGATAGTTCTTAAGTTAGTTAGTTAGATGGGTTTATTACCTAAAGGTTAAAAGAAAGTATGCATCTGTAGCCCGAATATGAAGAGACGGTGCGTGTTGTGTACAGGGGGTGAGGGGGTAAGGGAAAGAGGGGAAAGGGTTCAACGAGGAGTTCCGTAGTTTTGAAATTCGCGAAATATTATTAGGCTAATAATATGATGGAGGGTAAGAGCGATTACACGTGCAGCTTTCATATGGCAGAAGACATCGGCATTGAAATGTAGCCGGCAAACCTGAGAGGAGAAACAAAGCTTTCTATGCAGGTGAGTAGAAAAAAAAAGTGTTAATTTTGAAGTGGCTGTAAAAGAAATGTTGTGGAAACGGTGCAGTTTGGATTAATCTGCCTCGGGGCATGAAACAGCGATCTGCGTTGTGCAACATAAAATGTTCTGTCGCTCTTCACACAAAGCTGATAATTTGTGGTGCAATTGGGGATTAATTATCTTCTCAAAATAGACTCTACTAAAATTTATTTAATTAGATTTTCGACAATAACTCCAGTTTCAATTTAGGTACCCCCCCCCCCAGTTTTAGGTCAGGGTTTAACAGTCAAATTTTTCGATTCTTGCCTGAGCAAACTGAAATAAAAACCCGCAAATATTTATGTAAATCTTATCACTGAAACAAGTGTGTTGGGCTACCAAGAAATTTCCACAGGAAGTATATTTTCAATGTCATGTTACATTTAAAAACCTAAGAGTAAATCAGATTATACAGCATCGAACATTATTATCATAACCAAATAATAAGTTGGAAGTGGCCGTGGTCTACTTGGGGACACTTCCCAATATTTCCGTTCTGGGACTGTTAAATACTATCACTAACTGCCCCAATTATCGTAGCCATTTCATAGACAACACTTTTAACGTAGGACTTAACGCAAAAAGGCCATTTGTAACAGACACTGCACTTCATGTTTCGTTCGTATAGGCGTACCTGAATACGCCACTGACAGCTCTACGAAACCTTACTATTCTGTAACTTGAGGCTCAACCTGAACACGCCGCTGAGACCTCTACGAGGACTGACTACATTGTAACTAGATCAATATGAACGCGCCACTGACAACCCTAAGAAGCCTTATTACTCTGTAACTAGAGGCTCAACAAGAACACGCCACTGAGACACCTACGAGGCATGACTATATTGTAACTAGATCAAACTGAACACGCCACTGACAGCCCTACGAAGCCTTACTCCTCTGTAACTAGGGGCTCAACAAGAACACGCCACTGAGACCCCTACGAGGCCTGACTATATTGTAACTAGATCAACATGAACGCGCCACTGACAACCCTAAGAGGCCTTATTACTTTGTAACTAGAGGCTCAACAAGAACACGCCACTGAGACACTTACGAGGCCTGACTATATTGTAACTTGATCAAACTGAACACGCCACTGACAACCCCACGAAGCCCCACTGTAGTGTAACTGGGGGGTTCAAACAGAACAAGGAAATTATTACTTTTTTAAGGCCATGTCTGGTTGGGATTGTGACTAAGGTTAGACTGAAGCTTTGATGAGGTTAATTTCTTGTTTGCCTGAAGCAGGTTAAAGAAAAACTTCAGTTCGGCGGAACTATAATCTAATTTTGTACGTCGTGTTTGTCCTTCTGTTTTTCCACTGTTATAGGAACAGACCGACAGGAAGTTCTTTGTGCCCATCGCTGCTATGGTAACAGAATGAGACCCAAAGACAGTGGGATTAGTACGGAAATTTGACAGGATTAACCCTAAAAAGTAGTGACATAAATCTTAACAAAAACTCCTGCGGTTATTCTTTACACTTCATGTGTCTCGTGTGATTAGCTCAGCAAATAGCGATCATTCTCCGTACAGTACTTGTTATAGTGTTCCATGTTTGTGTGACCGTTCATCACTGATACAATAATATAAACAACCAACCAGATACAACAATAACAATTTATTAATAATTTCAATCAGCTCAACATGTTTCGGGCAATAATTTCGCCCATCCTTAGGAACACTAGACTGTGTTTACAGCTTGCGGTATAATTCAAAGACGATGCTGCCGGCCGGTGACTTGGGTGAGGTAGAACATCGGTGCATTGTACCACAAGCAGCAACCACAATCTAGTTCTCCTGAGGATGCGCGGAATTATCGCCCGAAACATGTTGAGCTGATTAAAATCATTAATAAATTTTTATTGTTGCATTTAGTTGGCTGTTTATGTTACCAAAAGTGTTCCGTGTAAGGAAAGCAATTGTTTTTATTCAAATATTATTTGGACCAGCCTTACTGTCGCATTTAGCATGTCCGAAATTAAAACTACTCAGCGTGATTAAAACAGTAGAATCTAACGGTTATTATACTTACCGACCATTTTAACAAAAAAAAATTCTATACTTTCTGCCCATACGTATTAATGAGCTCCAGATGCATTTGACAACAAATAACCATCATTTCCCCATACAGACTTCACATTCTCTTCTATGAATAGCTACAGTCTATGTTTTCCATGCGGTACGGACTGATTCTTTGTATATACCGCCGGTCTGCCGCTCTTAACCTGTTTGTTACAGTCAAAGATTCATGGCTAATTTCTTCAATTTCATATACATTTATTTAGCAAGATATTTTTCTAACAGAATCAGAAATTTAATAACGCTATGTGACGTCATATACACAGTCACGCGTGTTCATAGATTGAAGCTATTGTTAGGTTTGTCTGTCTTATTATCTCAAGGTTTAATCTACTGTTTCAATTTTATAGTTTCGAGGTGATTTGTTAGGTCTCTGGATATCAGGCAGGAAAGGATGGAACTTGGAACTGTTACGCGCTGTTCCCCGGTTTATTATTGTCTGTTTGGTGCTGGTCCTTCTGAGTGCCGTCTTCTTCATCAAGCCGAAATTCCACTTTATTTCCAGAGAATGACTGCAATAAAATATTTCCTTTTGACATAATTTATTTTACTGTTTCAGTTTACGTCAACCACAAAACTACGTCGTCAGATCTAAAATAAATTCTCCATTATATTGCAGATTTAAGCACGCTCTGACCAGTAACACTGACAATAATAAACTGCTCAGGGATTTCAACTGAAATTGAAGAAAAATTACGATGTTACATTTGTTTTTTTCGTCAGCGAGAAAAATATCAGACTGTGGAGATTTTAGCAAAACGTCGGATCAAAGCATCCAATGAGAATTCTCAGTTCACTAAACCCGAGATTGGTTAGAAGAAAGGCCATAGAAGATAATTTCCGTGTTACAAGAACATCCCTTCGATTATAGAAACTGTCTTAATGGATAAGATATTTATCTACAGATTTTAAACAGCATCGCAATCATGCAATGAGGTCCTGGCTCACTTTCTTCTGTTTTCAATGTTCTCAGAACATAATACTTCTGGAGGATGATACAGCCCAGATCATTGACAATGTTGTATTGCAACTGAAAAAAATTTACCTACTGGAATTTGTCAGAAGTATCATATTATGAAATATTAACAGATCAATAAAAGCTACGTTTTGGGGACAGGATAGCTTCCCATTTTCAGGCAGGAAAATATGTCAAAGCTTAATCATTCCCCCCCCCCCACTATATTATAACAATATTTTTAGCCTCAGAACTGGACCGACCTTGTTGCCGAAATGCACTGAGCGACTGTTAATATGTTATTATAGCCATTTATTATTAGTTTGTTGTTTTCGTTTTGTTTGTAAGGGTTTCGTGTTATTTGTATTGTTTTCGTGTTGTATTAGTGTTCTTGTATTGGATTTATATTTTGATCAAATAAATTTCTCAATCAATAATAAATAATCATTTGTCATTTATGTCTCTCCCACATGTTTTGACATGTATAAGGTTATTATCAGGGAGGTAGATACAGAGGTACACAAGTACAGCAAAATCTGTCAAAGATGTGTGCGTGCGTGTGTGTGTGTGCGTGTGTGTGCGTGTGTGTGTGTGTGTGTGTGCGTGTGTGTGTGTGTGGAGTTAAAATAGGATATTGTGTATTAGAACCACTAAAATGTTTAAAATATAAATTAATTAACAAATAACTGAATAAAGATAACAAATATTGACATAGATGTTTGTCGGCAATGGAAGATAAAAAATACTGTTTATGATTGTGAATATATTTGTTTCCCGACTTATAATTATTTATCATTTTCAATAAAAATATTGTATCTGCGATCTACACACACGCATCTTTGACAGAGCCCACTTTACTGTATACCTTTGTGTATATATCAATGATGATGACCTTGCAGTGGTCGAAAATTATAGGAGAAACACGAGTGACAGATGATTTTTTGTTATCGTCTGTGGAATTTGTTGAATCAAGTACTGTATACAGAACCTGTTGCATGGAATATGGATTAGATTAAGTGTACATTTGTTATCATTATTATTATTATTGTTAAGCCACCGACAGCTGTAAAATTCCATAAAGCAAGTGATTCCAGCATTTGGAATGTGTTTATTTCTTTAAGTGTTAAGTAATATCCTAGTAACACTTCACTGTGCAGTGATAAACACTGTGATATAAGGAAAAGCATATTATGATATCCGCTCAGGAACCTGCAACTTCAGTAAACAAATATGAAATATTTTGTTTTGTCCAATGCCCCCACCACGTGTCCTTGTGGACTTCGTGGTCCTCCCTCCTGGGCATGGCAGGAGTGTAACCGAATTCTGAGGTTGGGACGTCCATGAGGCGCAGTTACGTTGTCCCGATGATGTGAGTGGTGATATACGATGATGTAGTGCCAGGAGGGCCCTTAAACCTAAATTATACTAACTTACCCAGACCATGGTCACCGCGGAATTCCTCCCCTTCAGGGAAAAATTCCCACGGTAGAGCCGGGAATCGAATCCGGGACCTCATGATTAGTAGTCAGAGACTCTGACCACTTGACCACGAGGCTGGTCAAATATGAAATATAATCAGGATGAATTTGTGTGTTTTTTTTTAAATTCATGGTTCCGAGCATTTTAATTCGTTGTTAATAAAAATCCAACCAGATGCAACAGTATGCAGATATTTATTTACTGCAAAGTCACTCTACATGTTTCGGGTGTCACAGCACCCATCATCAGGAGTACTAAAAACTGT
>Ga0136643_10009717_pt1 | contig 14168 bp, 8 predicted proteins | sample TergutLab28metaG_FD_96883 | JGI IMG/M metagenome (GOLD analysis project Ga0136643, IMG submission 96883) | Labiotermes labralis P1 segment gut microbial communities from Petit-Saut dam, French Guiana - Lab288 P1 (version 3) (version 3) | ecosystem: Host-associated > Arthropoda: Insects >... | reverse complement strand
GGAGGTGGTGTTCTTGTACCAGAGGATCTGGTGGAGGGAAGAAACTTTTCGCTTCTCAAAAACTTGCAGATCGGCCCTGATGCTTCCCTGGCTCTTATTCAGTGGAACCTGGTCATTTCCCTGTGGTAAAGTTAAGTGAAGTTAACCCTTGATCTCCGTCTGTTGCCGAGGATAAGAATAGGGGAAGCTATACCTTTACCTTTCTTATGCCTTCATGGTGTAAACAAGGAAACTTTACCTCTGTTAACTGACTAGCATATTGCAATTGGGTATTGTTAATTATAGGATTATAGGCTGTACTGGTCTTACGTCAAGGAGTTGAAATGGAAAATGGATGTACAAATATAATATTTTTTACCTAGATATCAGATTGAGGTCATTGGACGGTTTTTACTTTTCGCTTGCTAGAGCCCTGTTAAGATTATCACTGATACACAGACAACCAACATGAGGTTAGGCGTTGTGTGTGGAGGTGTCTGGACGCTTTGCAGAAAATAATTATGGCTTCGTGTGAGAACCGAACCCGGTTGTTCGGAATGCAGATAGGTAGTTAACTAATTGAGTAACCCCCAGTTACAATTTTCAGACCGTGAGTTGTGTTTGAACACAACACTGCTTGTTACGGGAGTCTGTGCAATCACACGTACCGTACCGCAAAACTAAGCCTGACATTCCCCGAAGTAATATTTAAAGGGCCAGTTCTTGCTGCATTGAAGACAAACGCTGTTCTTCCAATACACAGAACAATCGGTTAATGTTTTTGAAGAAAATAAACGTTATTTAATGAAATGATTGCCGTTTGTTTTAAGAATCATTTGCGAAACATATTCTGTCTGGAAAAAACGAGTTTTGGGGGTGTTTTGCAGTGGTACAGAGAGGAGCCAAGTCCATTAGGCGTTTTTGGTTTAGTTGATCATTTAACTCTAATTCCTACACTGAGCAGGAGAACGTAGTAAAGTCAGGAGAGCGTTTTATTTCTTTCTACAGAAAATGTGTTGTAATATATTTGACAGGTCGCATGAAATGTTAGAGATGTAATAAATGGAGATATTTATGAGATCTTTTGAAGTGAGAAGGCTTTATACATCTAGCAAGATATTAAGTGTCGACTGCACGGAAGAGGCCGCTGAAATTATACATTCGCTTTTCTCTAAGCAAGTAAAACTTTCAAATGATAAGAGAGCTTTATATAACCTCTTGTTTTTTGTAATTTCATCACATGTATTAAGAAGAACAAAAAATTGAGCAGTTGATTCATCTAGATTTCTTTATTTTCTGATAAAAGGAACAGTATGAGTAGGTGTTCTGGAATGGTTTTTGTTTGACATGTTTTGTGTCAGTAATTGAACTTATAAATTATATGAAAATTCTGTTGTTTTAAGTTTATAATTTAGAATAAAGTTTAGGTACAGTATAATTGAGAACAGGTATAGACCAGCTTAGCAGCTACCAGTATGCCGGCAAGAACCATTCTCCGTGAAATTATTTAGTTGTACCTTACCTTAATGTGCTTTATCGTCTGTCTCTTTGTGACATTTTATTTGAAACTAAACTACTGAGAAACCGTATTGTTAAATTTTAAATTTGATGCTTACACTGAAAGATGTCAGATTTTCAAACTTGTTTTAAGATACAAACAAAAAATATGCATTCATAAAATGAACACATGTTTATGCGCATTTCTTTAGCTTACGTTTGACATGAAGTTTGGAATAAAACTTTTTAAAACAAACATTATAGATTACACACATGTTATGTTCCATGTTATATTTATATGAAGTCTTACGAAGTTCGAGGTTTTTAGACAAAATCGACTCCCCGAAATTTGAGTTTTTCGCTGTCTTGATGATGAGGATTCTAATCGTCTGGCTATTTTACGTTGAGTAGCAATGTCATACACTCCCGAAGTTTCGAGTAAATGCACGGATTTTGTCTTCAACGGTTGAAGAGGAATCCTCAAGCTCAAATTATGAAATCGGCCATCGAAATTTCGGGAACCAATAACACTGCTAATTATTGTGAAAACACGGAAGACCAGAGTCCTCAAGAGCGATTTCTTTGATATATAATTTCGTAACACGTAACACGTTGGATTGACTTTGACCAAATTTCATACTCGAGGGAGTAGAACAAATTTATCGACGATGATCTCTTGGCCTGTATATCTAACCTAGTATCAGCACCTAAACCGCTGGGCAGCTCTCTAACATTAATTATTTTCACTAGCGCTCAGGATAGTGAAGGTAGTGGGCACTTGTGAATGCGTTAATGAACCTTCAGGTTCTACAAAATGCGGGGAATTTCGTGACTAGCTGAGAACCGGTTAGCTTCTCAAGAAGGACTCTGCTCCATGCAGTAAGTAAGTAAGTAAGTAAGTAAGTAAGTAAGTAAGTAAGTAAGTAAGCAAGCAAGCAAGCGAGTGAGTGAGTGAGTGAGTGAGTGAGTGAGTGAGTGAGTGAGTGAGTGAGTGAGTGAGTGAGTGAGTGAGTGAGTGAGTGAGCAAGTAAGTAAGTAAAGTAAGTGAGTGAGTGAATGATTATTTTCAGCTAGCATTGTCTGTAAAATCTTGTCTCAGCCGTTTGAACGTATGACAAATTGTACGTTACTTACGATCATGAATGAGATTGTTTGTGTGCGCAATAAATGAAACTTTCTAAAAAGGCTGTAAGTAACATAATAAAGCGCATAGAACGCCGATGGGAATTTTGTGAGCTGCATTATACAGGTAACATTTTACAGTTTTATTTTTTTTTGTGGTGGCGGACATCCTTATTTTTTGGTTCTGTGTTAAAACATTTTTGTTGTTGTCTTTTGCAGTTTCTGTATACACGTTTGTGCGTACAGACAAAGGGGCATGCCTAGCGGAATATGTTGCCATATGCGAAAATACTAATGGCTTCGGTTTTTAGAGGTTTCGGATTCGAATACCGCCTGTAGGCGTGGTAGTTGTGTATTTTTCCATTTCCCTGCTTTCGTCTGAAAAATGCTGCAAGGCAGGATCTGTGTGCTGCCGTATTTGTCATGATCAAATAAAATTAATTAACTTTTACATTTATATGAAGAGGACAAGGAATCAGACAGGCGTGAAATAATACCTCTTTTACTATAATTTAACCGACGGAAAAATCAAGGCAGACACAGTACCCACCAGGCCAATAAAGAACAAAGTATAGAAAGAGAGTAAGAATAAAAATTGTAAGAATGATGATAAAAGAAAACGAATACTTGAGTATTACTAGAACTTTTTTTATGATAAGGTAGTATCTGTTCATGTAAGTAATTCTCTGAAATGTATGAAATCCTTACAGAACCGTTTAATCTTAATGGTAAGGTTTTTAAATACAGTGTTCAAAGTTACTTAGGTCGAAGAAGAATAACGGGGGTGCATACTTGGAATTTTGCATCACGAGGAATTGATACGCATCGTTTGGTACTAAAATGCAGGGTGTTTCAGGAGGAATAGTAAATATTTTAGGAAGTAGTAGTATGGGCTGTTCCAAGTAAATAAGTTCATATAAACATGTGTCCAATTTTCAATGGGTGTGAAGATGCAGCTGTTCGGAGTTGGCGCGTACAGTTCAAATTTTTGTCTGTGGTGATGGGTGAAAAGCGAAGTCTACAAAGAAAAAGTAAACGCAAAAGACGAATTGGTCGCTCGCATTATGAATAGTGATGCCCTCATAAAGCAAGAACGCGAAGACCACCTCAGGAGAGCTACACGTACTATTGCCAAGAGGGTTTAAAAGTGCATTGAAGTCGATGGTGGGATTTTTGAACACGTACTTTGAACTTTTAAAATTTGTTTAAATCATTTACGTAGCCAATAAATGCAATAAATAAGTCATTTGTCTTTCCTTCATACCTTTTGTAAGGCTTTTTATGCGTAACATTCAAACAGCTGTATCTCCACACCCATTGAAAATTGAACAAAGGTTTATATGAACTTATTTATTCGGAACAGTCCATAAAACCACCTCCTAAAGTATTTACTATTTCTCCTGAAATACCCTGTATAAGAGGGAGACATATGTTTGGGGTGTAATTGCTATAAAGGAGACAATAAATACGTCCTGGGTTTTGTGAGGATGCCTCCTGGGAATCATCTAAATGGAACTCAAAGAAGCAGATGATTAGAAATTATGATGGTACTTACTGAGACAGGTTGTAAGGTTGGTACGCCTAAAGGGATGTCGGTGGCATTACTATTATATTCTAAGGGAACTCTTCTGCGGCGTTGTAAGCAAAGCGCCAGTGGCTGTCACTCTATGGAAAAGATACGTATTGCGTCGAAGCATGTTGATTTTGAAGATGGCGAAAACGTCCCAAGATATTTTTATAATTATGGATTTAAAATTTGTGTGTTAGCTTACAGATAGAGAATTAGTTACGCATGGCTTGCAGATAATTGGATTTTTTATCTGTCTAGGCTAATTGAAAAATCTAAAGTCCCCCTCGCAGATGGCCGAGTTGTCTGCAGTTCCTAGAAAGGCAGATATTCCCTCACTTCTTCAGAGTTCCACCATCTTTATTAAATTAAAGGAGTGCACGGCTATGCAAGATGGCTCCAGCAGTAACCCCTTTTGACTTGTATTCGGTAGGTGCTCAGACTCTCGACCGGAACGCGGATTCTCTCTCTCTCCTTCCAGGTAGATTCCGGGCTTCGTTACGGCCGCTTCATCCCCGATATTTGCCCGTTAATTCCTTCTCTAACACTCTTATCCTTCTGCGCTCTATATTCCGAGCTGTTGGCAGCGTTGTTGCGTAAGACAAATATGTGCGAGGGGCGGTACGAAACTAGTGTCTTCAATTTGTCGTCAGAAAAATCTAATTACATAAATAACCTACAGTTTTTCAGCATAACATAACACAGGTTTATTTTAATTCAGTTCGTTACATTTATATGTGTGCTACATGTTTCGGCCTGTACTTAGGCCATCCTCAGGCATGTCAATACAAAAACCTTACAGAGAAAGATATAGTAAGAGTCTAATGAGGCCCCTATTTTTAGTCAGTAATTTTCGAAGTTAAAATATAAAATCTAAAAGTATAAGACTTAAATAATTTAAAGAATATGTATGCAAAGACTTTACTAGATTTTTTGGTCCTCGTGTTTTGTAGTAAGATTTCGTAATAAAATCCCACGAACACCACCTTTAAATTACGATACATCAATATGCCATAATACAATAATACAATAATATTAGCAGAGCATGCAACGTACAAATCTTATTGTTTGTTAATTAATGTGTGGACAACAATTATAAATATCCTGGCCCACAATTTGCAAACAGAATTCAAAGAAGAGTTGTATTTAAGAATACTCTACATGAAACCATGCCGCACCAATTACAGTACACCAAATCATACATGAATTTTAATACGAACTCTTACTACAGCACACGTGGACCAAAATTTAATAAAGTCTTTGCATATACATTTTAAAAATTATTTAAGTATTTTACTTTTATATTTTATATTTTAGTATAAAAAGGTGACTCTAAAATAGGGGCCCCTTAGATTCTTACTGTGTCTTCCTTTGTAAGGTTTTTGTATTGACATGACTGAGGATGGCCTAAGTACAGGTCGAAACATGTAGCACACATATAAAGGCAACAAACTGAATTAAAATAAACCTGTGTTGTGTTATGCTGAATGAGTTTAGTTTATTTAGTAATAAACACAAAGGAATGGCTTTCATTTAGGTAACTATAATTAAGTTTATAATGAAATTTACATATATTGTGGATACATTTTTACCGACCAATAAATAAATGACAAGGCAGTATTTCCTACAATACGAAGACTGCATAAAATAATTATTCCAGTATCTTAAGCATTAGGACGTGCGAAAGTAGCAGGCCTGTGGCTTTGAGTATGCACACATTCTTTAATAAGGAACAAGACGTAAATGACTGCCTCGTTTTATACTTCAGCTTTCTTAACGTACTTGGAAGCAGAGGTCGAATGCTTAAGTGGTTAATTTGATGATTGTTGGGCCGTACTTCATTGTAATGACTGAAGGAGCAGTGTCCGGGCTGCAGGCTGCAGCCCGGACACTGCTCCAGGCTAACCGCGCCTAACCTCCAACCTACAGCAAACCAAGAACGAAATGACCAATGTGGTAACCAACATTATAGTCGTTAGCTCCTGATGATGGACTAGTAGTGCCCGAAACATGTTGAGCCTATAAGAAGTACAATAAAATAATAAGTGGCATCTAGTTGGTTCTTATTCTTCAGCTTAACTGGTTAGTTTTCTGGCATACTAGGCGCTTATTGATTCAAATCAGGTTAAGTCGAATGGAGAGTAAATAATGTAACGTTCTGCAAAGGCGGGTTCCAGCTTCACAAGACACGAATCGTGCAATGTTCTAAGGCTATACAGGAATTCTGTGCAGAACAAATGGCTCTGTCATTGCAGCAAATTACGGAGTCAGATTTAATTCGACCCGGCGAGAAATGACCCGCTTATTAGTTCAGCATCCTTAAGCTACACAGTTACTCGGGTCGCACTAGTAAAGACTATATTCGCAATCTGTAGGATAAAATATCTCGCAATAAATGTGCCGTGTTTTACGCACAGTGAATGGTTTGAGACGAGCAATATTCATGACACAGAACTGGGACATTGCGAACTGGCTGCATGTAATGAACCGCTTGGTGTAGAGTCTCTCTCAATAGCCGGTCGTCGCGCAACAAAGCTGAAGAATTCTCATTTTTTCATGTACTATACCAGATTTAATGTCTTTAGAAGAGCCCACGGCTAGTCCGTATTGCCAGCGAAATGAATCCAGAATACTGTTGTCTGGAATGTAACAATGTTGTCTATAATTAGTACTTTTTTTTATCAAATCACACGACATTGCATCCCAGGAAGACGTATTTTTGACAGTGGATGCCATGAGTACTTCAAACATCACAAACGAATCCAACCCACAGCTTCATATTTTGTGCCTAGGAGACCCATTTTAACCCGATATCCCAGCTACGCATGAGTCTCTTCAATGTGTCTTTTACCTTTGAATTTCCGGCCACAACTTTGTATCCCTCTAAACTCTCTTCATTTTACGACCGACATGTTACTATTCAGCTTTGTCTAGGGTCATGTTTCTTCCTGTCTATTATCAAATATTATTCTCCACACTCTTTATTCTAACACAGTCTTCATTATTCACGCAATTTGAGGCCAGTTTTCTCGCCCATTAGTTGAAAGGCTCATTCGTAATCCTTAACTGAAATTCGGTGCTTACGACGAAATAAATTTCTTTGAAAGACGCGGTAAGTTCTTTACGCGTTACGTACTCTTTGGACAGGCATATAGCCCGATTCTTCATATACACAAAATTTGTACTAATCAATGACTATGGCTTCATTTTACCGTAAAACAAGTAATGTCAGTGCCATGAAATGTATTCATGTTGTGGAAGTACTGTAAAAAACACGAATTTCCTTCTACTAGGGTTTCCGTGAAGTGAACTTGTATGTTGTGAGGCGGACTGACTTAAGGAAGGGCCTCCCGATGTTTCGCACGCTTGCAATAAAATCTCAAAGTAAGAATAATTTAGATACACTTTTTATTGCGTTTTGAACGTGTTTCAGTTCTCCAACACCTGGCTCCTCGTGTGTCACTCATTGTGCGCATGTGCTCGCGTTAAGTTACAGAACACAAAAGTTCCTCTCCAGGAATAACCTGAAATTCATGACTTCCTCACTAGAGGTCTTTATAGACTCCGCAGTCAGCGAAAAAAAGGGTATGAATTTTGTAAACGTTTACGTGTTGTGAAGTAAATGGAAGGTAAAATTCTGTGTTGGATGAAATAAGTTTGTAAATTGCAAGTGTAACCGTAGCCACGACGAACATGTAAATAACCTGAGCATAAACTCGAGAAATTTTCGTTTGTCCTATTTACGCCATATGAACAAAGGTCTTTGAAGGGTACTATAGATTCCTTGTAGTCTTATTTCGTAGTATAGATTCGTTCCTCCACATTTCCTGTTCATGAACCGTGTGGTTCCGAAGAACTGACAGTTGATTATTTCATACTTCTTTGTGATTATGATACCTAAGATACCGCGCAGACCGATTATTCATGCAGACCACACGTTTTGCCACACATTCCTTTTAAATTATTTTTTTACGGTTCGATTTATATTCATTTACACGAAACTCTTCCTAACCCTGTGTTTTCCGTATTCGAAATTTCGCTGTACCAATTTAACATGATATTCGACACGACTGTGTGACAGTCTGCCGATCGTTGTGACAGCTTATTTATCGAAGGAACGTTTTAGACCTATATTATTTCCTTGTATCCCTATCAGTTTTCCAAAACGCTCGTTTATGTACGTTTATCTCTCTAGAATTGTGTATATATTTATCTGTTCCTTTCTATGTGTATGCTCATCCCATGTTGTCCTTATACGAACATCATTGGATGAACTGTTTCAATCAGGAAGCTTCCCGTTATCTGGTATCATCTTGCTCACTTATTTCCAAACAGTGTTCCGAGCACTTCCTTTTTGAAGCCTCTAATTCATACTGATCCCTGTTTCGAAATATTACTTAGGAAATAAAAAGTCCTTTGTGATTTTAGATTCTCACGACAGTATAAGAAGATACATTCTCCTGGGATGTGTACGCCATGTAGTCTGGTGTATAGATACAGTTTTATGTGAAAGGCACTACTACGCAAGGAGGAACAAGTCTAAGCGACTGTGGATATAAGGTCTGCGAAACGTACTGATGACCACTGAAAATGTACCGAATGTAATGGCATTTTTATATTTACGACATCGCGATTTCAAATATATCCATTCAACATTTATGTTGCTTCTGTTTAAAAGCTATTAAATCTCGACTTATTAACACCAAGCATGCCTCTATAAATCCAGGAAAGAGTTTTATACCTTTCGATTGGTAGGTGAGTTTGTATTTTTATGTTTAGAGCTCGCCAGTGCGTGTGAAACGTACTCATTCCGCTTTTGTATAGCTTCTGTTTAGAAGGTTTAATTCTCGACTTCGTAACACCAAGTACGTATGTATAAATCTAGGAGAGGAGTTTGATACCTCCCGATTCGTAAGTAAATTTATATAAAGGTTTTTTTTACACGTAGCTATCATGTTTATTTTGTGTAGCCAATTTTAATTTATAATGTCTGTATCTTTCTAGAAATGTTCCATTTAACGTGAATGCTCATGTACTTTGCCATCCCCACTTCTGGAATTTGTGTATTTCGTCAAAACGTGTTGTATCTAGTTGTTAAAGGAATTACACATGTTTTGCGAATTTTTTCTGTCAGGGTAAGGCTGTTATGGGCATCGCATATTCGTATTGTCGGAGTAATTTTGGTCAGAGTTAACACACCGTCGGCATAACAACCGAAACTGTTCATTTAATTCAATTGTAATAGAGTTGATGGCAGAACCGCTTACCGTGTAGTGCCGCTACCATCAGTCATTCCCGTACCAGGTGACGTTTCATTGCCCTGCACTTCACACGCAACGTCCAGAAGATGGATAATAAAGCTGTAATGGCCTATGTTTGGAAGCACTTTATTTGCTGAAAGGACTCTGCTGTGAGTCCACTAGACACCGCTTCGTAAAACGAAGTTGTGACGTGTAAATCTTTGACTCGAGTTGTTTTCCTGATTTTTTTTTGTTTCCCCCCCAGCCGTTTCAAAAAAACGTTGTAGCGCTGACCTGTAACTTTCCCCCTCCCCCCGCATTACTTGTGACGACGACGACGACGACGACGACGACGATGATGATGATGATAATAATAATTCAATTTAATTCTTGTTTAGTAATGTACGAAATCTACAAGAAAATGGTCAGTTACAGAAGCAGAACAACATACAGACACAGACACAGACCCGCTGTACACTTTGTCTAACGTCACAATACGATACACCATGTAGTTCAATGTCTACTTCCAGTTCAGTTCTCATTATCCCCGCATACAAGAAACACCACCACAGGGTAAGTCCATCACATACAATACAATTTAACCTCTCTGATCACATTTCGTTGACCTTACATATTTTATATTCATTGCAGGATTACACCTTTAAGACAGTCCAAATTGTATATGCAGCCACCCAGCAAACAAGTTCCACGTATTGTAATTGTAACACTTGACAGCTTACAGCACTTTATAGAGTGTATTTTATCATCAACTATAAACATTTTAATTTACTGAATATATTGAGTTTTATAATCTTAATGAATTATGTAACTTTAGCAAAATAGAAGTATAAGACTCTGTGAAGGTGATGCGGATGCATTTAAATATGTAGGAGGTCTTTACTTACGATATATAATATATTGTGTGTGTGTTGGTCCGGATAACAAACTACAAGATGCACGGTACATACATCAAAGTACATCAAAATACGGACAGAGATTAACAAAAGACAATGAAAACAAATGAAACATACAACAAATACACAGAAACAAAACAATTCAAACGAAACGAAACAGTATGGTAGGAAAATCAATATATAGTACTAAGCCAAAAGCCTTAAGTCGGAAGAAACAATTTGATATAAAAAGACACGGATTATCGCAGAATTTGCTTTGTAGAAGAAATAGTTTTCCTAAAGATGTAGAAGACATTGCACGAATGGTTAACAGCCGAAGCATATCTATCTTACGGAGAGTTATTGCAAGTAGCAGTAAACAGGGAAGAGTTTCTACAATGACGAGGAAGAACTCGATTACCAGTAGTATCCAAAAGAGACCGGCAACGTTTTAAACCTGAATAAAAGGGAATAAGAAATAGTGCATCAGAATAGTCTTCCGTTGTGCAAAGTATGAAGCTTTAGATATTTAAGAAAATTCCTGTAAGTAACATGATCATAAGTAAAGAAAGAAAAATGACACAGGGCTATAAACTTCCGCTGAATGCGTGTCAGCTTTTTGGCGTCAGTAGACGGTATAGAATTCCATACAAATGGGCATACTCGTGTTTGGATCTGACTACACTTAAGTACAGTTTTCATGAACTCTCGAGAGTAGAAAAGGAGTAAGTTGTAGTGCGTATTAAGACCAACATCCTCACGGATTGGGAGAAAATATAGTCAGGCGTGTGCGTGGAAGTGAAGTTTTGAATCGAGTTGTACCCCAAGGCGTTGATAGTGTCCGTACGGCTACTACCACTGTTACTACTACTAGTACTAATAATAACAATAACAACGACGACGACGACGACAGTAGAAATGCAATGCATGTGGGATGTGAAAGCAAAAGTGACACCAGTAATAACAGGGGCGACTGGAACCACTTCACAATCACTTATACAATACCTGAGCAACATACCAGGAAAGCACGAAATTAAGGAATGCAAAAAACAACCGCATTGGGCGCTGCACACATACTACGGAAGTGATAATGTAAAACTACAAAACATATTTCACGGTCGAAATACAATTACATGCAGCACAGATTGTAAGTACAGAACAGATGCAGCACAATATAGGCCTAGAAACATGGTTTGATTCAGGTATGTAATTTTAAATACGCTGCATAAAGGTGATAAATGCTGCTGCTACTACTACTACTACTACTACTACTACTACTACTACTAGTTACTGTTACTAATACTACTGCCGCTACTACCGATACTACTACTACTACTACTACTACTACTACTACTACTACTACTACTACTAATAATAATAATAATAACGCTGCATGACGGGAATCTGAGAAGTATGAAAAATGGCTGTAAGTGCTTCTCGGCACTCATTTTTTTTAATTATATGGACTTTACCCCCTTTCCCCTCATGAGATCTCACCATTCATTATGACACCGTTCATCTCATTTCCAAGTTCCATTTCCAAGAAGCACATGTTATAATTCTTCATTAGTATCCATCGTTGCGTACCATTATCCAGTCTCAATTGTGCGACTCCGCTTGGCTTCTGACCAACAGGTATCTGGTAACCTGTTGATTGGTGGCAGGGGTGAGGAAGAGAATACGTTGGTGTATTGTCTTGGAGGTACGGTTGGCTCGCGCCTGCGTCCCTTCCCACAGTACTTCATGATTAAGGAGGCTTGGCCAGCGGATTCAGTGATCTGGTTGATTAACGCGAGTTTTCTCGATAGCACCGCCCTGAGCGAACATTTGCGTTTATGTGTAGCGCTGTCACGAAGCCCCACCGTACTTGCTGATGCTTACAGTTTAGAATGCTGAGTAATTTTACTTGAATATACATGGAGGTGTATCCTTTTCTGGTGGACGAGAGAGATCATTGTAAAGCTTCTTCTGGACAAACAGAGGGACTGTTAGAACGCAGGTCAGTGCGACTAATTTTGTTGTTATTGAACAATAGGTTGTAAGATCTTCGGTACATCTAGTTCGTATTGGTGAAGTAAGAAATGCGTACAGAATTTTAGTCGCGAAAGATAATATACAGTTGGGAAGTAAGCATTTATGGCAAAATTCTGTCAAAATGGAAGTTTGAGGAATAGAGAAATTTGTATCTTTTTCACAGCTGCGATTGGCAAGATTATGGTATTCTGGAATGTGTTGCTCTGTGATTTGGTAGATGGATACTTAAGTTGCGGAGTAACCTGTTGTAACCTGAAGATGGTGGTAGTTGGTGTACATTTAACTAAGCTACACGCGGTTACGTTACAAAGATGGACATAGTCTTAGATATATGGTTTGTGGCGATGTTGGTGTGGTGGTCGGTTAATGTGAAAACAATAATGAGCCTCTCTAATGTCGTAAAGACGGAACTTTCTTCTCATACGACTACAGTCTGCTGCCTTACAGTCTGTCTGTTTCATCATTGATTCCTGACAGAAAATCTAATGTGAGGAATGCGTTATTTCCATTAAAGTTTCCATGTATGTGTGTAAGATGTATGTGATTTTGGACACAGCAAACCGACAGCTGTAAATTAGGTCCTTTTCTGTTCTAAAAAGGAAGTGACTCTTGCAACTGTTAGTGCACAGAGGTACTGTTCATATAATCCACGCGCTTTCATTTACTGGAGTCGAATAAAAGCGATGGTCAATCTATTATTGTATCTCGGTTGAACACCAGAGTTCACTGATGCTGGGGCAAAGAAGAACAATGTGTTTTAGCTATATTTCTCTGTTAGTCTCTCAAAGTATTTATTTTGTCAAATATTATGGAATGTGTTTTTAAAAGTACACATAGCACTGAAATAATATTTTTACCGTCCACTGCATAGGTTGTGTTTTGTTTTGCTTGGTGTCTGCCATTGGTAGAAGGGCAAAGGACAGAGTGGAAATGCGTGCTCATTCACTGACAGTGTGAAAAGGATTTCAGATCAAACTCATTCAGTGTAATGGTTTTCACTCTTTACTGCTATCATCGAAACATTCCGGAAATGTACGCAGTGACAATGCAGTAGTAGTGGATTCAGGAATGTGGTCGTACATTCTCAGGTATATTCGCAGAACGGCTTTTTAATGGAGTCCTCTGCAGAGCCACGATTTATTTAAAACCTGTGATATTTTCAGTCAGTTACTAACAAAAATATCACTAACAGAGTGAATTTCACTGGCAGCGGGTTCGTGTGACTAGAGGACAGTCAGGAGCGAACTGCACCACGAGTGTTTAGATGAAGAGGTTTTGCATCTTGTTGTGTGAAGAAGTAAGTTTGTCTCTGTGGTTAAACACGCCGTGGTAAGACTTACGGAGGAGCAGTGATGTAGCTTCGCTAATTGGCTTTCTCGAAATAGATGAAAGTGAATAGTCAGCTTCAAACTCTGCCTGTTTTAGCTGTTGGGGGAAGGGCCTCGTATACTTAGTGAACGCTAGGCTGGCTACGCCCCGGAGACAATCTAAGCCATGTGGAAGTAAAAAAAAAAGAAAACAACTTTTCTCTTGCCCGGAATCTGTCTTTTCGTCCATTACCCTTCTCTATAATTTTGATATCTGATATATTTGTTAACTGCAGTTGGTGTGACACCCAGTGGCGGTAGTGCAGTACACATTTGCACGCAAACAATACATAGAACAACACAATTCACAAAAAAGAACGATACAATTAACAACATAATTGGGAAGAGAGCTATCCTGGCAGCCCCTGTTGTCGTGGGTGTGAAAGTTTATGTTTCCCTCTGAGGAAAAACGTGAGGTCGAGCGTATTTGAGAATGAGGAATTCAGAATATTGGGGGGGGGGGGGGGGG
>Ga0136643_10009716_pt1 | contig 14170 bp, 11 predicted proteins | sample TergutLab28metaG_FD_96883 | JGI IMG/M metagenome (GOLD analysis project Ga0136643, IMG submission 96883) | Labiotermes labralis P1 segment gut microbial communities from Petit-Saut dam, French Guiana - Lab288 P1 (version 3) (version 3) | ecosystem: Host-associated > Arthropoda: Insects >... | reverse complement strand
GTACAGTGCAAGGCTGCTGGCTACCCACTCCATTCGCATCTTTCCCCTTAACTTCCCCTCCCGTGCGTCACCGTGTGCCATCAGGTTCCGAACGGCCTATACCTACCACCGCCTGGGCTGAGTGGCAGCACTGATCAGGCCGTACATCGTCACATCGTTGGCGCTTGAAGCTTCACGTGCCACCGGCACTTGGTGCACAGTAAAGGAACCAAAAAAATTGGGTAGCACCAACTTTTTAAATAATCTTAACAATCCTAACAATTTTAATAATTTACAATTCAAATATTTTTATTGCTATAATTGTAAACATTTTACCCTTTTAACAGATTACCATTATATACATTTACCTTGAACTCGATAGTTTTCAGCTCATCACAAATCACATTGTATGATACAAAGTTGATATCTCAATGCATATTATACAAAAACCGGATAAGATGTATCATAAATATAATCTTCCCTTCGAATCTTACTGCATTTAGAGGCGCGCTGAAACACTGCTTGATAAATTTCAACTTCATTAATATACTAAGGCAATGAATGGCCATACTCTTCTTAAATTTGTAAACAAACAAAAAACTATATTTGAGGGTTTCACAGCGGTAAGAGCGACAAGGTGATGCCATGATACTACGTGGTATCACATCCCAGAAGAAAGTAATCTTACAGAAGCCCAAGTTGGACACTACTGCATTAGCATAAAGTATAATACGTAAAATCACTTCCTCGCTACCGTAGCCTAATAAGTTTTTGGCACTAGCAACAACTATTATAATAATAATGAGTATTATATGTTTATTTAAGGTCATTTGTGTAACTTCGAGAGGAAGAAATCGAATGACTGATTCTGACGTAATAAAATCGTCACGCTTTCCACTGTGTCGTTTAAAAACGTCAAATGGTATACAGCACGACTGAGGATGATTAATTTCAAGGGTGCTGACGGACACAGTCGGGGTCTACAACAGCACAATCCCACATTCTCCTACATATACTGAGGAAAATCACGAAAGCTCTCGGTCAGCGAGCTTACACCGGGTTGCCCGGTCGACAATGGACCCGCTACGTCCCCCGTACCAACCACGTGTACTGTGCACAGCATCGAATCACGAAACACAGCGCGGCCGAGGCCTGCTGACGACAGCACTTGGTAGATGGCGGAAATGGACGTTCTCGGGGATTTCCCCTTGTGCCTGCCGTATTCCCATACGTCTCTGCCTTGTCAACCAGCCCAAAGCGTTTGTCGATAGTAAATTTAATTATTACTTATAACAACCTACTTTTCTCAAACAGACTACCTAGAAGACTAGAGGGGGGATCAACAACAGATCGAGGAAGATGAAAAAAAGTAAACCCGCAGATCTTTGTTGTTCATGCTGCAGTCCGCGCCCTGGACACCCCTCGTGTTGTAATAAACCGAACGACCTCTCGCGTGGCGAATTCCAAGACATGCAATTCGATGCTGGCACCTGCCGCTGGAAGCCAAGCGTTTCTCGGAACAGCACACACTGATATTTCACCCTACATCTTGTATTAACTATCGGATCACGGTCAGTACAGTCCGTTCAGTACCAACTGCATCCACGATACAGTGTCCTCCTGCACAGTTCACCTGGTCCACAAACCTCCGACACATTTCAGGCAACCTGAATATTCCCCTTGATTTCAATACCGACTTGAGCCATCACAATCCATGCGTGATTTCAGGCTTCCGCAGCAAATTAGACGAGAACAGTGCTCTTCTGGGTTATTACGCAGCGTGTAGTGGTAATTCCTTATCGACGTTTCGGGACAACCTAACGGTCCCATCAAAGGTAAAAAATTCTTGACCCTTTATGACAGGACCGACAGATTGTCCCGAAACGTTGGTAAGGAATTACCATTACTCGATGCGTGTAACCCAGAGGAGCGCAGTTCTCATCTCTATCCATTTCAAACCCTCAAACCTTACCAAATATCCAAAGCTTCTAGCTTCCTCTTAAAGACTTCTTACCAAAAAATGATGCATCAATGCGTGCTAGGATCCTGCTCATCACAGTCTACTTCACATATTCACGCCAACAACGTACGGCCAGTATCAGTTTGCACGCACTTCATCAATTGCCCCCCCCCCGCCCGAAATTATAGCTAAAAACAATTCCGTAACCGTATTTTAACAGGTATCGATATATCGATGTCACAGGTATGCCATGTTTATATGCTGCTAAAATAACCTTCACCAGTGCCGAATTCTGAAAACATTCTACCACCTGAGATAGGACTGAACGCCATTAAGAGCCAAATTACATGGACGGCGAACAACATGATGTCCAAAACAGCTTGGATTCTAATTTTACACTGCGACATGTTTCGGCATACTCTCTGGTCGTCATCATGTAGCTTACTTACAACTGAACAAAAGGAACTCCTAGGCACAGGTCTATCCTTCACATCTAACCTACACAGTATCCGCACATAAAATATTGTACCCAACATCGGAATAATAAAATGGTTTGGCCACGAACAACGCTAGGCCCAGAGGAATATCGGCTAATTCCAGCCACGATCACGTGGCAGAGTAGAGGTCACGGCAGAGATTACCGTCCAGGCTACTGAAGGCGTTACGAAATATTTAAAGGCCAATAGGAGACGGTGTGGTTCTGTCAGTGGTCACTGTGCTATAGGCTGGACGACCGGGAAACCGAGGTTCGATTTCCGGCAAACGGGACATAAGCTCACAACTCACATCTAGCGTCTAGTGTAAGAACACGAACACGCTGAGCTACACACCCAACCGCCAGCCCTCCCATCGTGTTGCTTAAACACAGGAAAGGCATTACACTTTTGCCCTTTCGAGATACATATTTACAGTGGAAGCGCAGTACAATGGGCCTTGAAAAAGACTTTGAAGACAGTTTATTGGTAGATTAATCTATTTGTATCAATCAACAATTTCGGACGCTTTCGCGAAATTGCGAAAAGCGACTATTAGCTTCGTCATATCTATCAGTCCGTCTGTCCGTCCATCGGTCCGCATGGAGCAACTCGGCTCGCGCTAGATGGATTTTTATGAAAGCTGATATTTGAATATTTTTGGAAAGTGTGTCAAGAAAATTCAAGTTTCATTAAAATCCGACAAGAGTAACGGGTAGTTTACATGAGGAATATACATTTTTGATAATATCTTGCTCATTTATTCTGAGAAAGAGAAATATTTCAGACAAAAGTTGCATAGAAAATCGAAACACACAATAACTCTTTTTCGAAAATTGTGTCGTTTATGGGATAGTGTGGAAAAATACTGTACATCCGCACAGGCCAAAGATGACAATATAGTGCATGCGCATTGCATGCTGGATACCTAAGGCTACACACACTCAGAATGTGTAATTGTTCTTCCACTGCAACAGTGGTCCCATAAACACGCGTTAACGTTACGTTATACGTACATTGCCTGTCTTGTGTAACCTGTAAATTACAACGTGCGGTTTATCTGCAACTCGAAGTATTTTGCACGTCTGAACTTTTGTTTCTGCCTGCGTCGACAGACGACAGATCAGAGACCTGGGTGCAGCCGAGAGGCAACCAGGAACTGCTGCTACTGACGCGCTCCTGTGATAGACAAAGCAGCGGGGAAAAGGTAATCCCCAATTGTGCAGCCAGGTCACGTGACCTTACTCTGCCGGCAGTTGTAATACTCCATGGGGAGACAGGACTGTTACTGCAAGCCCAGGGTAACACCAGCCTTTCATAATATTCACCAGTCATAAAAGCGCTGATGACCACAGAGTTTGGTTAAATCCCTCGACCCTGCTCCACTAATGACAACCCGCTTATCATGCATAATGTTCAAGATTAGCCCCTTTGCTAGGATTCATGAACTATCCGGGATTTCATTTAGAAGGGGTTATTTTACAATCGACAAAATCTACATTTCATTACAAGTGATTCTACGGTATTAGGAGAAAGTCACTGGTTTGTGGGGCTGTGTACAGTTACACTGAAAAGTGACTACACTTTTGTTTTTCTGCACATTTTCTTGTGACGAAATATTAACTACATGGAATGGTTCCCCGACTTAACTGGTTGAGGGGGTTAAGAAGTGGAATAGAGGGGAAAATGTCCCCTATATTGTGATCAGAATGTCACTGACATATTTCTAAAATGTACCGACACACGGAGGCGCAGAGAAAAACTTCCGTAACGTAAACGACCCGCTACAGGCTGGACGGTCCTAGGATCGAATCCCGGTAAGAGGCGAGATTTTCTACAACCGTCCAGACCGGCGCTGGGGCCCACCCAGTCTCCTATACGATAGGTACCGGATTTTTCCGGGGGGTAAACCGGCCGTGGTGTGGCGTTTACCACCCATCCCCATCTAGCGCCGAGGTTAAAGAAAGAATAGAGCTATACCTCTACTCCCCTTCAGGGCCTTGGTGGTTTGTTCTAGGGTGAACTTTACCTTAAACTTTAAGTAAATGGACAGTATTAACAACGAGGTAGCTAGTAGGAAATACGTCGAGTGTACCAAGATTACAGAACTGAGAAGCATAGGAAAATGTTTGTGATGATATATGCGCGTGGGAGAACCAAATGAGAAACACAGCAACAGAAGGAGAGGAAGAGTGTAGTACTGTTGTAAAAATCGTAAATGAGAATAAGAAGAGTAAGCAGTGCACGGTATTGGCTACTGGTATACTAAGGTATACAGGCTGCATACTGCAGGGGCGTACAGTAAATCCTGTCTTTAGTAAGCGGAGACAGCTACACTTCGTTCTTCTGTATTTCTTACTCGATTTATAATTATATTATTATTATCATCATCATCATCCAATACAATAAACTATGTTCATGCCCTCCATAACTTAAAATTGCATAATTTTATGTGTTCGAAGGCGTCACTCAACGTGCTTCTGTTACTTAAGGTTTAAAATGTTTAAAAAATTTTGCCCTACCCTTTTGGAAATCGTCGGCCTTCGCGTGCCAAATCGGAATTTTAAAAATTTTACTTTGTTTAGCGTTGGCCTTAAACGTCGCAACTGTCCTTCTGCTAAATGCGTTTCGGCGACCAATTCCATCAAAATGGAAGGTCAGTTCTGATTAACGATGTGTTAAATATGCTAATTGTAGGTGCTAAAAGTTGTTGTTTGTACGCATTGTTACATTTCACGTGTTATGTTTGTGGCAAGTCAATGCACGTGTTTTCTCCTCAGTTCCTGTGGTGTCCCTGCAATTGGCCTTGCAGTTGTTGTATCAGCATATTAATAACGAGGAACTGAATTAGAAATCAAAGAAATATTATGGCAAATTTTTCTTCAAAAATTAGGAACAGAAATGCATTCACACGCTTAACTCTACCAGCACATACATGTGAAATGCAATCCTCAGAGCAAAAGTGAACTATCACGCTTCTTAGATTACTTCAAAGAACATTTCAAGCAAGTATGACTTTTGTTGCCGTCTGGTGGGTACAGCAGGTAGCACATGCCGGAAACTGAAATACAGAAGTCAGGGAAATCCGAAGGTTTCTCTTAAACATAGAAAAAGAACTATATATTCACAAACTGAGTGTAAAATCATGCAACGGCAGCATACACAGATGTGTTGTGACGACTTGTTAGCGGAAAGAAAAGTGAGTGTGCCATTGACACTTGTTTCTGATATCTTCTACCAGAAACAGCCAAGAATACGAAAGTTTCCAGATGGTAAGACCGTTACATACGTGTGTGATAAAGTGACAGCAAACCAGGCACCAAACCAAGTACTTTCCTCACAGACTCATTCAAAATCCTGCAGCACGAACTGTACACAAACTACGTATCCCCAGACGCTTGCACTGGGCACAACGCTAACAGTATAGTTCTGCAGTTCCGATGCACCTGTACTTAAGTACACAACAGCTGTTATTCTGTGACTCGCATAGTTTCTAACTTGGAGACCATTTATATACGGTCTGTGATCCTGATTTGTTGTCTCAGAGGTCAGGGAAAACACGACGTTGCTGTGTGCGCTCCACAATAATTTGGGACATCGGGATCCCCTCACCAAAACGACAGTTCAACTGTGCGCACGAAATATATTTTTAGTCTCGTAGAATATTTGAAATATTTCTTTTAGAAACGCGTTATCGTGGAAGAGAATATACAATAGTTTAAACCCAATAGAATATTTAACGTCTTTTGCTCAGTCAAAAACACGATGGCGCAGTTGGTTCAGACAAAGTGTTACCAGCCTAAAGTTCGCGGGGTCGATTCCCGATGGAGACATTGGGATTTTTCATTGACATGATCCTTCCGGCCTCACTACGGCCCTAGGGTCAACTCAGCCTATAAGAGAAATGAGTACCAGGGATATCTCCTGGGGAGGTCAAGGAGACCGGTTACGTAGGGCTTACCACTTACATTATGTGCGGATTGTCAAGAACTTCTGGGAGCCTCGGCCTTCTGAAGCCCTTAGGGCCTGTTCAGGCCCGTAATGGGATTGCTTTACTCAGTATGCATGTGACACTTTTTCGCAATGTTATTGTCGTATAAAGTATGATTTGCCATTTGCCACAAACGGATACGTCCTGACCTCCATTACGTGGCTTTTGTTTGTTTTAATCCGCTGCATACAAAATGTGCCAAAACCAACAACGAAGCAAAGATGACTGATGACAATCCTGCAGGAAAAAAAAAACAGTATTTTAGAACTGCTGTTAACAGATTCGATGATTCAGAACAGAAATGGAAACGTGAAATGTGGGACAAAGGCGAGGCAAGCAACTCATACACGTGGTAAAGTTTATGTTACTGTACCAGCAGCATTAAATCAGCTATATTCAACCAAAACTCGCCACCAGAGAACAATTTGATAAAATGCAATTCCAACTCTCAGAAATGCAGAGCATTAAACTGTAATAACAGGTTTGTAATAAAACGGAAATTTCACGATCATTCTTGTATTTTGTAGCTTAAATGTCACTCAGCATGAAGAGAACGCACCGTGTCAACAAATATTTTCTTTTGTGTTCGATACATTTTTTTTTTCAGAAAATCTCCAAGGCAGGACATTTCCATGGTCTTCTAATACAAACTTACTTTAAAATTTCTGGTAAAGTACAAAAAAAGTAAATTGTTCCTATATTCGCCTTGAAGGAATTTTGGGAGAACAGAGGTACAACTCCATTCATCCTTAACATCAGCACTACGTGGGGGTGAGTAACGCACCGGCCCCTTTAATTCCAGTAAGAAAACCCGATACCTATCGACTGGGAGTCTTGGTGGGCCACAGGGACGGTTTGAGCGATTTTGGGAATTAAAAATATGTTGATTCTGCCTGGAATCAAACACCTGACAGTCCAGACCGTGTCTTAACCACTCTGTCGTCACTGCTTAAAGTGGTCAGTTTTCAAAAGTAAGGTCATAGTCACAGGACGTCATTGTCACACGACAAAGAAATCGTATCCCTAGGATAACTACTATAATATATATGGTTTTATTGTTCTTGTTTTCCTCAAAAAGAAAACTACATAAATCATCCAATTTCTGACATCAGCGCTTCAATTATTAAATAGTACGCAAATGCCCACATGTTATTGTCAATGTTTCTGTACGCGGTACGTTAAACCAATAACTTACAACAGGATAGTGGAACACTTGGGGACACACCGGTAAACTTTCTGTTTCCATCACATGCGCGGAACTTCTTCACTAAGGCACCTTTCACCCACGTGGTTTGGAATACCTTTGTTGAAATGAAAACAACCAATGTGTATGTACAATATCAAAAATAAAGGTATCTTCAAACATAAATGATGGACCGGGATAGCTCAATCGGTATAGCGACTCGCTACGAGCTGGACGGTCCGAGGATCCTATTCCGGTAGGGGGCGAGATTTTCCATCCCTGTCCAGACCCGGCCCTGGGGCCCACCCAGCCTCCTGTGCAATAGGTACCGGGTCTTTCCCGGGGGTTAAGCGGCCGGGACGTGGCTTTGGCCACCCACCTCCATCTAGCGCCGATGTTATGGAAAGAGTAAAGCTGTACCACTACCCCACTTTTGGCCTTCGTGGCCTGTTCTAGGGTGAACTTTACCTTTACCTTTGCAAACATGAATGCTGGGACTTCCTTGAATGAAATGCAATGATGTGCCACTGATTATATTGTATGTGGTCACACGAACAACTAATATCGAAATTTTCGTTCCAAAAACATCAGCTCCCTGTGTTACGTATTGATGTCTCGTGCAGAAGAATGCTGTGTCCCTCTGGTCATACAACAAACACTTCACCGTGAAATCACAAACACAACTTCCCTACTGCACAAATGTCTGTTCCTACACATTACAGTACGATATCTATATCCAGAATTGTTCTATTTTACTTCCACGAAGCGCTATTGACCGACCGATTCCGCCTATGTTAGACCTACCAGACATAACCTCAAAATTTCGACGCCAAATCAAAATTACACATATAATTATATAGAGTCCCTCTGCGTACCGCATTTCACAATCCTAGTACTAAATCATGGGCCTCAACACTTTTCATGGCAAAGGACCACAACCGTTATTGGGGGCTGCTTTAAAAAGAGTTTTCCAATTAAATCCACCCCCCCCCCCCCCCCCATTTTCTATATATCTATACACAATTGTCGCCCTCAAGCGAGTCCTTACGAATTATGTGGCCCTCCTGTGGGCTAAAGTTGGACAGCCCTGCTCTAAAATTTCATTACTTAGCAATACCAAACAGGAACTTAAGCACAGTGTTCGACCGGCATAAAGGCCAAAAGGCGAGGTGTACAGGTATAGCTCCACTCCTTCTTTAATTTCTTTAGCCTCGACGTCAGATGAGGGTGGATGGTCAAGGCCACACTCCGGCCACTTCACCCCCCGGGAAAGAAACACAGCACCTACTGTAACTGACGGACGTACACGGGAGTGAAGTGAAGCTCCACGCATTCTTAAGCACTGCACTAAGCTAGATGTAAGCTGTCAGTTTCACATCAAGGCTTCTTACGCCTGCTCGGTATCGAACCCAAATCCCCGGATGGTCCAGCCAATGGCTTAGTCACAATACCAACCAAGCTATTCCAGCTGCCTCCCCTTAAACAACATCAAATATTAAAAAAACAAAGACCGTGTGTAAGGTTAGACAGATGCCAGTGCTTGAACACACGAGACGTAAAGGTAAAACTCCACGCATTCTCACCGACTATCACGGTTGACTGGTTAGCACACCTATTTAATATTTCGTAGACCTCAGCTCCGATCCTCACCCCGCAGACCGTCAACCTTCACACAAATGTTTTATGGTTTTCTTCAATCCCTTACGTAAAGTCAACCATGACCACTTCACTTCCCAGTCATGTTGCACATCCCGTCCAGACGTCACGCTCGCCCGTACTGTACAACACTGTCCAGCACTTCCTAACACTGGCATGAAGACAGTAACTAACAAACAGTAACAGCCTAAGGACTAAACAAGAGCTTAGGAGTGTTCTTACAGGCAGAATGTTGAAATATTTCATGGCTCCTTGCTGCTGCTTTCCATCCCGACCACATTAGAGCTGCACTGCAGCCAACACCGGCAAAGTTATGTTCTACGCAAACACAAGTCCGCCAACCTTGCTGTTCTGCTGTCCAGTCGCTCTACTGACGAATACACAGCAGTAAATGTAGCTTGTAACGGGAGGAACACGTCACAACCTGCGACGACAGATACTCGAGACAAAGGGAGAGAAAGTAAATAGAAAACGGATGGTATAAGAAAGACAAAGAGACGGAAAAGAGAATGCAAGTGTGGAAAAAAGGAGAGGTATAGGATGTATGAAGGAAAAAGATATGTAAACAATGAAAATAAAGGCAAGAATGGCAATATAAGAACAGGAAGAAACAGAATGGGAACACATACAAATGTGGATGAAAGACGAAAAGACAAAATAAAGGATCAAAAAGCAACTCAAAGACTAGAGACTTCCTTGGGTGCTTAACGCATAACATGAAGTCCTTACATGCTTGTACGTACTCTATTTTTAACAACGCAGTCAGAACACAATTATTTGTATAGACCGAGTACTCACTGACGTGTTAATACACCAACTAAACAGTCTGAGCATCACGATGCATTTATTCATAGTCACTCTTAAGTTTCAGTCAAGTGTAACACATGTACACTTCGTTCCGCATACGGTGTGTCAAACTTCAGAATGTTACTACACGAGTCACTTTGAGTTTAAAAAAATGCTATATCAACGTATGCATGATTATCAGCCGTTACATCGCTGTATTGATGTTTCAGGATACTGTGCGATACTGTACAATTACAGCGAATCATGCAGTCAGCTGAGCGGATAAGGGGATGTAAAGAAATTATCACGAAGGCAAAAAAAAAAATCTCTTTGAGACGCGCAGAATTATGCATAGAGAATGGTGCGATTTATTTTGAACAGTGATCAGTGTGGCACTAATGCAAATTTACCTGCTTTTGATATGATATATTTGTTAACTGCAACTGGCTTGACAGTACACATTTACACACAAACAATACATAGAACAACACAACTAACAACAAGAACAACACAATTAACAACAGAACTTCATAATTAACACAGTTTTATATAATCTAGTAAAAAATTATTTTTTCTTCCACGTTACAAAGTAACTACGTAAACATAACTAAAAATTGATCATTTCTTGCTTGTATTACCTGACTCAACTTTGTTTTACGATGTAGGCTACTTACAGTAACACAACACTTATATGCTGTCCTTGCTAGTTATGTTACCGAACACATTTTTTACGATAAGTTAAGATTGATGGATATCTCTCCTTTGTAGTGTTATCTGACCCATAACTCATTTTATTTGTTGGATGCAGTAAAGGATATATACTGTGAAGTTCTTGGTTACAGCCACACACCTACACTGAAAAGCTCGTAGAGCTGTAGCAACTGACAATGTTATTCTCATATATTCCGTTGTGTTTTTGACGTCACGGTTGATAATGTGGATTATGTTGATGTTGCATACGGTACTTTAATCAAAATTACTCATAAAGTAACATATTAAGCGTCTGCAGACATTACGCGAAACACTCTGCATACACAAGTTGCCGCTCGTTTCGCTACGGCATCGCTAAAGAGGGAACTCTTCACCAGTTTGTTGGACCTGAACCAGCCTTGGGGGGGTCTCTAGGCAGAATATAAGGAAAAGGACAAACCGCTGGGTAGACAACCAGCACATGACAATGTGGCGGGGCTTATCAGTACTCAGTGACAGGCTGCGAAAATTGATATCGGTCTCTAGTCCGCTGCTAACACCAGGCTACTGTCCTACAGGACACGCTCCAGGATCGTTACTGACCTCCTCACTGAACATAACACCCTGAGAAGACATCTTCACTTAATGGAGCTGTTTAATAGCCCCTTATGTAGGAGGCGTGGAGGAGAGGGGAAAACCTCAGCACAAGTTTTGTGTGAGTATGAAGCCTTGGCGACACTCAGATACACTTATTTGGGTTCCTTTTTCTTGAAACCCGAGGATGTTAGAAGTCTAGTTCTGCAGGCAATCTAGAACTTTAGTAAAGGAGCAGGGATCCCATGACTTGGACATCAGATTACGGAGAACAAAGGGCGTGTCCAAAAGGCCTAGGTGCATCGGGACCGAGAGGGCTCAAACCCATATACTATTCTATTCTATTCGCTACAGCAATGCCCATCCTAAGGCCCCTATGTGAAGCTACTATTTGCGATGAATTATATCAAAATACCATTTACGATAATATATTCTGAATTCAGGTAAAATTATAAAACTGCGCTGAAAGATATCACATTTTAATATTAGTTTCCTATTTGTATTGATGAACAAAAAATCCACATATATCTGTTACGTATTGTAGTACCCTGAGTGTCACAACAATAACATTCACATTTGAGTTTGTAGATCCTGGAACACGAGTCCTTCCAGATGCAAAACATCGAGTATCGGAAGCAAGAGAAAGAGAGGAGATCTCCAAAATAAATTATATTCTACAAAAAAAATCATTTTCTCAAACACAGTCTATCGAAAAACACACAAACCTTCGCCCAAAAAAAACTATCGGAAGGTCTCAATCATAAAAATACATTCAAAAAAAACTGGGCACCATTTGTTTACGTCGGCAAAACAACTAATTACAAGTATAGGTAAAATGCAGTCAAACACAACTTTAATATTTGTATTGCTACATAGCTTGTATTAGCTTCTGAGATTCTGACGTAAAATTGTTTACAATACATACAATTCTAATCGCCAACGTAGAACGGAAGGCAGGAAACCAAACCAATCTGAAAACAGTGGAGTTTATACAATGAAGTGCCTGCAATGTCCACTTCAATATGTTGGACGGACTGACAGATCGTTCAAGACAAGATACAAAGAACACATTCAGACTGTAATAAACAATGATAACTGACACTACGTTTCTCATGGAACCATAAATATCAGATTAGAAATAGTTCAAGTTAGAAGAAAGGAGCGTATGTGTCTTAGAAAAAAACATGTATTTTGCTCTTAAGAATGTAACACATCTCTATATGCGGTGACACGAGGTGAAAGACAGCTTCAGCAAACTGATACTTGACACAGAAAAGTAAAGTAAAGGTAAAGTTCACCCTAGAACAGACCACAAAGGCCCAGAGGGGGAGTAGAGATATAGCTCTACTCTTTCTTTAACCTCGGCGCTAGATGAGGTGGGTGGTCAGCGAAACACCCCGGCCGCTTTGCCCCCGAAAAAGACACGGTACCCATTGTATAGGAGGCTGGGTCGGCCCCAGGGCAGATGTGGACGGGTGAAGAAAATGTCGCCCCCACCGGAACTCGATCCCCGCACCGCCCAGCCCGTAGCGAGTCGCTATAACGACTGAGCTATCCCGGACCCTACTTGTCACAGTACCGAACCACAAACTGTATCCTGTGACAACGAACTGCCAGAGCGGTTCTGGGTTGTGCTCTTCAGACTACTTGCACGAAAAGGAAAAGATGAACTTTTCGGGCATAAGAACGCACTGCTTTTCTGGGCACTACGGCAACTCAAATTAGCTGTCAAGTACGTTATCGTTACGAATAGAAGACCGGAAGATTAATCGGCACTCATTCTAGATCGCGACACACTTACTATATGTGCCGCCTTTCGTTGTCATGGTGGTGGGTGGTACACCGTGCTCGATTGACGGTAGCGACAGTCTAGATTTCTGCTTTTTTTTAAAAAAGATTTATTGTAAAGAAAGTACGTACAGGATGCTCGAGGACAAGTCACACAATTGTTCCCCTACACAGTTTGAATAAATATTTATACAACGACAAAAGTGAAATAAAAGAAAATACAAAAATAAATAACAGCAGTGAAGACTTCTAAAAAAAAAAGCACTGCACTCTCGGTGAGCTAATTATAGCAGCAGATGTTTCGGTCGGTTATGTTTGTATTTCCTGTACATATTAGTCAGGTCAGCTAGGGTATAATACCCCGAATTGTTGGACCAGGGGGTTGGTGTGTAAGGGGCAGTGAGCAAAAAATTTGGTTATAATTCGGTAGATGATAACTGGGATGGGCTCAATGAAGATTTCCGCCTACGCCGCCGCATACAGCCACATGCATTTTGGGGCTACTTTTTTTTTGCAGACCCAAGAACTAGAAGCTCATCTCCTCACTGTTCTTCATCTACCGCCTAGATGTGGTATTAATAGATGATCAGCTTCTTGCATAGCACACATCTTCAAGGCACTGTACTTAGCCACAGGAACCCTCCAATTTCAAACCTGGATGGAAGATAACACGCACAGGGCTCACAATGTTCAAATCTCAAAACGCGTGCAAAATTATACACGCCAAGATATCTCAGTCAGTACAATGACCAGGCTACAGTCTGTACTACCGGAGAATCGGTGTTCGACCTCCATCCGGAACAAAGGTTTCAGTTCATTCTTCTCCACAATGTTCAGTCGAGCTACGCGAAGCCCCAACCACGTGGGTATCCCCATGTTCTTTCTCTGGGGATAAAGCGACCAGGATGTAAAAATGACTACTCATTTCTAGTACCGAGTTCACAGGAATGCATGTAACAGTAAACCTATATACATACTCATCGCGTTGTGCTTGCCTGTACAGCGGCACTTAACCACTTAAAACAGGCCAAACTCCAAAACCTTAAAAAAAAAAAAAAAAAAGGGGGATT
>Ga0136643_10009713_pt1 | contig 14171 bp, 2 predicted proteins | sample TergutLab28metaG_FD_96883 | JGI IMG/M metagenome (GOLD analysis project Ga0136643, IMG submission 96883) | Labiotermes labralis P1 segment gut microbial communities from Petit-Saut dam, French Guiana - Lab288 P1 (version 3) (version 3) | ecosystem: Host-associated > Arthropoda: Insects >... | reverse complement strand
TTTATTGACAAACGTGTTTTCTCTATCAAATACAAAACGCTTTGTAGTTTGCACAGGAAATCTTTGAAAATGAATTTCAACAAAATTTTCTAAACTAATATACTTCAGGATTTCTGCAAATCGAAATATATTTAGGGCTACAAGGAAATTTAAAAATTGATAGAATGAAAATATGCGTTAGAAATGCTGGTATCTCTGTGGAACTTCTTCGGTAAAATTGTGCACTGACTGAAGCCTATCTCTTCACACATTTCCAAAAGAAGTCACGACTGCCTGTGGTTATACAACTCTACTAAATATTGCGCTGTGATTCGTATCACGTCTTTGCTGTCTCCGTAAGAGTGAGGAATCATCACAACAGATGGCAGCACAATGCAGAGCTGCGCGACAACATTATCAAGAGGTTGGCAAATTTACCACGCAGTGTGATTACCTTACAAGAATGACAAGAGACCTAATTTGTCTTCTAAATTGGAGTCCGAATAAGCCTACCTTCTTTAAGTGTTAAATACACTTCTTGCTTACTGCTCAACTACTTTAGAAGTAACTAAATTACGACAGGTAAAGTGCAGCTTTTCCACGGCCAGTCTTTAAAGGCACTTCAAACTAAAATAAAAGGAGAATATATTTCGAAGAAGAGAAAATAAAACCAGCTGGCCTTGTATTACCAACATATTAATATCGGACATTCAATTTTATTTCCTTTGTACTGTCAAATATTCACAATTTCAATAAATTTTTAAATGAATATTTTTAGATCCACAATGAAATGACGCTACACTACACTATACTAAATTACACTATACTACACTATACTGCGCTACGTTACACTAAACTACACTATACTACACTGCACTACAATACGCCACACGACCAAGTACACTGTACAAGATCTGTCTGGACGGGAACCCTGTGGATCATACATATCGATCAGACTTTCATATATACATTCCAGACAAAAAATAAACACCAGCGACATTGTATCAGAAGCGGCTCAATGTCTCATAATTTTGGTTTTTATATTGTCAACCTGGTTTATTCCATAATTTTAGTATGTTGATGATGAAAGTGAGGGAGATAAGTAGCTGAATTTGCGTATTGGAGTGGCTCTTTGAAGTTTTAGTTGGCTTCCTGAGGATGGAAATCCGATTTAGTAGATCATACAAGTCTAGAATTATATGTTATATTCGGTATTTTGTTGTATTTTATTCAGTGTATTTGTAGGTTTATATATTAAATTGTGTATATATATTATACGATTTTTTTCACATTTCCGAAAGATGTTCTGCATAAATCCGAAGAGAAAACAATGAACTTGTCCCACACTACAGTCTGATTGAAGATATAGAGATTTTATTAAGTTTTCAGCCTCTGTGCCTTTTTCCTTTATCGCATTCTTTCATACTCTTTTGTTTCAAATTTTTATAATTGTATATACGGTTGTATGATTGGTACGCTTCTGTTTAATATTGTAAATTATGTATTCTTATTGTAATGATCACCTATTCCTATATATTTTATGTTTTTTTCTGTGTATTATGTCTGTTTCACTTTGTTGTTCTGTGTATGGTTTGTATGTATATGTGTGCTGTAATTACTTTATGTTCTTATGCTCTTTGAAAGAGAAAATCTATGAACTCGAAAATATCTTTTTTATTGTTCTTTTTCCACATTCGGCTTCAATATTTTATCAATATAATTCTGTTATGAGGAAAAAAATTTTGACGAGATTCACAATTAATTATCAAAATGATATTTATCTTTATTCACATAAAATAATAAAATGAAGATGTAACGTGTCTCACATTTGTTTAGAAACAATGAACATTCTTACAACCCAGGCTGTAACGCAGTCCAGCATAATATCAACCATAACATATTACAGTATGGATGTTTACCGTAAAACTTTCAAATTTTTTAAATAAAACCAGGTACTTAGACTTCGATCTTAACCAGAAAAACACCTACAAATTCCATCAATCCGTTGATATAGGTTTCCTGAAATAATTCCGATTTAGTTTCGCAAGTGTCTCATTCAGATGGCACGGCACTCTGGTGACACTTATAGAAACATCTGAATTTACTATACAACGCTTCCGTCTATTGATAATATCGAAATTTTTCGATGGAGAGTTTTAAATGTACAAAATACCTTATAAATTCTAAGATCTCTTCAGTTAAATGTACAAGAGGATATTGTTAGATATAATGGTTATATATAAGAAGTTGATAAAAATAATTCTTTATATATGTGAAAGACAAGCATCTTCACCTATCTTACTGCATTATTGAAAGATGGGCTTTCGGATTGGGCCAATGTTTAAAAAAAAAACACCTGCAGAACTACACAAAGGAAGGGGTTTTCCAACACAAATAAAAAATACTCAAGAAATAAAAAATGAAATTCACAATTGAAACAACTGAAAAACAGTAGTACCAGAAAATAAGAAAAACGTTTTCTCACTTGAAAGGACTTTTAAAATCTTTATGGGATTTGAAATAAGTAGGCAGGTTTTGATAAAGCAAGCAAAGTTAACCAAGGTTTTCAAATAAAATGTCATTATTCTTCCACTGCTGGATCCTGCAGCTGTATGCAATATTCTACCGTCTGAAGTCGCCTTTTACCAATTTAAAGAGTGCCACATCCCACAAGGCTTGAATTAGAATCTTCAGAACTTGTCTTTCGCTTCTTTCTCACCGCCTACAACTAAACACTGCCACCGACAGTTCGTCACAGTAGCAACAATTATTGATTTATTTATATGTAAGGAAGCCTGTAGCCACGTAACTTCGAAGAATGGAAATTTAAATGTTACTGCTCAACATTCGTGACCTCCAAATCAACAATTAATAGAGAAACCGGATAAATACTGATTTTTTAGTACCTTTTGTGTGTAAAAGTTTTCCTACAGACTGCAAAAGTTTATAAAATGTTTGCCAGGAAAATTCCACTGATCTAAATTTGTGTAGTTTCGAATGAATACTAAATGGCAAATAAGTTACCAGATCTTCATAAAGGTTCTAGAAGGAAAAAGGCGTGCCAGTTGATTGCTGCAAGCAGTTGTACGGATGAAATGTAACCAGAGGACTGTCTGGCAAATGGCTGAATATTGTACTTCAGCCTCGTTTCTTTCTCTGATTTTGCGCTAGCCATCTTTTTTCTGTTTTCTGCCTTGAAAACCACCTGAATACAAAATATATTTTACAATGTCAAATTCCAAATAGTATTGCAAGAATATGTTTTACTACGCAAACATGGTGTTTTTTCTAAATTCTGAAAGCCAAATCTCGTCCCCAACGGTATTTTTTTGTGAATTATTTTATTGTACTTAACTCAATATACTACTTGTTTTTTTTTTAATTTTTCACCGTGCATATTGAATCAATATACATTCATTTAAAATACCAATAAATGCACCTTGTCTTTAAAATATTGTAAAACCTTATTTGGGTAAAACACTTTAAAAACATTCATAGGTCTCCAACATGTTTCGGTTGCTATTTTCAACCATCATCAGGGAGCCTCAAATTTCTTCCTATGATTGGCGTTATCTCCTAGTTTATATTCCTCACGGAAATTAGATTTTGTTGATGAAAAGCAGCAATATATTGAAAGTCACAGGTACAAATAGATTAATGTACTGAATCCGACAATTTAGTCTTTCTCACAACAATTTGTGTCCTAAAACTCTCAGTTCCCCAACTATCTCCCAAACTTCAAAGACTACTAATATTTATTGCCGTTTTTACATGACTGAAATCATACGCAGGCCCATTGAGTCAAAATATATCATTTCTGAAACATCATAATTTATATTATCCCTTAAAATGGCCGTCCTCCCTGTTCAGTTAATTCATTTCCTTAATGATATTTCAAGAGAAAATATTTGAAAAGTTTCGTAGCAATTTATTCTGTCATTCTTCCACATTTTTCTTCCAAATTTTATCAGACCCACTTAGGTTAGAGTGAAGAAATTTGTGACGATTTTCATAAATAATTATCTGCATTATATTTGTTATTCACATAAAATTAATAAGTTGAAAATAGTATAATTAATATCTTTTCGGCCTACCAACACTCCGAAATCCTAGTTTGTAACCCAGACTTTCAAATTATCATACCGACCACTCTGTGGTGTAGAAATGAGCGGATATCTTGTGAATTTATTTTAAAAAAAAGGTTTTAGAATTTGATGAAAGCAGACAACCACCTGTATATATGTGCCTTTCGACCAGAGCATTGCTACCCTCCTTTCATTTCCCACATCCATTTGCTTAGGGCGCAATGCATAATTCAGATTTAGGTGCCCAATTGTACCATTTAGCTAGCCCTACACTTTCGTGACATCTAGTAGTAACATATGATATTAATGTCTAATACCTTCAGAACGACCAGAGGAAGGTGGTGTATACAGCACAAAGAACGAAGAAGCACACGGCTCGAAATAGGAAATGGAATTAAATATTAACATATCTAACAAAAATAGTGCATGAAAATCCGGAAAATAATATTCGTTTCAGCATTTAAAACTTCTTATGTACGTATTAGAATGATGGACTTGGAAAATCCTTATGAAATTTGAAAAGGAGTAGTTTTTCTTTTATAATCAAGCAAAGTTTACCAATTATTTAAAATAAAATTCCATTATTCTTCCACTGCCCTTTTTCTGAAGATGTGACTAATATTCTCCTGCGAAAAGTCACCTTTACAATTTGAAAGAATGTCACATCCCACACGGCTTGAATCAGGAACTTAAAAAATTGCCTTCCGCTTCTTTCTCACCGCTTGCAACTAAGCACTGCGACAGAAACATACTAACTGTTGTACTAATTATTGACTTTTTTAATATGTTTAGAAGCCTGTTGCCAAGTAACTTCGACGAATTAAAATTTAATTTTCACTGTTCCAAACTCGTGACCTAAAAATTAACAATTAATAGAGAAACCGGATATATGCAGATTGTTTATTACCTACTGTGTGTAAATTTCAGTTTTACTACAGGCTACACCAGTTTGTTAATCTGTTGCTATGGAATGACGAACGATCTTAATTTACGGAGTGTCGAATGCATAATAAAAAGCAGATAAGTTGTTACTTGTACATAAAATTTTAGAGTGAAATCGACTTGCGGGTCTTCTGCTGCAAGACTTTGAACAAAAGAAATTTTATCAAAAAACTGTCTGACAGGCTGGTGAATAATGTAGTACAGGCTCCCTTTTTTCTGACTTCCCGTCAGCAATCACTTCACTATTCCCTGCAGTACAAACCACCCTCAGACAAAGAATATTTTACAATCTAAAATACCTAGAGATAGCAAGAGTACATTGTACAATGCAAACTCTAACGATTGTCTAAGTTATGTAAGCCTCTGAAACCTTAGGCAACTGACTGTCTAAATTGAAGGAGTAGCCCGTGTGACATATCGAGCATGATTAGTGTAATTTCACAAGCAAAGTTTGTTGTTTTTAGGGTAAAAAGAATGGCAGAGTTTATTTTAATTTATTTAATACTGAGACTTCCTTTCCAAATACTCGGCAAAAGTGTAAGCTTAATTTATTTAATCATAACGTACTCAGTAATATCTTTGGATTTGTTGTGTTTTTGTTCGAAAACAGATTATATTTAAAATAACTTGATGATAAAAACGCAATAAATATTGTGGTAAATATATGAAAATAAATTTGATTTTAAATCTTATAAGTTTCTTATATTAAACCTTAATGGCTTCTGCACAATATTTTAATAGTTTGTAGAATTTTGACAGCATTAGTCATTATATCGGAACCTCAGATACAGATAACTGAAGGAAAACACTACTGATCTCAGTATTAGCAACTTAATTACGTACAATTTTTAGCATAGAATTAAATTTAAAATTTCTCAAATCAACTCGAGAAATTCAAATATTACGTTTCGTAAGATGATTCTGCTTATATATTTACTCTTTAAGAATAAAAAAATGAATGGCCTATGGAAACTGATTTATAAATCCAACGCTGCGTTATGACACAATAGTTAAAAATAATTTTCACAGGACACGACATACATTCTCAAACAGATAGATTTGATCGAGTATATGAGTTGTTTTGACTGAAGTTTATTACCTTTTTGATTATTTAGAATTTTGTTTATTTATTCCAGCTTGAAAGACGCAATATACCAAACGAATTGTGGCTGTTTCCCCTCCGTAACAAACAAACAACAACTTCGTTTGAATATTCGTCTCACAATAAGACGTAACTCACTCTATAAAATAAGGCTTAAGTACTGTTATTGGACCAAACGTTGTAATTAAGTTCCAGGGGGGGGGGCAGCAGGATGTTCTTGGTTTTTAATATCGAAAACCAAACAGAGGAACTGAATCAGAAAGCCACTAAATTCCAAGTTCAGTTGTGAAATAAAGTTTTATTTCGTGTGAAAAATTGAAAAGTGTAAGGAAAAATACATTTCACCTGTGATGTACATGTCATTAACAAAAAATCAAACAAAATTTATATTAATGAAAATATATCATTCTCAACAAATGTGTATTTTTAGAAAGTGTATTTTTATTTCTAGTAGCAAAAGGAAGATATAATGTAAGTCAATTTATATTTATGCATTAAATATTATAAGTTTTAAAAGAAATATTTTCTTTTAAAATTATTTTGAAATATAATTGGAAGGACGTTCTTAATTACACATAAATTGTCTCTTGTATTATAAAATCTTTGAGAGGTGGTAGAAGTCACAATTTAGGTCGAAAATATTTCTAATTAAGACATTAAATTTAACATCCAATAAAATCGTAATTGTGTTGTGAATGATATTAATTTCAATCATTTATATCACTGAAAAGGAACGGAGTGTCACACAAAAAATCGGGAAATTTGTTACAAATAATACACAGTTCACCGACGTAGTTGTAACACTGGAATTACGACCTGCACAACAGTTACAGTGACAACAACTGCACATGACTTATTCATGCTGTTAAGAATTATACATGAAATGGAAAAAAAATTGTTTTTATAGATAACATCAAATTATTTTTTCTGAACCAACATAGTTTTTGTTAAAATATGATAAATACCACAAAAGCGTAGTTAATTTCAAAACAGTAAAGAATCTTATGTGAGAAAAATTACAACCATGCACAGTTATGTTGGAGAGAACTGTGCTATCCATTACCCAACATACAATAACGCGTTATAAATTACAGTTACAGGGTGTTCACTGAGTGCATAAATTTGTGTGATGTTGGTGAAATCTTAAGTAACACAAAGAAACCAACAATCAATCTGTTACCTGAATATCAGTTGTAACATTGACATTAAAATCTGCACCACAACTACAGTGACAACAATTTTAAAAGGCATTTCTCACGCAGTCTAAGAAATTTACCTGAAATTGAAAACAATTTTTTTCTATATATTACCCAGTATTTTTTTTATGAAACTTCATAACTTTTACAAACCATTTTATCAGCCACTAAGTGCGTCTTTAATTATAATAAAGCGAAATAAATTCAAGTATCACACAAAAGCTAACGATAAAACTTTACGTTTAAACCTATAAGTGAGCGTAACTCAAATTCAGGTACAGGGTGTTCGCTGAGTGCATAATTTTGTGTGATGTTGTTGAGAATTTCAATAAATCAAAGAAGCCAAAAATTACTCTGCTACCTGAACATCAGTACTCAACCAATTGTCAGTTACGTGAAAGGGAATTCTGTGGAAAATTTGGGAAGAGGAATGTGCGAAAAAATATCTGTCTTAAAGAAGTAATAATTAAATAAGGAGAAAACATCAATTCATATAAAAGTGGATCTACGGGACTGTTTTACATACTACTCGCCAGCGTGTTTAATATCGCATAAACTGATACACGTATTTGTTAGGCCGTTAGGTTCATTTTTGACTGTTGTTTTGGGAATTAAAAAAATATTATGAACTTTGTTTCTCAGAAAGCAGTTTGTTTTGTGTATTAGGAATTTCGCTGTTATGTATAAAGGACAAATGAAATAAGCATGTAATCATACAGTAAGAGCCAAAGAATATTTTACCATATAATTTTGAGAAGAAATTTAAACTCCATATTTTGTCCCGTTTCTTATAATATGCCGCAACTTACACAAACTTACACAGTAAATAAAAGGTATTTTAATATATGTGATATTTCCTTTTATTATTCTATTTGAATTTAAAGTTTTTCCATATTTTGTGTCGATACCTCGGTGTAAACTGAAAGGAAAAGGATTGCCGAAAAGGTAGTACAGCACTGATCATTGTCACCCCTGTTCCGTATTTATAGAAATTTGTAGTTATAGAATTTCGTGTTCACATATGCCTTTTTTTCCCAGACTGTACAACAAATTACAATAATATTTAAATCGTGCCATTATTTCTTCCTTCACAATGTTCTAAAGAACACTCCCATCCCAGAGTGTTGTGTAAAATAGAGAAATGATTAACCATTTGGCGCCGGAATTATTTTTTTTAATTTTAGGTCATCCTGTATGCAAAATGTGAATAATACGGGAACCAAATACGTTAAAATTATGAAACAAACAGCATTTTGAATAGAAAAAAGGAGAATATATAACATGTTAAAATATTCATTACGTATATTTATTGAATAAACATATAAAATGCAACTTTAGAGGTTAGCGGTGCGGTACGACCACTATAGTTGACATTAGGCGTCAAAAGGTTAAATGTCATTCACTGTGTTGCCAGAAACAAGGAATAAAAACAGTTTTATAAAAAATCGCCAAAGCAAAACACATGACTCTGCTCTAAAACTCTAAGATCGGTACATGAGATTTGTTGATATTTTACTATCGACCGGCAATATTGAAGTATCAGAATTAAGTTTTAAAAGACAGATCGTTAGGACGTAGTGAAGCGTAGGTGGAAGCAAATGTTTACCCTCTTCCTACAGTAACAAAGGTTGTAACGTCAATCTTGAGCTGATCGACTCCCACACCAGCCGCGTCCGCAATTAAACTTCTGACTTACCGATCCAGAGCGCAAAGAATTCGCTTTCACCATTTGATGACATTAATTTTTAAATTTTTTCGATTACATGTTTTGCACACATTGAAGGTTTAAACTTAAGAAATTTGCATCGATATTACAAGTATAAATCAGCTGGATAGTTAGGTAGATACGATAGATAGGTAGGTACCTTTCGGCTTAACCTACTGCCTTCTTATTCGTTGTTTGACTCTGAAGGTTAAGCTACAAATTCATTGTACACAATTTCTAATCGCTGAGAGTATGAGTACTCTTCTATTGCTTGCTCGTTAGCAAAACTAAGAAAAGTGACTTTTAAATCCACAATGTCTCTCTGTTCGTCCGTCTGTCTTTCCGTCTGTTCTTCGCAAAAAATCCTCACCCATCGAAATGATATTCATGAAATTTATTTTGCAGTATTTTTTAAAACCACTAAGAAACTTGAAGTTTCATTAATATATGACACCAATAACAGTTACTTTATTTGAAGACCGATACACATTTCTCATCGTATATCTGAGAGTTTTTCTCCGAATATAATCACACTTTCAAAACATGTTAAAATTATTTACTTTTTTCCACTGAAATAATGGATGCTGGTTAGTGCCTCATAATTACGTTATGCGTAGATTTTCTGTATTTTGTGATATTATGTGATTCGGAGGTAGTAAACCCTACAAAAGGCCCAATGAAATTTCATAGGAGTCCTACCAGTTGTGTGTGTCTAATTGTACATGAAATTACGAGTATGTGTCTCAAATTTTGTGTATCTAATTTATGTGTCCAATTGTGTGTGTGTTTAAAAGTGTGTCTAATTTATGTGTTAAATATGGGTGTGTAATTACGTAATTTTGTGTTTCTAAATATAGTTTTTATTTGTGTGTGTCTAATTGCGTATTTCGAATTGTATATTGTCTAGTTGTCAGCGTCTTACTGTTAGTGTGTGTGTGTGTGTGCAATTGTGTGTTAATAATTGTATGTGTCTAATAGAGTGTGATTAATTGTGCGTGTCTAATTGTGTTTGTACATAAAAACTATCATTTCTGGGTGTTAGAATATTTAGAAAAGCTAAGAGAAAGCGTTATCATTTGATGCGTGCACATTTTTCTCTGTGTGCTAGATACTCACACTCCCGGAATGAAGTTTTACATAATTTAATTGCTGTTTAATTAATTGGAATTTTCACTATATGCATTGGCTTGCTCTTTGAGCTAGTACTCGTCCGCTCCTTTCTGTTCAGAACCTGGTGTTGCGGTATTGTGTGTGCTAGTGAATTGGGACGATCAGACCTATTAGGTCCTGGAGTTTCAGGTGCTCACTTTGGAAAATGTTGTGTAATTACAGTCCTGCCAGATTTGACGTAGTTCACTTAGTTGGTAGTGCAGACAATCATTCGGGATGATAATGCTGCATTTAATTTCCAAGTTACAAGTAATTCATTGTTTTTAATTTCGAACACAGGACATCGGTAATAAATCACAAAGCCACTATCGTTATGTTCTGTTGTGAATGTTTAATTTAGCGCAAAAATTTAAATATATGAGGAAAATTACATAATTTTTGTATGTGTGGTACATGTCGTGAAAAAGAATTTGAACATTCTATATGTAAATGCATTGAATATAAGTTTTACCACAAGTGTACTTTTCTGTTAAGTGAATTATTTATCTAAATAATATGAAGAAGAAGACATAACCTAAGTAATTCTATATTAAAGATTTATATAATATTTTATTTCATAATTAAAATAATATAAAATAATTAACCTAAAGTACTGTTGAGAAAGCGTTCTTAAATAAATGTAATCTCTAACGTTGTTTTAAAGTTGTTATGTGGATGAAGAATTCATAATTTAGGTCGAAACATATTGCGCAATCAGAGAGATTGACTATCATCTCACGAAAATTAAATTGTGTTCAGAAATACATTAATTTCGATCATTCATATCACTGACACAAGACGGAATAACAAAGAAAAAGTCGGGAAAATTTTACAAGAAATAAACAGTTCACCGGTGCAGTGGAAATATTGTAATTACGATGTGCACAATAGCTAATGTGATAACAATTTTACACAACTTTTCTCAGATCCTCTAAGAATTATACCTGAAATAAAAAAAGACATTTTTACAGATTATTTTAAATTATTATCTATGAAATATAATATTATTTGACATACTGTTATGTTTGCCATTAATATCGACTTTAAAACAATTAAGAGAAATAAAATCACATATTAACTCAATCCTCACGAATACCCATATGTGGGAAAATATGTTGCTGCCTAAATCTCAACCTAACAGTGCCTTCAACTAAAATTCAAGTACAGGGTGTTCATTGAGTACACAAATCTATGTGATGTCGGTGAGTTCTTCAGTAACACAAAGAAAACAACAATCAGCAACCTGAAGAGCATTCCTGCTACAATTATAAATTAAGTATAAGATAATAAATTTGGAAATTTCCGGAGAAGAAACTTGCGAAAAAAACAGGATTAATGAAGTGATAATTCAATTAGGAAAAGCTTGCAAACGATACAGGCATGGACTACAAGGAAATGTATCACACGCTATTTGCAAGGGACTTCATACTCATTTCTAACTCGTCTTGTCTAAATAAACAAGCTAATAAATTCGCCGAAATGAGGAAATTGAAATCAATTCAATTTAATAGTTATTCCCTTGTTAATTTTCTATTCAAAATGTAAGACTAAACTCGAAAAGTATAAATAATACAGACAGAAAATTACTTGATGATAAGGACCTAAATTTCTTCAGATTATCTCTTATATGTCAAATGAGCTAGAAACAGTTGAAAAAGTTTTCATTTCTACGCTTTATATGCACGGCTAATTCACTGGCTGTGAGCTGTGAAGTGAATTAAAGGGGAGTAGTAGGTGAAATAGTTCTGTGTAACCAACGTCAGAAACAAAACAATTATGTAGAGTCACACCCACGATAAACGTCACGTTATTTTGGTTAATAAGCCATTGAACAACAACTCCATCATAAAGCAGAACGCACTTAGGCAAGATCCCATCAAAAGGAGATAGAAGGCAGGTTGCATGTGATAGAGGTTGAAGCTGTGATATCCATCAAGCGGGTGAACGATAGCTATTTTCCGGGAATATATTTTAAGCCAGTTCAATCGCAGGGACTTCCAGTAGTTGTATAAACCTGCCTCAACTACTTGATCAATAATTTCAGTAACTCGCCTCAACAGTGGGTCTCCATGAAACATTACCATTGATTGCCCAGTGATAATAACTGCGCCATCTTCTAACCCGCACAATAACGGTTCAGAGTTTTCGCCAATAATATCTCCAGTAGCGTAGCTAATTTCAGCCATAACATCAGACATCAAAACTGAAACATTCTTCTCGTGTTTTGCCCAGGGCAAACAAATATCTGTAAATGAACAATTCACGCGATTACTATGTACTTTCAATGCTTCCATTTCGTCACCAATTTTGAAAACGTAATTAAAATCTTGTGGGTAGGCAAGCCTAATACCTGAGGTGAACAGCTCATCCATGTTTTGAATTGGTATTTTGTAGCCGGAGTCAATAAGAAACGTTGTGAGAAATGCCTGGAACACTGTGGTGAAAGCCACAGAGAAACACACCCAGGAGAGGAACAGCGAACGAAGGGAAGGTGTGCGTGGCATCGTTGACACTGACACCCCTAGAATGACAGCCCAGACTTTGGTCAGGGAACTTGACAGTGACTTGTACCTTTGCAACTCCGACGTGCAGCTGTATCGACCAACAAGTGTAGTCGAAATGGCCGCAATCACAATCGATATGATCAGAACTATCCACAGTTCCACAGACAGTATTCTAAAGATGCTGCTCCATCTTGGATATTTCACAGAACACGGAAAATACCAACGGATGCTGTTGAAGTAGTAGCTATTAGTGGATTCGATAATCGAGAACAAACGGGTTCCCACGTCTCCTAAAGCTATATAAACTTTCTTTTCCACCATAGGCCTAAGTAAATTATTGAAGGATGCATGTTCGATTTCAGAGCCTTCTGGTGTAGGGACATGAAAACAAGTCATGTTCATCTGTTGCAAAACGACCCTTAATAAATTCACTTCCAAACCTTTTATATATCTCACAACACTCCCATTTGGATAAGTGTGGTTAATATATAGCGTAGTAAAATACGAACGACAATTTCTTACAACAGCTTTCATAGGACACCCGTTGAGACTCTTCTTAATCTTTCGTGGAAACAAGTCAGTGTTCTTGGTGAAGTGCCCCTTGTGCAGAAATAACCCAACTGTCCAGTAGGGTGATATCATTCACCTCAGTACAACGGTCTGAACTCTGATATGGAAACCAAGTGTACACCACCAACTTCATGCTTGTGTCTATATCATTACCGTTTATCGGTCTGCTGTATTCTTTGTCAATTACATAACGCTCTTGGCTTACGATAATGCAGTTATATATTCTATATATTGATAAATATTCAAATATGTCCGTTTGTTGCGACTTTGTGTATTCATTTGCTCCAGCCACAACAAATCGTGTCTCAGAATTCCAGATCCTTGTGAATTTGCGTTGTCCAAAAACAAGCCCGTAAACCTCAGCTTCAAAACTCTTGAAATTCCCGTCTGGTGTTAATATAATGTAACTGCCATCTCCATCAATGAAGTCCGTCTTTTCGGGTTTGCTAATATTACCATCAACAGTAACAACGACAGGCCAGATGGCAGTTCTGTGAATCTCTGCAATCAGTTCCTGTTGCACATCTCGATAGATGGCTGGCGATGATATCACCAGATATCGTCCAGATGAGAAATATCTGTGGCTGATGTGTGTCAGACAGCGCACCAAGTGGACTTCCTGTAATGTAAGTGATGCAGATGGAAGCAGTGATCCATTCATAACAGCGCTTAAGAGCATTATCACCAACAGGATGACGTCAAATTTTGAATTCTGGAAAAACAGAACATATTTTCAGTTGCTTAATACAGTTCTTTAACTTGTTATTCATTGAGCACATTTGGTGAAGTAGAATGAGATACTGTTTTCACAAATATTAATGTAAGTGAGGATTATTCTTCTTTCCCTGCCCCTTTTACGTTTTATTGTTGTGGAAACTAAATTGAATTGTCTTTTACCTGGATATTTTAACTTAGATTTCAGGAAGAAATAACTTGGCA
>Ga0136643_10009711_pt1 | contig 14172 bp, 6 predicted proteins | sample TergutLab28metaG_FD_96883 | JGI IMG/M metagenome (GOLD analysis project Ga0136643, IMG submission 96883) | Labiotermes labralis P1 segment gut microbial communities from Petit-Saut dam, French Guiana - Lab288 P1 (version 3) (version 3) | ecosystem: Host-associated > Arthropoda: Insects >... | reverse complement strand
CATTCATTGCGGTACTGCATTACATTGCCTACTGTACAATGAGTACCGGGTCTTTATCCGCGGCTAAAGTGCGGCCGGGGCGTGCTGCTGACCACTCGCCCCCTTCTAGTGCCGCGGTCATGGAAGAGTAGAGCTATACCTCTACCCAACCTCTGGGCCACAGCGGGCCTGAAACGGGATCAATTTTACCTTTACCTTACCGCATTACACTAATTCAAGAGTGGAGAAAAAGTGAGTGAATTTTACATTATTACGTCCATAATTCGTAAGTGCAAGTTCCATTACAGCAAAACAGATTTTCTATTTTATGTTCATTCAAAACTGGATATACTTTTGTGGACTGAATTAACTCGGCCATGGTAGGATGTAACGCTGTTATCTCGTGACAACGAAAACGAACTTTCGTATTCCACGTAAGGCAGAAAATGTGTGGGCTGGACGACCGACTATCGGCTTCTCAAGAAAGTTCCTGATTCACGGATTAAATTATATATAAGACACAATAATGTTAAACTGTGAATATAAACCATGCAATATCTAGTGTGGCTATTTGTTGCATGTCAGTTAATACCGTGCCTGAAGACGGAAGCAGCTCCATCGTCTAGGTAAGTGTCTATTTGTTTTCCTCCCAAACGACTGAAATCAATTTAGATAACAAAGAAACGCTTTATTCAGAGGAGCGGGAAATTGAAGGAGGTATCCGAAAAGACGTAGGGCCTAAGTACCAATTTCAAACGTGACTCAGACGAGGAGCACGTTCCCTGTTGCACGGTGGAAAGGACGCTGGCAAGACGGGTAGCAAACCGCCCGTTCAGGCTAATCTTGACAAAATTTGAAAAACAAAAATCACTTGCGACGAAAGTCCGAAGCTTTCAGCTCACAAACAGACCCGACTGCACTGTTTACCTTCTACCTGTTGTGGTCTGCCTAATGAGCAAGGTGGTTTAAACGGTGACGCTTCTAACTTGTATGTGGTAGACTTCAACTTCGAATCTCAGCCTGGCAACAGGCTATCTTGAATTACATCGTGATTTACCTCAGCTCTTCCCGACATACGCAGATAGTGTCTCAAATAGGCCACGACCGCTTCCTTCCACAGTCTTTACAACCATCATAGTTCATGAATCATTCTACCTTTCAAAGGAACCAGCTTCAATACATCAGTCCATTGAACAAGTTAGGATCATATGGAGTTATGCCACCATTCCCCACAAGTCTTCATGGCATGGTGGTCATTTCAGCACAGGGCAGCTTTACTTTTACTCTCTTTAAGAGAGCCGTTTCGGTCAATCGCGAAACCGAACAACTGTAGGATATTACCGAAAACACGAGCTGTATCATTCACCGTGGCATGTCCAGTTCACGTACGAACATCGAACACTGGGCCTCAAACTGCACAACGACAGCTAGATTCACATAGCCACTAACGCGCGGTACATCCATCACTGATTAAAGTCATTTTGCCGATCAGGCAATATATTGGGTGTAACCATACCGGATTCTTGAAATTCCGGTGCACATTGCTGCAGACCCAGTGGATGCAATAGTCAAAGTTGATGGCAGAAATTAGATTGTCCGACTGTGCGAGGAGGAAACAACAATGATGTGAAGGCACAAAACGTCTCAGACAATTTGAATCTCGTTTAATGCGCCTCTCTGAACGCATGGCTTTACAACCGTGAAACCAATTACCACAGTGTCAGAGTGCCAATGGAAAGGGGTAAGACGAAGTTCAATTAGAGTGAGACAAGGCATGTGCGTGCCGCGGGGTTGAGGATCAGCATTAATCAAGATTTGTTTACTTTATACTTAACCTGATTGAGGGGCTGGTGGCATCAAGCTTTAAGAAATACATAAAAACTTTACGTTTAACTAACTACGTATAGGCCTAATCAACGTTCAGCATTATGTGATACTAGCCAAAAGGTCACGCTTGGCACTCCGGTCGCAACCAAAGGGCACTGACGAGATGCTACACAAAAAGGCGCAATACTGGACGCTTACTGCGTGGAACTAAGTGCACATGGGGTTGATCTTCTGCGTGCATCCTTAATAAATGCATTCAAAGTAAAACGATAACAAAGTCCTTAGCCTTACAATTTATACATAAAGACCGAATCATGGTGCAGAGGTCCAAGTCTGATCCTGGGCCAGTTCACGCGGGATTTGTGGTACACGACGCGGCAATGACATGGGTTTCTCTTCGACTACTTCATTTTTCTTGTGTCAGAAACATTCCACCGACCCTACGCACGCACACTGCACTCATATATCACCGACGATACGTATTCTTAGCAACTGACAGCATCGTTGAATAACACAATTCAAAAATTTACATGGGAAACTTACAACGCTGCTAGAACAAAGCAATTACTCATTTTCAGTAATTTTTCAACTGAGATTCTGGAAACGAAAGACTGTGACATCAGGCAGTTTTTCTACTATTTACATCGACGGTGCCGCGCGTTCAGCAAAATCAGACCCATTCTCTTACAGTTTCCTGCAACCATCGGAATGGATGATAAGAACAAGGAAAGCCAGAAGGATTTATGTTATCAGCTGAAGTTCGAATGTAACGGAATTCAAACGTTTATAAACCAACCAACCAACTAACTTAACCTAGCCTAGCCTAACTTAACCTAAGCTACCAAAAGCATAACGACCGATGGAGCTCTACGGGAACTTCAAGCACTGCAATTCATCGTTCCGTTTAAAAGATTTCGCCACGTGTCCCTGTCTCCAGTCACAGGAATACGGTCCAGCCCACTCTAAGATCCCTCCATCTACACCAAAGTCTTCCAGGTGGTCTTTCTCTTCCACTTTCTCCACCAAAACACAGCACGAATTTCTTTTCTTCCCATGCGTGCCACGTGTCCCGCCCATCTTATCCTCCTTGACTTCACTGCCCTAATAAAATACGGTAATAACAGAAAGGTTGCTGTCAGCACAGGTACAGGTGCTGCACGTATTCGAGTTGGAATCAACCCGATCACGAAGACACAACGGACACCAAACACCACAACGTTCTAGCCAAGTGCAGGCTGGATGCACGGATGTGCTATATCTATCCGGATTCCTACTTGTACGATTTTGCCACATTGTTGGGCATGTGGCGAACTTTATGCAGCATTTGCTGTTGCTATTGGGTGATACAGACTGCATTAGTAACTGAAGTGGAGGGGAAAAAATTGTCTGTCGAAATCTGTTGTTCAGAGACCGGGTCGAAAAAACATACAAAAAAACAAAACAAAAAAAAAAAAACAAATGGAGTTTAAATAGTTCCTAAAACTAGAAAATTTATACTTCAAATGCGTAGTTACGTTCGTATCAGGATAACCAGCCAACATCACTTCAGTGAAGTGACTCTCTGTCACCGATACTCGCTGCCCAGTAACAATCCAGTTGCACTGTACCGAAATTTCGCTATAATATTTAACACGTGTTCGTAACTTTGGCATAATTTACTGCACTACCCTGAAAATTAATTACATACTAGTATTATATTAAAAATGCATTAACATGCTTTCAGCAGCAGTCATTTGGCAGCAAACTACAACATGTAATGCACAGGAACTATGACCACATGCGAGATGAAGCTGTGACACAGACTACTGTCAACTGCACATGCGAAAACCAACAGAATTAACTAAACGGTTTTACATAGCTTTGTAAGCCTTACTTGAAATTGTAACTGAGCCCAAACAACCGAAATTAAGGTATCCACCGTAACTCCCTCCTCTGGAGAGGGTGGGGAAAAAATACGACCAATTATATATTCATCACCCGCACGTTCGTAAGAAAGAAATTAGGCGCCCATTAAGAAAAACATTTGTGGTCATCATCCTAATGACATTAAAAATGGATTACTTAAAATTAGTTATTATGAGGATTGCTGCCTTCTGGGAAATGGCATACTCTTGTAGAGAGGTACAAACGTTCACCAGGGGCCTTTTACTTCCATATACCCTAAAATGGAGGCAGCAGGTTCTTCAGAAACTTCTGAACCTTGTTACTTGGCCACACAAGATAATAAAATTTCATCAGAATCGACTGACAGTGCCGGAGACCAAACAAATGACAGACTGACATATGGATAAGACCTTCCTATTACACGTTCATGTTACGCCTTTTGTGTAAAAAGGAGGCACAGCAGCTATGAGGGCTTCTGCCCTTCTTCTGTGAAGAGCCCTACAATCTGAAAACGAATACATTAATTTATTTCTCGTGCAAATTTGTGACGCACTACAAAGACACTGGTTAGTAAATGCATATTCGAAAGGCGTAGGTTTAGAGGAAGGTTCAAGACAAGATGGAGGGATGAATTGGAGTGGAGATGGGAGAGGATAGAGGGTCCTACCGCTTGATGTAATAGCAGAACCATGAGCTGAAGAAGAAACAGAAACAGAAGCAGAAGAAGAGATGAAACGAAGGGAAGAAGAAGCGGAAGAAGAGAAGAAAAGGCGAAGAAAAGAATAAGAGGAGTAAAAGAGAAGAGAAGAAGAAAAGAGAAGAAAAGAACAAGAAGAGAAGACGAGAAGAAGACGAGGAGAAGAAGAGAAGGAGAAAAGAAGAAGAAGAAGAGAAGAAGCTGAAGCGAATGAAGATGATGATCATGAGGATGATTGACAACAACGTCTACGTTGCTCTGTGATATTTTGTCTATTCCGTATTATGACCACTCAGTGGTTTCGAGAGTGTAAGGTCATCTATCGAATGACAGTTTCCTGCAATAGCAGTTTTCCTGCACAGCTGCGAAGGACCAAATAAATTGTACGCCGATTACTTGTAATTAAATTCAACTGAAATACATTATACGGCCACTTTACATGCGGAACGACGTAATGGGCTACATTAATTTGGTCACCACGAATAAGGGCACGTTTGGGGATTTTGGTAATGAAACGGACGATTCCAGTTCCGACTAACTGCACCACGTCAGATGTACTAATTAACCCGTTGTGCACGTGTGTTGTTGCAATGGTCCATGGAATTCATGTGCGAAACAACTCTGCGATGTGCACTCTTGGCACAACACCTGGCTGCGTGCATTCTCGGTACCTATGGGACCTCACAAACAACCAAACACACTTCCGTACACAACCGGCAATACCGAAGAAATGGCGCGTGTCAGTTGACGTGACTACGTGATTCAGAGGTTCTAGGCCACATGAAACAGTCGCTGGAATTCAGTTTGTTTCGTGGCTGCAGCACAAAGTTCCCGTCAAAACTCGAGAAAACAGGATTATCAAAAAATCGGTCTGCGTGGTGCCTGGGATGGATAAGTCAGTACTGTGGGTAAGACAGGCCGCGATTGCACCCGGTAACTGCACGAATCTACTCAGTCACTAAGCACAGACCGGTCCCGGCGCCTCGTATTGTTCTGGTACTGAGAGTTCTGTCTCGTGAGATATGTCCCACAATTATTCAATGAAGCTTTTAGAAAATCATGAACGGCGTTGGATAATTATCTGATGGCCGATAATGAAGTGGAAACGATGCGGAATGTAGTTATCGTGGCCTATTCGTACGTACGATGCGGTATTTGCCTGGATGTGTAGAGAATAATCAAGACAAGCCCATCAGGGTGGTATATGCGGTGTCCTGGACGAAAATCGAATCGGGGTCAATCTCACGAATAAAACCAAAGAATTTTAGCTTTTGATCCAGCCTTCTCGATTTTACTGTATTGAAATGCTCTTGGTTAAGTTCGATGGGCATCTCACGAGGTGTTCTTAAGACGGAGTATTAAGGAAGCGATTTGACGGTCACGTGTGCTCCAATGGCAGCTTATATACGCGCGTCGCTGAACACTCCTTCAGACATTCCTTACCGTGTTTGACATTCAGAAGACCGTGCATCGTGGTATATTGTAATAATAAAACCAATGAGATGCAACAATTTCTCAGATTTGTTCTTGAATAAGACTCTACATGTTTCGGACAGTTTCTCTGTCCATCATCAGGCGTTTAGCACTATACACACAGCAATGGTATATGTCATACAGGGTTTGGTGACTGCTTGCTAGACGATCCCGCTAGCAGGCAGTCAGCAAAACCTGTATGACATATACCATTGCTGTTTGAACAGTGCTAAACTGTTGATGATGGACAGAGAAACTGTCCGAAACATGTAGAGTTTTATTCCAAAAATAAATTTGAAAAATTAGTGCATCTGGTTGGTTTTATTATAAGAGTCCCTTAACGAGTTTTGGTATGTTCGTTACAGATCACATGAAGCTCATTCTGTTAAAGGTAAGGCACCTGTCTGGCCAAACCTGAATGACGTCACAATATCACGCAGTATCATTCAGCGCAGCTCAGCGGACACTCTGAGAACTAACACCGCAATCTGCAGTAAAGCGAGCGTAAATTATGAATATTCAAACAGCTACATATGACAGGAGTGCTTCAGGGCTGAATAAGGTTACAGTTTACTGGAAACTGTACAGCCAGTAACAAGTGTTTGAAGTGCTTCCTTCTTTGTTTCAGAAATGATAAAAGAGGTCCAAAATATAGGAAGATTTCAAAAGTAATACTGTGTTCTGTAGAAGTACACACTGTAACAGGCATTAGTGGAATACCTTAGCACTCTCCAGGCTACGAACGACGTACTTCGCTTTCACACTGTCCTGTCACATTCTACCATTGTTTTTGCGTGATACTGTAAACGAAATATGTTGTCACTGACAGCTAAAATTTGTAACTTTCCAGTAATTGAACCCAATGTTGTAATTGAAATATTGACGCGAAATACCAAAATTGGTCAGCTAAATTCTTGCAAAAACGGGCTAAAAGAAAACATACTGAAGAGAGTACGTTAACCCAAACTTACAGTTTATATAGCTCCGTTCCGTTAATGGTGATTTTAGGACGTAAACTTACTGTGTGTCAATTAGCCTTATGAAGAATTAGCAAATTATCGTGTTATGTCAAATAAATGCTTCTAATATTTATGCAAAAGTCAGTACATCAGCCACCACATGCAGGATGAACAAATAATTAGACTTTAGACGAATTTATTGATTTGTAGTCTAATTGACGACGGTCTGAGTAACTGATACTACACAACATCTAATGGTAAGACCGGCCAATGAAGAATTAGAAAGGATTTGGAAGGAAACGATCATGTCCTGAGGTGGTATCTCGGAATTTTTCCAGAGGGATTGAGGAAATCAAGGGATGAACTGTCAGTACAGCCGATGGGCCAGCAGAGGGTCGAACCAGACACCTCCCTAATAGAGTAAGGAGCGCTACTGGCGCTTTAACAACTTTCTCTGTGGCACGAAGAAGAAAGAAATGTTGTGAGGATGGCTTAAGGATTAGCCGAAATTCCTTACAGTGATGAAAACAGACGCAGTTGACCGCTGCACCGAATGATTCACACAGCAGCTGGCACACACAAGACACTACGGACTGGGTGATTAGTATAGCAATGCTTACAGTAAATCTGACTGTAAACTTCTCTACATAACTTTGTAAGACAAAGAATGAAATTCCCGATCAGGATGATACCGAAACCCACCACCACTAAGCACTATACCTGCAACAGTCGGTATGGGTGTGGGCCAGCGAACTCTTCCTCCATCACTCCAGTGTACAAAGTGGAGTTAAATACGGGCGGAAGGTCGTTCACGTCATTCACATGGATCACAACCGTCGTCTGATTCTCATTCAGGCTGTCAGACGCTACCAGTGTTAACTCGTACTAACAATATAAACATGAAAACAAAAAGAAAAAAACACGATGCAATGCAAACATGCAAGACATGCCATGTAATTACAACCGGGTTATTACACGCTGGAAAACATGCTAAATATAGCAACATTCACACTGCAAGGTCCAAGGAATTTAAATCAGCGAAAACAACGGCCTGTTGAACGGCAAACTGCAAGGTTCACTGCTGCTTGCAATGCAAAATGTTGGCGACTTCCTGTGGACCTCGCAGTTCAAGCACATGAGAAACACAACACATATATTATAATTCATTGTACGAACCAGTTCGTGGAAGACGTCAACACAACGCTCCTCATGTCCTAAGGTACATAACGTCACATGTACAGACGTACAAAATCTAAAATACAAATATTTTAATCCATGGGCACTAGTTTTCCACCAATTATTACAGAAAGGGCAATATAATTTTTGTAAGTGTAATCAGTGTTTACTGAGATTACACTGAGCCTTACATCCCAGGTGGGGGTGATTTTTGTAATATTTTACAATAAATGTATATGGCAAAAAGACGTACGGGGGTGAAAGGTAAAGTCCCTGTCTACACCATGAAGGCATACACGGAAAGTAGAGGGATAGCTCCACACATTCTTAACCTCGGTACTACATGGTGGTGACGCTCCGACCGCTTTACACCCAGAAAAGAGCTCCTGGTATCCGTTGAATAGAAGACTATCCCCCTACCCAATAGGTACTGGGAGTTATCTCACGGGGGTAAGGTGGCAGCAGTAGGTACAAACCGCTCTAACGATAGTGATCTTAAATTTTCGCAAGGGCGTATGTATGCTTATTTAAGCGTTTCATACGATCCTCAGGATAAACAGCACAAAGCATGAAAGCGAAGGATGAGAAAGTGGAGGAACTGCAATTAAACACTTTATTACCCAACTAGTGCACTAATATATAAATCGTAGATACAATTAAAATTATAAAATATTTAAAAGCGGTCCAACATGTTTCGGATCACAGAGGATACATCATCAGGGAGCTTTATACAGTGCTTGGCTAAAATTACAGTAATGGTTCTATCGTGTCCGTTGACATGGACGTAGTCGGTGTTATGACAGCATATGCTGCCATAACACCGACTACGTCCATATCAACGGACGAGATAGAACCATTACTGTAATTTTAGCCAAGCACTGTATAAAGCTCCCTGATGATGTATCCTCTGTGATCCGAAACATGTTGGACCGCTTTCAAATATTTTATAATTTTAGTTGTATCTACGATTTATATATTAGTGCATTAGTTGGATAATAAAGTGTTTGTCACTGATGCACAGTGCAAACACGAAGAACTGCAAATTAAATTTACTGCATTCAAGTGTACGTTTCACAGTAACGCAGCCATACACAATCACAGCAGTATTTTAAAAATGAATTTAGGCAACAAGATGCGGCTTGACATAGGCCAAAACGAAACGGCCCGATAATTGGCTTGTGTCAACCGGGAACTTGTTCCATAAATCAATTTAAAAAATACTTTTGTTTGTGTATGACAATTACTGTGAAATATATAACTGATCGATAAAACAAACAGGGATGGATCATCTTAAAATTATATTAACTTTAATACGGGGGGTGGGGGTGGGGGCAGTCGGGGGTGTAAATTGCAGAAAATTTGCGGCTCTGAAAGTTTCCAGGGAGTGCCAACTCGTCCTTTCTGGTAAAACAAAGGTTGGAAGTGAAGGGCGTAAAGTGATGTGAAGTGCTGTGGTTATGCTGTTTGCGAGAAAGGTTGAGCTACCCTTAGAGTGATGGGAGGAATTTGCATATTAACGCTGGGAAGATGTCCGGACATTCGCAATTTATTTGACATTTTTTAACCAGAAAAATTCACTGAATAAAATACAACAGAAAAGATCATAACACACACTTCTTTAGGTTCCAGCTCCTACTTGTTTCGACACCAAAACACGTAGAAGTTGGAGCCTAATATGAAGCTAGTGTTATGATCTGTTTTACGGTATTTTAATTAGTGCATTTTGTTGGTTAAAATACGGAAAGTAAGCAAATGCATGGTATTAATAACGTAAAATTTTTAATTTATGTTATTTGTGGATTCAGTTCATTACTTTAAAAACACACGCGTCTCAATTACAAAGATTGTTAGGTTAATTCTGTATAGTGAGATAACGGCGGTATATAAGCGGAAAGATATTAAACATAAATACACTACGAAACCAAATTTTTTGACTGTTAAAACTCACGGTACATAAAGTTCGCGGTGCGTCTTAAAGGTTCAAGTGTATCTCTACTCAGTCACACGCCTTCATGGAGAACACAGAGAAAACTTCACCGCAGTAATGGTGGAGCATCCAACCATGGAATTTCTAAGTGGGAAGAATGGCTGTCAATAGCTATTTAATATCAAGGGAGTGGGACGTCCCAAGTCCTGGGTTCGTACAATGAAGTCTGCATCATGCGTCCGGCGAAGACACGACCTGCAGCACACGCTTGGGCAGGTTGCGGTCGTCCTCCTCGGTGATCTGAGTGCGGTAGGTTGGTCGCTCGAACACGGGTGGGTTGTCGTTCACATCCTTCACGTGGATCACCACAGTGGTGTAGTTCTCCTTCAGGTTGTCTGAGGCCGCCAGGCGCAGTTCGTACTGTCCAGGACAACAAACAACACACTCTACTCTGTCCACAGGCCTGTTCAGAACATGTGTGAGGCACACACTTTCACTTCAGCACTCGAAATGTGACGACACCTGTCAGGAGCCACTGTCTTATACGATTTTATGGAAATGAAATTAACGACAACATTCACCAACAAGAAAAGTGAAATTACACGAAATACAGTAACCTGCGTAATGAAGGAACTCATTTTGATTCGACGGTTTAATGTTCGATATATTAATGAACTCATTACTGAATATACTCGGATATGGAACACATTTCTTTTCCAGAAGCTATTTAGGATCTTATATCATCCGCAGGTTCAATACGGTGTTCAAAACAGCACACCATTGTTTTCTGTTCTGCGAGAACCGAATCTCACAATCCTCACACTCTGTACGTGAGTGTTAAACATTCATTCTAATAACGTCCACCAATCAATAAACGCCTATGTCAGGAGTCCGACAGCAATTTTGTAGGCCTCAATCGCTTGTGTCACATTTAATTTCATAAACATATTGAAGTATGGCACATAACTACAATTGGCTTCTGTGTCTATCCTGTCCAAATTACAACCTGAAGTATGAATTAATCTTTAACAGCTCCAGACACGTGCCACACATAAAACACGCATACACACCGGATACATACCTTACGTACGCACATACACAAACACACCCCATATGTAACATACGTACGCACATATACAAACACATCCCATATGTAACATACGTACGCACATACACAAACACACCCCATATGTAACATACGTACGCACATACACAAACACATCCCATACGCATCATATACACACACACACACATACGTGCTGCACCTGCACTTACAGGCAGTCACGTGTGCAAAAAATATGGCGGGAATAACCTAGACTGTTTTGTCATTTAATCAAGGATAACCAGAATATTTTTTCACAGGTTATGTGGACAATTTACAAAATTACATTAGTTCACCAAACACAGACATTCGATATGAATTCGTCACGTTAAATACTGAGGTGTGAATCGCCACTAACCTGACACACACAGACACACAGGTGGTCGAGTAAAGACAAAGGCAGACTGTCAGCTGTAGCGCGACTTCGTAGTGCAAAAATTAACGCAAACACTTTCCAAATTCGGAAGAATTACACACTGCTATTGGGGATTTACTGAAAATATGTCACATGTTTTACATTATATCCTGCTAATTCTTAAGGGTTGTGTTGCGGTGCACACAGCACACAGCAGGCAACTGAACGGCACAGTACTTACGGGGTTGTTTCTGACACAACACAACACAACACAACACAGTAAGAAATTTACTCATCATTTAGGCCTTCTAGTTTGGGTGTCAGTTGCAGTTTTCATGTAGAAGTCTCTCGCCAACAGAGGTCTTATCGATCTTCCAATTTCACGTACAATATCCGTGGTTTTCCAATTGTATCCAGTTTTGCGTATTGCGGGATTTAGTTCCATGTATCCGAGGTAGTTTTGTACATAACCTATGGAAAAACTGGGCGAGGTCTGTAACAAAATATCCATGTTCGACGGGGTCAGGCTGCAAGGAAACACGACAGCAGTCGCCTGGCTTTCAGGTTGCAACTGAGGCGCGTTTCTACCAGGAACTTCATTCCATTTTTAGTCTTTTTGTTTATAAACACAAACCAGTTTACTATTCGCAGGTACTTTTGTGTGTTCCACGGAGAAACAGGCACCTAACTTGGGCTTTGATGAATGGGCGCAGTTCCCATATCCTCAACTTCTCAATAGGCCTTTAGCACGTCAACCGCGGTGTTTTGACGAATGCAACCGTCACGACTGTCCGGGAACTGATTCGTATTCCTTTGAGTACATCAAAGCCCTACAAGCCAAACGGAATAGGCATCCATTCCCCCGCCTATTACAAGTCTGTTTTCTCTCTCATCTCACGCGGTCAGTAACGTAGGCTCCGAACAGTGTTAGTCTTTGTGTATTCATAACAAAGCAAAGTGTATGTTGATACAGAGGCCGGTATGAAACGTAAAAATGTACAGGTTCTTAGAATCACTTCGGCCACGTTTCAGGGCTGACCACATTAAACTATATTCCAGTATTTACATTGCGCAGGCTGACAGCGTTTTTACTCCAGTCTCCGACAGCCTAATACAAGTTTGACGTTCATATGGCCGTGCATCGTAATATTATTTCTATAGTAAGACAAACTAGACGCACCAATGCATCAAATTTATTTTATTTTGGAATGACACTCTACATGTTTCGGACGGTCTTTCCGTCCATCATCGGGAGTTCAAGACTGTACATAGAGTAACAGGCATTTGTCAAACAGATACTGCTGTCTGCTTGCTAGCGGGTACAGCAGTATCTGTTTGACAAATTCCTGTTGCTGTATGTACAGTCTTGAACTCCCGATGATGGACGGAAAGAGCGTCCGAAACATGTGGAGTGTCATTCGAAAATAAAATAAACTTGATACATTGGTGCATCTAGTTGGTTTTACTATACAAATAACCAAATACAAGGTCCATGCGTGAAGTCGCCATAATCTATAAGAGCTCTGGTCCCATTTCCAGCCTTCACCGAACACGTGGTTTAAACGGGCAACGATCTTTCATCATTTCCGGAATCCTTCTTGGCAATGAGCAAAGTTGGAAGGCACGCCTTGCAAAGAAGTTTTGTCCTGCTAAAAAGAAATACACGGCGAACTAGCGATAACAAAACTTTCTAAACTGGAAAAAAAATCAATATACAGAAGCATAACAACCGATACAGACATAAATACACAGCTATAAGCTGTTTTTCTCGGTGTCTTCAGAGTTTCGAACTCTTGACTACATACTATTAAGTAACAAAACCAATAAGGGAGAAATGAGAAACGTAAAGAAAATGTAGGGTTTGCATTATACGACGATGAACTAGGCTAAGTCGGTTTGCTTCTGCAAGCACATTCGGAGCGTGACAATCTGAAAACCCCCGTTTACTCATCTAACAGGGAAGATAAGCGGGCGCAATTGAAAGGATAATATTAAAATTGATATTACACAAACAGGGTGGGGGTGTGTATGAACCATATCTGTGTCGTTCAGACGGAGTCCAGTGCAGAGATTTTATAAAACCGGTAACGTACTCTCGGGGGACGGGGAATGTCTTCTTCACCATATGACCGGATCTCTCCAAGTCTCATTGAGTTAGTCAGTGTAGGGAACACCTGATTTGTACGTCATCGTTAGCTCTGTTGCTGGGATAAGACATAAGGCTGCACATTGAAGTACAAACGTCATAAGATATGTGTAACAGTCCCTAATGTGACGAACGCATTGGTAAGCAGGGAACCTGCGCATTCGAAGCGAAAGCGGATCCTTGTTCAGAAGCTCGCCAGTGCTCCCTCAGTCGTCTGTTCCTACTTCAACTTCAGAAACGAAAGCAATAGTCTACTAATTTATGGCTCTTGGTACAACGGTGTGAGCAGCACGCTACGCTATCGCGGATTTCCCCATCTAGATAATTTTAGCTCCTACAAGTAAGGCTGCAAACTCTCGAACGTATTAGCATCTGGGTTAAAGGGCATACACGGTAACTTATGCTAACACAAAGGTAAGGTAAAGTGCACCCTTGTACAGGCACCGAGGCTCTGTACAGGCCGTACGGCCCATAGGGGGAATACTCTTTCTTGACCACGGCACTAGAAGGGGGTGAGGGTTCAGCGTCACGACCTGGCCGCTCTTTACCACCGGGAAAGACCCGGTACCCATTGTACAGGAGGCTGGGTGGGCCCCAGGGCCAGTCTGGACAGGTGCGGAAAATCTCGCCCCCCACCGGGATTCGAT
>Ga0136643_10009710_pt1 | contig 14173 bp, 13 predicted proteins | sample TergutLab28metaG_FD_96883 | JGI IMG/M metagenome (GOLD analysis project Ga0136643, IMG submission 96883) | Labiotermes labralis P1 segment gut microbial communities from Petit-Saut dam, French Guiana - Lab288 P1 (version 3) (version 3) | ecosystem: Host-associated > Arthropoda: Insects >... | reverse complement strand
TGATTGTCGGGGTTTTAACAACTTGTCATACACAATACACTTGAGATAGGAGTATATGTTTTTTTTATTTAATAGAACAACACTCCAAGTTTTTGTTACATACCTTATAGGTGCTCTATATGTGCACCCTTTGTGATTCTACAAACATCAACACGATAATCGAGTTCGTTCCAAACTGTCTGTAGCATGTCAGCGGTGATGGTTTCAATGGCAGTTCTGATTCGTACCTTCAGTTCCAGGATACACACACACCCTGTCTCTTGAAACTGTGCATACCACATTCAAATGGAATTATCAGATGGTGGTTTCCCAAATTTGGAGCAGAACTGCCGCTGGACAATTGTATGCCGACAATCATTTTGAATAACCCTGTACAGTATTCATATTTAAATGCAGCAAGCATGAAGTAATACTTAAGTGTGATGTGAAATTCTCACCTTCTTTTGGCATAATGGTTGCACGATGAAATTGTACATCTTCAATAACAACAGAGAGGTCTTCATATGAAGTACCCTGCAGTTTAGCAAATGTCTTCCACACAAGAGTCTGTGAAGCAGAACAGGCTCAAACAGTCTCTCTACACAGTAGGGTTTACTGATTTATTTATTCTACTTTAAATTAACATAGGCCTATAGATCAAATATTTATTTCATTGGATTGACTGACAATTAAAATGTCAAATACATAATGCAAAACTATTTCGATTTTAATATTTTATTGATTGCAGATTTCATTTATTAAGTAGAAAATCTTGGAAATAATATGGTAATTTTGCGTTTCAGTGTTTCTGTGAATTAAGAGAATGCATTCAGTTATGGAAAACAAATAAAATGTGCTTCAACAACTGCCACTGTAACAGTGTAAACTGCAAAAATTGAACAGCTGTAGATGTCTTCCTTATATCCTACTCTTGTTTTAATTACATAATTAGGACTTCTGATTCAGCTGCCACTACATCTATCACCAAAACATTCACCTTTCCCACTAGGATGGTATGATACACAGCAGCTGTATCATTCTGACAATAAACCAGTTCTTTGATCAAGGGAAACACAAGTACTCAGCTCTGGTCCCTGGCATGGAAACTGATAACATTTAGTCTTGTGAGCAAGGTTTAATTTTTCAAAGACCAAATAATAATAACAAAGGACACATCTATATAATAAAATTGCACAAACTTCACAGTGTCAAGATCACACACCAGAACAATAATGAATGTTTAGAAAGTACAGATGGAAGGAGAGGGCACAAAAAGTCGTCTGCACAAATGAATTAATTCAGGTAACTGGTTAATGTTAACATGTGCAGTTAAGAATTCTGTTCTTCTTGGATATCGAACTTTGAAGCTGGGTGTATGTTGAACATCCTGCAACAAATACTCATTGTATCCCACGGCAACAGAGTGTTCATGTGGCCCATATAATATTGAATGCAAATAAAATAAAATAAAAAGACAAATATGTAATTACTTGATATCAATCTCAAATGCTGCATCTTTCAACCCTAATTATGTGTGAACACATTACATTTAAGTATAACCAACTAACCAAGTAGCCTGTTGCAGGGAAAAGGACTCGTCCATCAATCGCATGGCCACTCAGGAATTCATCCTGTTCTTTGCTCATATCTACATCAATAACACATTCACCAGACCTTGAACCACCCTGTGGAAGAAATCAACAAAAAAGAAAATGAATACATAAAACAGAATGAACGTTATGTTTTCAGTCTATTCATCCCACATAAAAATGAACTCATAGTTGCGATATTTAACACACACATGCCTCTAAATTCACAAGGCATATATGTTTGTGACATGATCTAAACTACTGAAATCTATCAAGATCATAAATTGTAGCAATTAAACGTTACTCTTTTCCAAAAAGCTGCAGGAACTTGGGGAAAATGCATCATTGAAATCCATTCAAAAAAGAGTTTGTGATAATGCATGGCTGGGAGTGGCTACAAATGAGTGAAACCGTAAATACCAAACTTGCAATTACAGAGGGAGAACCAAAACTCTGTAGCCGTAATTTTGCCTGTTGTGTATGGGAGTGAGGCTTTGTCTCTCACCTAGAAGGAAGAACATAGGCTAAGGGTGTTTGAGAACAGGGTGTTGAGGAAGACATTTGGGCCTAAGAGGGACGAGGTAACAGGAGAGTGGAGAGGACTACATAAAGAGAAGCTTTATACTCTGTACTGCTCACTAAATATCATTCAGGTGATCACATTGAGATGAATGAGATGGGTGGAGCATGTGGTACATAAGGGAGGCAGTAGAGGTGCATACTGGGTTTTGAAAGGGAGTCCCAAGGGAAGAAGACCACTTGGAAGACTTAGGCAAAGACGGGAGGATAATATTAAAATGGAACTTCAAGAAGCAGGAAGGGAAGACATAGACTGGAATGCTCTGGCTCAGGATAGGGACAGATGGCAGGCACTTGTGCATGCAGTAATGAACCTTCGGGTTCCATAAAATGAGGGAATACCTTGAATAGCTGAGGCCCTGAAAGGACTCTGCTCCATGGTGTTATGGAGATCGCATGTAGTTACAAAGCGTTACGTGAAATACTTTTCATACAATAAAAATTACAAATATGATGACGGTGTAAACTTGGATTTCTGGCAAATTTAACACGGTCTGAACACATGCCAGAAGAAATCATGCACAGGAATATATCACTAAATTATGGGATTTTAAATATTTGACTCTTGCTATCCTCTTGTTTAATACAAAATACATTAACTAAAATGTACAGAATGTCTCTTGTATCACATCCTTGAGCAAGGCAGTTTTATCGCACAGAGAGGCTGTATCTGCTAGCCGCCATGTTCCACGAGGGCACCATAATATGGACAGCTTGTATTTCATCTACTGTCACTACTGTTGCACTTTGCCTGTACACAGACAATTGCATCCAGTTAACAAACATGCTTCAGCATTAGAACTGTGCTCTTCTGGTTAATTAAGCAGCAAGTAGTGGTAATTGATTACCGACGTTTCAGGATGGTTCCGCAATTACAGTTCCCGAAAAGTCGGTAAGCAAATACCGCTACTCACTGCGTAATATCCCAGAAAAGCATAGTTCTCATATACTTCATGGCAGAAGCCTGAAATCACGCATGCTTCAGCAATATTCTTTTCCTGCCCATTACTTTTCTTCCAAAAGTTTTGTCTTTGCATTTAATATGTAACAGTTTCAACACATATACCCTTAATTGCGGCACTAGATGGACCAAAGTGGTCAACTTTAAGCACCTGATGTTCCCAAAGAAGAGGAAGATGCATAGCCCCAATACATCTAGGTACTTTAATTTACCTTTCCTCCAAAGTTGGCAACACTCCATTCCATTGAATGATCCCATTTCACCATTGACGCAAGCATAGGAGTTCCACGTGCCACAGGAAAGTTTACTTTCTGGTACAACCGAGCCAATTTGGGCTGCAGTCCAACATTGTACAGCCTACAAAGATATCAAATGTTCTGCATGCATGTGCCAACGCACACATTTCCCACACTCATTCTTTGTGGTTTATGACAATGAAAAAGAAAACTGGAGGATATTAACCGATAAAGAAATTTATGCAAGGGTCAAAAACCTACTATAATAGAGACAATATGGTTAAGATTACGTTGGTTTGGGCATGCACAGAAAATGGAAGAGAATAGAATTCCCAAAAGGGTATTAGATATGAATTTGGGAACAACAAGATTGAGAGGTAGACCAAGAAATAGATGGCAAGATGAAGTGAGAGAGGATGGATAAATTGTTAATGAAGAAGGGTGGCAAGAAAAAGTACATAACACAGAGGAATGGAAGAAGCTCCTGAGAACGGCAAGGAATCATCACATTCTGCACATGCCAATGGAACGAATGAATGAATGAATGAATTAATTAATTAATTCTCTGTGATTTTCTATGCTGCAAGAGAAAACATATAAACCCTATCAAAAATACAAGTCTATCACTGCCCACTTTTTGCCATTTGTTAGATGTCTCTCTCTCTAGTACTTACTTAAATAAATAAATTATTAAACAGAAACAAATAAACAAACAAACACAAGCACACAGTCACATATACGAAAAAAAACATAATCAGTTCTCACACTGGCCATATCCTACCAAAATCCCATTTATGTGTCACATAACTGCAACCTAGCTTACATGTCCAATGATTTGCTACCTCCATTACTGCAATCTAACATAACCAATAACTACATAACACCAACAGTAACCACTAACTAATTTACAATTCTACACAACAAAATAATTAGCATCCAAATTTAGGTTGACTGAACTTACTTGCCAAGGTTAGAAAGCATGAACTGTAGAGTGTCTGCATGCAGGCGTTTCATGATACCAACATTGGTTGTATTAACAAGAGAACGCTTTAAGATAGCCTGCAGCAGGCAGTGGGGCGCCACCTCTATGACTATAGCACCCTCAGGTACATGTCCTAGTGCTTCTTGGAAGAGAACAGGTGACAGAAGATTGTTTACATGATATGCAGCTGATGAATTCTGTGCCAGTGCAGTGTTCCAGGCCGATTCAGGAATAGACGAACTGATCCAGCGAGATGTACGCTGCTTAGGATTTGGAATGATCTACAAAACACACGATGATACACAAACTATGTGCTTCTGCACACTAACTGATATCTAATGCACATGCACAATTTTGAAATCACTCCTCATCTCATCATGAGCTGAGACAGTACAGTTATAAAAGTGAGCATGTATGGTGCCAGATCACTGAAATGGAAATCACACTGTAGGTCCTAACTAGGATTTCATATTTTACCCATAACTTGACTGGACCTTCAACAATGAACTTTCTAAACCATTATGCAAACACATTAACAACTGGTAATCTAGATGCCTATCTCTCATTTCTGACCTAGCATTTGTACAAGGAAGTTTCAACCCATCACATGGACTCATTTACACCAAGACAAATAGAGGCCCATTCCCATCAATGGGTTACTTACTCTTACAAAGACAGGTAATGTACGTATAATGTAAGATAGAGGCATGTTCGCGCAACCACTGTCTTTGAAAAGCAATAAGGATTACATATTATGAGTGTGTGTCTTCATACTTGCCTTAGTTACTGGGCATTCAAATCACATTATTCCTATACCATATTATATCATCATCTGTGGCTTGTTTGTCTGTACCATATTCACCCACATTACCTCATAAACAACATGATTTTCAGGAAAAAAATTTATCGAACATAAAACGTGTTTCAATTTTCTCTGTAATGCCTGTCGGCAATATGTCTCATTTTAAGATTTCACTGAAATATTACCTGGCCTTCAAGTATACTTAGCATGATTCTTGTCAGATATCAGTCAAACATTCAATCAAACTTGAATTTTCTCAACAGAAAGACATGACACAGCTAATAGTTGCTTTTTGCAATTTTGTGAATGTGCATAATGAAAGTGCCATGTCTTATATTATACTGTATAAATATACTCAATTCCACCATTTTGAATTAATGTGACCAAAGAGCAAAAAAATCCAATCTATTAATAATGTTTTAACTCTCCAGTGTATGAATGACTGACATGCAACCCACCCTTTCAAGGTACAAGCGGAGCTTTGGTGCAGCCTCAGCAATGTATCGACTATGGAACGCCACACCAGAGCTCTTTACTTCTTTTGCAAAGATGCCTTCTGCCTGCAGAGATTTAACAAACTTTGCTATAGCGTCAGGAGAGCTTGATACAGTCACATTATCAGCACTGTTGTGGCAGGCAGGAACAATTTCAGGTGGACAACGAGCCTTAGCCTCTTCCCAACTTAGACCTAAAACAGATAAAAATACTTTGTAATGTGCTCCACTTTACATTCAGATTGCAACCTACAGTCCAACATAAGAAATGCTAAATAAATGAAACAGCCATAAGAAAATCCCTAAACATTTCCAAATTAAGAATTTTTTTAAACAGAAATGTTATATTTCATATGCAGGTATTCACAAATACAATTTTAAACACTGAATGACTCAAATATAAAGCAACAGAAGTTTATTTACTCCACCTTTACAGATCATTAAGGTCATTCACGCCAGTTTGTCAGCATATCCATAACATGAAAAGATTCAACAGCAAAACCAGAAAAGATCACATAACAAATGACATAAATATATAAAACATGCAAGTAATAAATTAATAGATCTTAATATGCAGAAAGCCTAAGGGAGGGCTCTCATCAGGCAATAACCTTCCAAGAAAATGATAGGAGGAGTTGTTGCTGGCAAGGTTACTAGCATATAACTGAGGTGAGAAAAAAAGATGAAAAATACACAATCATAAACAGCAGGAGAAAGAAGACCACAAGAAATTATGTACTGTACTTGCAGCATAAGAATAATTTAACTGTCTCAAAGAACCTACAGAGAAAAGGGTACTGGGCTTAAACATGTAGCTCTGTTTTCTCCATAATTTCCACAGCATAAAACATTTTTCTTTGATAAATATTTAGTGAGTTAAGCTTCAGATTTGTGGCACATAAATTTCAGATATACATGACACTACAAATATTAAGAGAATAAATGTTTACTCAAAAGTCAGATTTCTTTGATAGAGCATCTAAAATGAAGATACCAAGCGCACAAACACTGGGGAGACCACACACAAGGTTGAGGGATCAAGTGATGGAAGGCTCACCACACAAAAAAGGTAAAGAATGGGCACAAATATAACAGGAACACTTATAGCATAACAGAAAAATTAATAATGACCATGTTGACACACCACGGTAAAGCTGGGGAAAGTGTGGGCTTACCAATAGCTGCCATGGCTCCAGGTGGAAGTTTTGACTCAAGAATGCAGCGACCTCTCCAGTAGGCAGCTAACACTGCCTGTTCAGCAGTAAATGTGCCGTCAGCATATGCACAACCCAGTTCCCCAACAGAGTGGCCCACTATGCCATCAGGATGGATTCCAATGGTGTTCAGCACATCCACAAGAGCAACCTAACAAGACAACATCTCTGGTCATCCAGTACTGATACTAGATTAAAATATGTAATTGAAGATATCATACTTACCTTGCACTTACTCAAGGTATATTAATTAACTATTAAATGGGAGTTCAAGTGTTCTTGAATATGCAACAGTTACATGAAGGCAGTTTGAGATTACCAAATAAAGGGTTATTCGAAATGATTGTTGGGGTTTTAACAACTTGTCATACACAATACACTTGAGATAGGAGTATGTAGTTGCACCAATGGATCTAGAGATTTATGTTCCTCCTCTTCCGCAAGTATCCCCTGGAACTGAAGGTACGAATCACAACCGTCACTGAAACCATTACCGCTGACATGCTACAAACAAGTTGGAATGAAATCGATTATTGTGTTGATGTTTGTAGAATCACAAAGTGTGCAAATATAGAGCACCTGTAAGGTACATAAATAAATAAATAAAATAAATAAAAAAATATATATACTCCTATCTCAAGTGTATTGTGTATGACAAGTTGTTAAAACTCTGACAATCATTTTCAATAACCCTGTATTATACAACCTGTACCAGCAGATTACAGCGACAGTTTCAAATTATATGTTTAAACCCATATGTGACTGAAGAAGTTAATACTCATGATATGATGTATTTTATACAACTTTGTGAAATATAACTTATTATCTACCATGCAGTAAAAGTGACACTCATTCTGAAATATGTCAACAAGCAAATACAGTTCACTTCAACTCTCAAAGGATTCTGATGACCGTCTACTGTTATTGTCATGACTGAAACTATGGACAATGTCCACCATCCCAGAATAAAAACTCACAGTCTTTCAGAGACCCAATCTGCCTCCTCCATCTTCAGGTGGAAAGGGGAAAGAGAAGAACTTACTCACGTAGGCCCATTAAAGAAAGCTAATTTTGGGACAAGTAAAAGTTTTAGTCATACCAATGAATGTACAGTTCATTAGACTTATGTTGCTACAGTAGAAGTGACAATTCCACTGTGTGCTCCACCATGCATCCATGGATGCCCATTACTGTACAATGTAACAAATGTTATGAGTTCCCAGAATGTGGGGTCAAATAAACAAATATAACCACCGTTTCTGTGCAAAGAACTAAGTATTACATATTTTGAGTGTATGTCTGTAGCCTTAGTTATCCAGGATGCAAAGTGCATGCACCATACTACATTGTTATTTGTGACCTGTCCGGCTCAACCACATTTTTTCACATTACGTCAAAACGCCACAATTTTCTTTTTTTAAGTTATTGAACATAAAGTGTATTTTGATTTTCTGTACAACTTTTGGCCGAAATATTTCTCATTCTAAGAAAAATTCAGCAAGACACTACCACAAATTGTACCTTGGTGTTCATGTAAAGTACTTGTTATTCTATTCAGATTTTAATGAAACTTGAGATTTCTCAACAGATTTTAGAAAAATACTCAAACATTAACTAGCATGAAAATGCTTTCAGTGACAGTCAGGTTATTCTATGCAGACGGACAGATGGACCAGACGCGATGAAGTTAATCGTCACATTTCACAATTTTTGCAAATGTGCCTAAAAACTGAATATAACAATGTGCCCTGTAAGGGAATGGATTAGCCCTTCTTTCAGGGATTCCCACACACCCCCCCCCCCCCCCGCCCCCCCCCCCCCCACACACACACACACACACAAAACTTCTTAAAGCATAAGGCATAAATTTATGAGAATATTATGTTTGTACTGTGAAAGAAAACCTCCAAAATAACAAATGCATATGTATTATAAATATAGTTTACCTGAATAGCTGCAATGGCAACAAATGAGTTCATAACATTATCGAAGGTTGATTCATCTGAACTCAAGACGATGTCATATAAATTAAGGCCCTCAGGTTTCAGAGCCTCTGCACACTTGCGGATTCCCTTTTCAAAAACCTCTAGTTGCATGAGGTCCTTCCCCATGCCGGCCCATTGCGTACCCATGCCAGAGAATATAAACCATACTGGTCGTTTCTCCCCATTGTATTGCTGCAACATAAGAACAACATGCCTATCGGTAATTATTGTCACTGCTGCTCCGTTGAGGAAAAATTAACAATATTCATGCAATGATGGATACAGACAACCTACAACACAAACTCTTCTGCCTTGATTTGCTGGTGAATAACATCAATCTAAATAAATCTCTTACATTGTCTCTATATATAAACCATACTTCTCACCTCATAAGACATATTTTTTTCTGAAAAAATCCCCCAAAATTCACCCTGCATCTTAACATCAGATGATGAACTGATATGTAAGTAGACTAGTAAGTCGGCAAAAATACCTTGCTAAATTATAGGGCGCATCTTATCAATTGTAGTGTTACATAAAGAGGAAAATACAGTAAATTATAACCAAAGGTTTGTGGTCACATAAGGAGGAAAATGTGGTAAATTACAACCAAAGGTTTGTGGTCACATAAGGAGGAAAATATGGTAAATTACAACCAAAGGTTTGTGGTCACATAAGGAGGAAAATACAGTAAATTACCACCAGAGGTTTATGACATCAGTTGAGAGTGGGACAGGTAGTAAGATGTGGCAAACATACTGCAAAACAACACAAATACAGCAACACTTCTGACAGTACTGACTGTAGTAGGGCATTGTACATTATTTAGAGCAAGTGCAACACAACTTACTGCAACTTCCCTCACTGGTGTGGGTGCTCCCATTATACTGTAGCCTCTATAGCCATGGCCAGTAATATTGCTGCTATGGATCTCATGAAGCAGCCCTATTAAATCGTCATCTCGTGGCAAGCTCTCAATCTGAAAGAGGTAACAAATTTATGAAATCAAATACCAAAAATCGGCACTACTGTGAAGTCTGTAACGCAATTTAAGTTCTAGATGTGTGCATTTCATCCATGCAGCAAAGCTTTTACACACTGACCACTCATCTGCAATTCAAGTTCCATTACAGATCACTTAAATGAAAAACTCAGAATGCCTTTGCAGAATGTCCTTGTACTAACTTAGCAAAATACTGCATATGTTTGGCACACGTTTCACTTTCTGAATTTGCTCCTGGTGATTTTTCCTACGTTTTTGCTCCATGGCTGAAGATACACGAGACTTGGCAACTGGGCACACACACATTGCATAATACAATCTTTACTCGCTCTAACCTAACAGATTTTTATGTTCAAATTAATGTAGTAACTGAGAAAATAAGTAACTGGTTCCAAACCAATTCATTGATATTAAACTTTAATAAAACTCATTATATCCAATTTATGGCAAAATCTAAACTTGCAATCGATGCACATATTAGTTATAAAGATAATCCTATCAATATTACCAGCTGTAAAAACTTTCTGGGCCTCACTTTGGATAGTACACTATCCTGGAAAATACATATCGACCAGCTAAGTTCTAAACTAAACTCAACATGTTACGTAATTAGATCTCTGAAATCTGTTATTTCTACAAGGCACTTACTTAAGAACAATTTATTTTTCTTTTGTGTATTCCATCATAGCCCATGGCATAATTTTCTGGGGTAACTCGCCCCACAGAAGTAATATTTTCAAATTACAGAAAAAAGCAATAAGAATTATCATAAATGTTGATAACAGAGTATCATGTCATGAATTGTTGAAAAAATTAAATATTCTCCCACTATATTCTCAGTACATATTGTCATTATTATTGTTTGCAGTCAAGAATATAGAAGAGTTTATATCTAACTCCGAAGTTCACTCTATCAACACTCGACACAGGTCTGACTTATATCCACCATCAATAAAATTGACTAAACATAAAAAAAGCAGTTTATTATTGTGGGATTAAGATTTTCAATCATTTACCTCAAAATATCAAAAACTTATCCTGGAATGTAAAAAAAAATTAAATTGGCTCTAAAAAGATTTCTTTTGATGGGTTCGTTTTACACATTTGATGAATATTTTGACTGGATTTCTAGGATTGATCTTGGTACTTTTACGTAACTCTTAGGTAACTTTATATAAATTTTATACAAATTTGAAATAAAAATAATTTTTTTTAAAATTCCCAACAACTATTATTCATAATCTATGCTTAAATTACTTATGTTCATTTTCTCTGATGAATTGTTATGTAGTTCTAAATTTCTCTTATGTGTTGTATAGTAATTATGCTGTAAAATAATTCATATTATTAATATGTGATTGATTGACTTGAGTTGGATTGTTCTATTCTTGTGCTACGACAGATGTTTACTATAGCATGCACATTATGACATTATAGTGCATTCATATCTATGCTGACTGTTCCTATATCTAAATGGGGTTTATCCCAAAAGATCCATGGAATGTAAAATATAAATAAATAAATAAACAGTGAAAGACAAAACAAAAATGAAGTCCCTGAATACACGTATGAAGTGGACACTCTCTAAAGGCATTTGAAAAATCTATGGCACAATGAAAGAAATGTGTGCATGTCAGAGAGGACTTAAGATGGAATCAGAATGTGGGTAGAAGTCAGTGACTAATTAAACAATGGCAAATATATTGCATGAATTAAATGGATAGTCTATGTACATGATAATTCTCACCTTGTCTAAGAAGTAGTTAACACCTTCTTCAGTTCTGCCAGACACAGTTACCAGACGGGGGATGTTATCCTGAATAGCTGGAGCCTTTGGTTTTGGGTTGGAACGAAGTATAATGTGTGCATTAGCGCCACCAAAACCAAATGAGTTGATGCCTACCAAACCTCCATTCCAAGGCAATGGTTTGTCTACAACCTGAACAGTAAACATTAATAAAAAAGATGTTAAATAAGTAAAGTTCCTCATGTCAGAGAAATTAAATGATCACTCATTACAATGTTAAATGTACAAGTAGATCAAGCACTCCACTCTAACATAATTACTTTGAAACATAATCCGTGAGAACATGGAATTGTTTGTTTCATCTGGGCACAAGCTAAAAATACTGCACTGGCAGAAATCAGGCTTTTGCATTTGCAAACATTCACGAACAGCCACTTCAACTTCTGTACTCTTATGGCATCGGCAAGCTCCCAGGTATTGCTTCAGTGGCCCAAAGTGACTGGATGGTCCACAACCTCCCACTCAAATGACTACATCTATTGTACCTGACTTAAACTGTGTGCAGCTATGCATGTTCATGCCCTAAGATTATTCCTCATGATAGATCAATTGTTTGAGCCATTAAAGCAGAACCTATGAGGTCACATTCCCCAATGTGAGGAAGTGGAAATGGCTGTTCATGAATGGTTGTGAATGCAAGAGCCTGATTTCGATCATAATGGAATTTTTAAACTCATGGTACAACAGGACAAATGTATCAATATACTCAGGGATTGTGTTGGAAAACACTAATGATTTACCAGAACATACCAGCTACATGTAACATGGCAATGGATTCTCACTTAATTTTTATGACCTTGTGAATTTTACACACGTAACATCCCCCGTAACACAGCCCATCCATGCTTGTGTCGGCAAGCATTATGATAACATTGAAAACTACAAGTGATTTGGTAAGAGAGTAGGATGCATACATTGCATTAAAGTGGATTTTAACCTTTAATGGACAAACACGAAGATATCCTATTGAATGAACATCTTTTGCGTTCACAAGAGACAGCACAATGGACATGGAAATTGAAAACTGCTATGGGTACAGCAGAAACCGGGCATTTAAATGGCTGTACACAAAAGGTTAAGGAATTATGTGTAAACATGAACTAAACTGAACTGAACTGTCTCAGGAGTGCCTAATAGTTTGTTCTGGTAATACCAGTACTGAATCTTGACAATTACCAGAGAAGGCAGTAGGTAAAATAACCAGAGAGACAAGTTTGAAGACTCAGAATTCTGACCTTGTTATGTTTCACACAGCTTACCTGTAATTTGCCATCACTCAAGGCTGGGATATCTGGATTTGGATCTTGGTAATGCAGATTAGGTGGAATCACACCAGATTCCATTGCAATTAACACTTTGGCAACTGAACACATGCCAGATGCAGGTTCTGAATGACCCATGTTGGATTTCACTGAACCTACCAGCAGCGGAGTGTTACGATCCTTACTGAACACATCTGCAATTGCATTTGCCTCTTGTGGATCACCAACCTGTGAGAACAATTAACATCAGTCAGATGGCAGAATCACCAATTTACAATGTCCAACTGCAATAGTGATGTTCCAAATCACAAATCTCACACCTAAGAATAGCATAATAATGAAATAAATAATTAACAAGTTCTGGGAAGAACTTGTATAATTTTCTTCAAACACCTACAGATTAAAAACACTATGAACAGACAGTGGTATCTCAAGAACTTTTACTACAGATGACACTGCAAATGTGAGGTTAAAGTTTCCATTTTTCATCTTATGGTAGATCGTTTTACAGTATGTAGTTGCATTTCTTCTATTAGACAGTAAGAAAATAAAATATTCTCGTTCAGATAAACTTTTGTATTAGTTTCAATAATAATGTTTTTTTAAAGTTTTTTGTAAGAAATGCATAAAATGACCATATATAATGGAGTCATGTCACTTGCATCTTTCTTCTCTGAAACCACCCCCAGAAATTTCAATAAAGATTTCTATGTATTTGCTTACACTACAAATGTAGGGGGAATTTAAACTTTACTATGTCTAATACTGTACATACTACACTTGAGATACTGTGTTGCAAGTCACTTCCAAAGCATTCTGTGAGTGCCTCCCTGTCTCTTCATATTGTAGTATAATAGATTATGTGATCTGTGATTAAATTACATTATTCCCATTTCAGGTTCCTGTAAATAACAATAGATGGCAGGAGTGTACCTGACTGCATTAACTGACAAAAACATGGCAGGAAGAAATCCATGCAACTGAAGAAACTGCAGTAACATTTTACAATACAGAGAGGAATAATTTTAGTTTGTAATGTTGTTTTGTATTGGTGTAAAACTTGGTTGTTGACATTGCGGGAGGAAGGGAAGCTGAGGGTGTTTGAGAACATGATGTTGAGGAGAATATTTGGACCTAGGAGGGACGAGGTAACGGGTGAATGGAGGAGATTGCATAACGAGGAGCTAAATGATTTGTACTCCTCACCCAATATTGTGCGGGTGATAAAATCGAGAAGAATGAGATGGGCTGGGCATGTGGCACATATGGGTGAGGAGAGG